>ENA-ORSS01003595-ORSS01003595.1-human-gut-metagenome-genome-assembly--contig:-NODE-3595-length-12389-cov-2.429707_pt1 | contig 12389 bp, 9 predicted proteins | sample MGYA00241899_ERZ509162 | MGnify/ENA primary metagenome ERZ509162 (study PRJEB26280, sample SAMEA2338641) | human gut metagenome | biome: human gut; feature: human-associated habitat; material: faeces... | reverse complement strand
CACCCAAGCAAAACGATCAAACCATTTCGCACTTTTCAACTCTGTAATAGTAGCCACAGCATTCTTGATTACCAAAGGCTCCGTACTATTATTTACCATCTTCATCGCTCCGGCTGCATCATACCCCGTAATAATACCCCAAAGGAAATCGGCAAAAATATCTTCATCCACCTCCCGGCTTACATGATGCATATCTATCACGTAATCCCGGTTCAGGTTCTCCGGTTTTTCCACAATAGCCACGTAACGCGGTTTTACTCGTTGCAGGTCTCCTAAATTCTCACGAGGAGCTTTCTCGTAAAAAAAGACCTCTGCACCATGCTTTTCCTTCAAGGCATTAACAACTTGCATCCACGCTGCATCTTGTTGCACAGCCTTAGAAGCCAATACTACATACTCGTTTCCGACACGTCCTGTTTTCTTCTTTTGAGCAAACGAGGACATCACCGAAACCATTAAACACAATAAAATTGATAATCGGTAAACTTGTTTCATTTCGCAAAAAATAATATATAAAAACACAAACTAAATTAGATTTCAAATATAAGCATCAATAATATTTAATACTCCATGTAACAGGTTAAATTTAAGTTAAAAACTCCCCATCAGCTTCGCTACCATTTTCTCAATAAACAAAAAAGAGCATCCTTATTAAAAACAGTGAATATTTCAACTCTCACTCTGTTTATCGAGAAGATTTGGTGAGCAAGCGAGAACAGACCGAGAACTTTACTCAAGGACTGTCCCGCAAAAGCTGGGAGGAGTTTTTATATGAAGTTTTCAGATGACCCCAGTTAATTAAAACCGTTTATTCCTGAAAGATTCATTTTATTTCATAAACTCTTCGCATTATCAACACACAAATTACTTTAAATATTTAGCTAACAAATCATCTAGTTCCTGTCCTTTCAATTTCTCACCTATAATTTTATTATTTCCATCTAAAAAATATGAGGAATTCCAGTGACACGATATGCTCTTACGGCCTTCCCATCCGCTCCTTGTAAATCACACGCCTGAATCCACTCCAATCCATCCTCTTTTACAGCCTTTCTCCAAGCTTTCTCATCAGTATCCATGGAAACACTTATCATAAGCAAATCCTTATCTTTATACTTTTTATAAATCTCAACTAAATGTGGATTTTCTTTCCTGCAAGGTCCACACCAAGAAGCCCAAAAATCGATAATTTTAATTGTTGCAGATTTCCCGTACAAATGAACAGAATCACCGTCTAAAGTCGGAAGTTTAAAATTGGGAGCATAGGCTCCAACTTTAACCTCACTTAATTTTTTATACCGCTTATCTATCACTTGTCCTTCGGGTGTATGTTTCATTTCTTCGCTCAACATGTCAAATTTCAATTTCAGCCGTTCGTAATTTAAATAAGAATGTCGATAAAAAACTAAATATAATCCCAAAATATTATCTCTATTTTTCTGTATATATTCATTTTCCTCTTTGTCATATATTTCATCCATTACCTGCAACGAAGCCATCTCATGCATTTTCCCAAAAATATTATCCTCCTCATTCGCCCGATAAAAACGAGCTAAAACAGAATCCCGTTCACGATATATTTTTTCCTCTTTCCGATCCAAAGCATCCTTCCGATTTTGTAATACTCCTCCCCGGGCCGAAAAGTTTCTGACATCACCCAAATCATTCCCCTTTATTTTCAAATCAAAAATCGTATCCTTAAGCATTAAAGGTATCCGCCCTTTCCTGTCTTGTACTGTCAGGAAACCAATTTTAGGATTATCCAAAATTCCTTTTATTTGAAATTTACCTTTTTGGGATTCCACTTGCTGAATCGTGTCAAACTTCCCTTGTTCATTAACGACACTCAGATACAATTTTGCATCATTCCCTGCAATTTCACCCCGAATAACATACTCTTTAACACTTGTACATCCTCCTAAAATCAAACCGGATAGTACAATGAATTTCATTAATTTTCTCATAATTATAATATTTAATTAATCTCTGTCGCGATACACGATATCTACAATTTTCCCCAACTCCGTATACTCCTTTTTCTTTTCTAAAGGTCCCATCAAAGTAGGGACATCATATATTCTCATTACACCACATTCATCCTCATCTTTATCATTTACAATACTACCTACCACTAATTGATTCTCACGAAGTTTCTCCCATGGCTGGAAAGCAATATAAAGAGCCAACTTACTAACTTTTAAAGTTGTAATAGTTTCCCCCGGAAAAGAAAGAACTGCTTTGGCAGGTGTCTCCGGATATTCCATATCAAACTGGTAAACCGCATTCTCGGTCGAATAGAATAAATACCGATAATACAAATGAAATGCAACATGCGTAATTTTATCTTTATTGGGCCGATTCAATTTCATATAGTATTTCCGTTCATTTATCCCATTATCTCCAACCCCGATTCCATACACATACATTTCCTCGTCCTCAGGGTCCTCCAGTAACGCAAAAGTATAGTTATCTTTCGTCCAATCCATATACACCATATCACGTCCTGTTTCCGCTTGGAAATCGGCAGTCCCGCCAGAAAAAGTAAGCACATGTGGGATTTTCTTATTATCATCGTCCAACGCCATAAAACGCTTGTTTGTATTATCATAAATGATAACGTTCCCTCCCCCGACTGCACCGGAACGATGTCCAAAATAGGGAGCCACTTCAAATCGTTGTCCATCAGAAGTTACATTTATCGGAAAACCGTATATATCTCCTGTGGAAAGAGGGTTACGTGCATACAAATTACCATCGCGGGTAATTATCATATCCAACTTATTTCCCCGGGCAAAAGCTACTTCCGCAGCCCTACCATGTACAATATCCGGGCTATCCCCAAATATCCATCTGACATCATTTTCCTCTCCCACATGCGCATCCTCCCCATCAAGATTAAATGTTCCATTCTCCGTAAACACGTACCGATTCGACATTTTAGGACGAGTACGAGCATAGGACAAACCGTAAGGCTTCCCCAGCTTAAAATTGTTACTTTTCCATATATTTCGGGATATTCGTTCTTCAGCCTCCGTCAAATTCATAATCCAATCCAAACGGGCCTCTCCCTTTTCCTCACACAAAATCATCCACCCCTCGCTCACGGTCGTTCTCAAGCGGACAAAGAAATCAACTTTCTCCTGTAAACCCAAAATAGTATCCGTAACAATGAAAAAACCGAAATACTCTCCTGCTGTCAATTGCGGGACAATAGCCAAATTTTTCTCTCTTGACACGGTATAGTCAATCGGCTCATTTCGCTCATCCCACGTCTGCGAACTCTGTGACATAAACTTCCATTCATACGTGTAAGGTTCCTCCCCCTCCGTATACCGGGTTGAATGAATCTCAATCGGAATTTTTAACGTATCCGAATAAGCAAACAATTCATACCATTGATCCGTAATGATACCATCAACCGTAAGTTCTCCCAGATCAATATAATCATAATTTCCTTTATCATCAAAACAGGATGTCCATAATAAGACTCCTAATATAAATAACCACTTTTTCATAAGTAATATAATTTAATAAATAGAATCTTCTCCCATCTCCATCAGTTCATCATCCTCATCCATTGTCGGATTTTCAAGTAACCACAAGTGCACTTTACGACCGATAAATCTCAAAAAAGCACTTGTCAAGTTTCCATTACCACTATCAATTTCTCCTTGAAACAAAGCTCTATCAATGTTTCCTACATCACAAATCAAAATTCCTTTCTTAACCGACCATTCTCCAAAAATAGGTTCCCCAACTCTGCTCCACCACCACGGTCTGGGGAACTCTTCATGCATATAGATCACACAATAATGGCTATAAGAAACAAGCGTACCATCTTCCAATTTACCGTATTTCATGAATTCAAATCCCAATTCTTCATTAGGAACCAACTGAATAGTAAACCGCCTCGCTTGTTTAAGCAAAGTATCCGTTCGAAGTAACTCCACATCAATATACATATGATTTGCCAGAGCCGGCATCTCGTACTCCAAAGCCAAGGGAGTATAATCAACCCCGGCAACACTATGTAAAGAATCTGTCTCGCTAGAAATAACTTCAATATTAAATTTCCGGGGATAATCCTTGACCATTCCAGAAAGATTTACTTGCAACTGTACGGTCATTTTCTTTACATCAGAATCATATGTTGACCATGATATATCATAAACACCAGCCGAATTATCATCAAAATAAATTGAACTATTCCCCTCGTAAAGATCTATATCCTGCTTACAAGCACATACAGAACATCCCATTATAATGAAAAAAATCCATTGTCTCATAATCATGTCTTTTTTAATTATACTTACTTTCATTTTCCGGAATCAATAATACGTAATCATTCGGGGTCATTGGAACAGACTCATAAAGATCATACGCAGAAGGAAGTTCATCATAATTTCTTCGCTTATAAAAAAAGAATAATTGTCCCTCTCCGATAAATTCACGCATATATTCCGACTCAAGCGTAGACTCGTAATAATACCACTCCACTCCTTGTAACGAACGAGCGTTCCGGACCTTATTCAACCAAGCGACACCGGCATCTTCATCTTCTTCACCTTCACATTCGGCAGCAATATAAAAAGCTTCACTCACACGTAACATCGGTATTAATTGGACATAAAGCGAATCAGTGGAAGTCGTCTGGTATTTCATAACTTCTTTATAACTTCCACCTTCAATCTCAACATTTTTATCCAACCAGACTTTATAACGTAAATCACTATATTCACTGTCAAAAACATATTCATCTATCACTTTCTGATTACAAGCCAACAACACTCCCATTTTCAGATTATCCGAATCAAAATATTTAGTATAAATCGCTTTTCGATTCACATTCTGCAAAGCAAAAACCAATTCTGTTGAAAACATACGATCCACATTTTCACCGGCTAAAGATATTTCAGTAGCATTCGCCCAAGGAAATAACCGTTCTTGTACCTCTATCACCTCTTTAGCCGCCTTCAAGGCCTCTCCTTTATTATCCACGTAGAGATAAGCACGTGCTAACAAAAGCTTTACCGCATAATAATTTAACCGCAATGCTCTATATCCCCAAAAATTATTCGCCCCATTCGCTTCCAACACTCCACTCCCTTTCATCACCGGATCATCCATTTTCAATAACCCCGCAGCTGTTTCCAAATCCGTGATAACTTGCTCCATAAACATCGAGGCGGTTAATTTCGGCTGTGCAGAAATACTAAATTCCACGTAGTAAGGAATCGTTAAAGCCGTTTCGGAAGCCTGACTATACACCGGTCCCCACAAGCGGAACAAGTCAAAGTGAAGTAAAGCCCGTAATCCAAGGGCTTCTCCCTTTATTAAATTATAGTATTCATCCGACAACACTTCTCGACGATCTTCACAATTTTTCAAAATCAAATTTATATTTGAAATCAAAGAATAAGCTTGAGCCCAAATATTCTCTACCCTAGTTTTCACCTCATCCGCCCCGTGATGGAATTGCATGGCTTCCCGATTATAAGTTGAAGTCTTACTGATAGCATAACGTTGAGCAAGAATTTCTATAAAATCCCATGTCAGGGCCTGCCCGTATAAACTTGTCTTATTTAAATCTACATACACGCCGTTCAATGCTAATTCAAATCCACGGGGAGTCGAAAAAGTTGCCTCCTCCGAAATCCGATCATTGGGCTTCACGTCAAGCCAACTCTCACAAGAACTTAACAATAACGGGATAACTAATATCAGTATATTCTTTTTCATACCAGAACTCGATTATAGATTTACACTTAAAGAAAACGAAACAGAACGGGCAAAAGGATAATCAATCCCTCTCTCGTCTTTAATGGACGAAATCCTACAGATTTGATTCATATATCCGCTTAAACTCACGCCGGAAATCCGAATCTTTTTCAACCAACGTTCAGGAATCTCGTAACCGATACGTATCGATTCTAAAGACATATAATGATTTTTCATCACAAAACGGGAAGAAATTGGGGTGGATTCGGTCAACGAGATTCCTTTAAACTTTGCCATATCTCCCGGTTTTTTCCAACGGTTGTAAAGAGCCCGACGATCTTGATTATTTTGTAAAGCTGTTTTTGAAATATTCTCGACTTTACTGTATAGAGTATAATTAAAAGCATCGGCACCAAAACTATACCTCAATTGTACACTACAAGAAAACCCTTTGTAATAAAGAACATTACCAAAAACACCCTCTAATGTCGGACGAGTATCACCGACTTCCACCTCATCGTCATAATCGTAATCATACGTATATTTATCGTCCTTATTAATAAAAATCTCTCGTCCTGTTGCTGGATCTATTCCAGCGGAACGAACCGCCCAAAGAGATGTAGTACTCCCTTTGTCATAATAACGAACCAGACTCTTGGTTAGATTTTCTTTATTAATTTGATCTAAATTTTTACCTATCTTGTCATAAAATCCCTTCCCCCAGCGGAAATTAAAGCTAGTTGTCCAATTAATGCGTTCTTGCGGTTTATAAAGTAACGCATATCGTAATGAACCGTTGACCCCTTTATCCACCTGCATCCCAACATTAGCCAAACGACTTGTTGTTCCGACAGATAAAGGCAAATTGATGGATGCCATCAATGGATCAGTTTTTTTGTAATAATAATCAATAGTCAGATTAAAACGACTATGAAATAACGTAATATCCAATCCAATATTTTTATCGATTGTCCTTTGCCAATCCATATCTGGATCACCATAAGAGTCTATAACGACACCTGTTCCGAAATTATTCAACAACCAATTATTAAAAGAATATACTGTTATCGAAGTAAAAGAACCAAAGTTCTGATTTCCTGGATTTCCAATAGACCCTCTGATTTTTAAACGATTTATAAAAGACAATTTCCCTTTCATAAATTTCTCACTATGGACATTCCATGCCAAACCAATTGCCCAAGTTGTAGAAAAACGTTTGTTCACACCAAAAATAGAGGTCCCATCAGAACGTAAATTTACATCCAGCAAATACCGATTATCATAGGAATACCCCCCATTAAAATAAAAATTCACTTCCCGATCCTTACTCTCATTATATGACGGTGCAGAACCTTCTGGATAAGAATTTATAAATCCCGGAGAAGTAAAATTTCCTTCCGGAAATCCGTAACCGGAAAAACCTTTTGAAAAAGAATTATTTTCACTTGCACTAGCTCCGACCGCCATATTTACTTGGTGCTTATCTCCCAAAACTTCTCCATACGTCACGGTGAAATCACCATCATAAACCAATCCATCCGAACTATTGTTGGAATAAGACCCCTTTTTCAGTTGCTCCGTCTCATCAAAACGGGTATCCGTTGGAGAATAAAATATCTCTGATTCAGAAAAACTTTTACTTATTCCAAAACGGGCCCGGATTTGTAAAGAGGGATATGGATCATATTCCAAACTAAAACTATTTCTTACTCCCCACGAGGTTCCTTTATTATAACTATTCTGCGCTGCATTCCATAAAGGATTAGCTACCCATTGGGCAGAATAAGCATTACCTGCTATATTTTCATACGTTCTAGCTTCCAACCATTTTTCCACGCCACCACCGGGAGTTCTCTTCTCATAATAAGGATTAGCTCGGGAATAAGATGAAAATGCCACTATCGGATTTTCTGTATTACCGTAATCAATCGTCAATTTATTCATAAACTGGAAATTTCCATTCCGATAAATCAAATCCAAGTTTGCACTAAAAGAATTACGGATAGAAAACTTCATCACACCATCTACATTCGAATAACTCACTCCTAACCCGTAACGCATTTGTTGGTCACCACCTTCCAAATAAAGATTATGCCGATGATTGAAAGAAATCCGTAATGGTTCAGACATGTTCCACAGGTCATGACCTCCACGCCCTGCGCCTCCATGCTCTTTAAATCTTCGACGGAGTCGGAACCTTTACAGCTTAAATATGCACCGGAATTAAAAAGTAAAATCGTCTGTGGCAGTTCCTCCAGCTGCGTCAGCGCATAGACAAATCCTTTCATCAGCATTTTTCCGAGCTTATCATCCCCCTCGCCCATGTGGTCTGCACCGAGCACAACGACTGTTTTTTTCTTTCGGATGTCCGGAATACAATTTTCCTCAGTGACCGGTGTGGATGAAACATTCCCATCCTTTATATTATTTTTCACAAACTCTTCCGTCACTTCCATCCATACCGTGTATTCCTGATCGGATTTTTTCTCACTCTTTGCTTTTAACCCTTTGTGGTTTGCCATCTTGGTGAGATTTTGTACTGCGATCTCATTGTCCACGGTCACTTCCACGATTCCTGCCTCTGTCATGCCGGAAATTGCATTTTTTGCCTCGATCACCGGCAATGGGCACTGTTTTCCTTTTGCGTCAATCTGAATATTCATGTTTCATGTCTCCATCTGTTTATTTACAAATTATTTTCAATCGGCAGCTACTGCTGCATTTTCTTTATTTCAGGACATAGATTTTCTTTTCCCTTTTCTCTGTCACTCTTCCTATTATTCCACAGTCCAGTCCAAGTGCTTCGATCTCCTTCAGCGCCTTTTTGGCCTCATTTTCCGGGATTGCCACAAGAAGTCCCCCGGAAGTCTGCGGATCAAATAAAATCTCTTCCATCGCAAAACTGCAATTTTCAAATACCACCTGTGCACCGATATGATTGCGGTTGCGCTGTCCTGCAGCTGTGATGTAAAATTCCTCCACATAATCCTCGCACGCCCTGATATAAGGGATCTGTGATGCCCACACCTCTGCAGAAAAGTTTTCGCCCAGCATTTCACCCAGATGTACCAGCAATCCAAATCCGGTAATGTCCGTGCAGGCATGTATCCCGTACTTTTTAAAAATCTCTGCCGCATATTTATTCAAAGTAGTCATCGATTCCACCGCCTGGTCAAAGGCTTCTTCAGACACTGCTTTCATGCGGGATGCCGTCATGACGATGCCCACTCCTAACGGCTTGGTCAAAAGCAACAGATCTCCTTCTTTGCAGTGATTGTTTTCCAGAATACGTTCCGGATGAACTGTTCCCATCACGGACAGTCCATACTTCACATCCACATCATTGATGGAATGACCACCTGCCAACACGCCGCCTGCCTCCGTCACTTTCTCATTTCCACCAAGTAAAATCTGTCCTAAAATGTTGGCGTCCATGCTCTTCGGAAAGCACACAATGTTTAATGCTGTTTTAACTTCTCCTCCCATCGCATAAATATCGCTCAATGCGTTGGTGGCTGCGATTTTTCCAAAGAGATAAGGATCTTCCACCATCGGCGGAAAGAAATCAAGCGTCTGCACCACTGCAAGCTCGTCCGTAAGCTGATACACTGCCGCATCATCGGAATGGTCAAAACCGACCAAAAGCTTCGGATCGGCTTTTTTCGGTATCATTTTCAATACCTTATCCAAAATTCCCGGTCCAAGCTTCGCTGTGCAGCCTCCGCCCTTGCAAAATTCGTTCATCATCTTCTGGTTCTCCTGTCAGAATCGTATTTATGTCTTTTATATTGTACATTAAATTTTTATAAAAATCATCCATTTTATATGGTTAATTTTTTGCGTTCATATTATAATGAATAGACAATTACAAATAAAAACAGGAGCATTTTTATGGAGCAGACCAAAACAGATCCGAGCAGAAAAAAGAAAAAACCTCTTCGCAGATGTGGCATATTTTTTGCATGTCTGCTTTTTCTGTTTCTCTGCAGTTTTGTTTATATTTCTAAGAATCCACGTGCCAGAATGCTTTTGTCTGTCATTTATTTTATGCAGGATACCCTGAAAGATCCGGCTTATATTGCCTACCACATTGACATTATGGAATTATGCCAGGATTACTTCAATGGGGATATCTCATTTGAGGGAAAAGCCTACCTGAACGATATCAAAAATTTTAAATACTCCTCCTCCATGGACATTTCCGGAGAGCGCTCTTTTACACAGAAAAAGCTTTCCATAATCTCCGATATGGATGTCCTGACGCTGAATGTTGGCGAGATGGATTTTTATATGAATCCCAATACCGTTTATTTCATGGTTCCAATGTTAGACAATCTTTCTTATGCCATGACCACCGGCAATACCTATTTTAAAAAAGCGCCTGAGCTGACACATGATATCGATCAGGAATGGTTTCACGACAACTTTTCCAATATTATCGAACTGACCAGACAGATTCAGATTGAGGAAACCGGAAAAACAAGAACAGACTCCGATGATGTGAAAAGCCACGAATACCTCGTCACGATCCCGGAGGGTTCCGGCGATTTTATCTGGGAGCTTTTGGGCATGGATGCCCCGGACTATGACATCCGCATTTCCCTATATCTGACCGGTCTGTGCCGGATGAGCCGTATGGAGGTCGATCTGTCTGATATCACAAAAGGTGCTTCCATGATCATTGACGGAACAGATGCCGGAACCTGTATTTTAAGCTATGAAATGCCAAATGGAGAACGCATGACACTCACCTATGTCCGCAATCCGTCCGTCACCCATGTGAATTTTATCTACATGGACTGCCTCTACGAGACAGATCAGGGTGACAATTTTACAGCAAGCGGCTATATCACCACCCAGCCAGACGACAACGGCTGTGAAATAAATGTCAAAAACCTTTCTGTCATGCAGGGTGATGAACTGCTTGGCACTTTTTCCTTTATCGGAACGATCACGAAAGAAAAAAATCTGCCGGATGTATTCCGTGGCGCCAGCCTCGATTCGCCAGACATGGAACACATTGACTGGCAGACCGTCCGCGACGACACAGAAGGCTTCATCCAGGATGTGATCGACGAAGCGAAAAAACGATTGACCGAATGAAAAATTTGGAAGTGCGTTTCTTCCATGGCTTCTGTGTGTTGATAGAAATGAAATGACAAGAGGGGCTCTGTGAAAATATTGTGAGGATTGTGTAAATTTATCCATGGTTCGTTTTAGACTTTAAGTTTATGTACATTCATAAATGGACGTCTGGCTCTCTGTGTCCGTCTACGGAAAATTCTCTGCAACTTTATTTAGCGCAAGTAAATGTCAGAATCAGCATCGTTTATTGTAGGGCAAAAATTAAAAAATACCCGGATAATTTTTGCCCTACTTCTCTGCTGATTTTCTGACATGTAACTTGCGCACAATAAAGTTGCAAAGAGAGTTTTCCGTAGACGGACACAGAGAGCCAGACGTCCATTTTTTGAATGAACATAAACAATCGAAGAAGTCTAAAACGAACCATGGATAAATAAACAATCCGAGCTATTTTCACAGAGCCCCTCTTGCCATTTCATTTTTTATTGTACGTTAAAAGCCATGGAAGAAACGCACCTCCAAATTTTTCACTCCGTCAATCGTTCATCTGCTCCATAAAGTACATCCTGGATGCAAAGTCTGGGAAATGCCTTATCTGTTCATTGTAGCCGGTGCCTCCAAATGCCTGCTTTAATTTTACTCCGGCATACATGAGTGCATCGCCATATGCACAGAAATCTTCTGCCTCACCATCCATTTTCACAAACTTTGCGATCAGATTATGTGCGACAGAATCCTGCCTGATATGCACCGGAGCCACGGTGTTTACCAGATCACCAAACTCTTTTACATTGTATTTTAAACTACGGTTGTAAAAACGATATCTGGCTTCCGGGTTTAACCCATTCGGACGATAATATTCAAACTGCGTGTTCGGCGACACAAGTTTCTGCATCAGAAAGCCAACCGCTTTTTCCCGGTCTTCTGATACACACGTCCACTCCTGGATATTTCCAGCCGATGAACCTAACACGCTGCCCTGATCCGAAAAATTTCTTCCCCGGTAAAAAGAACCGGTCTGCAGCACTTTGCGCCACTCTTTATAAAGTGCGATCTGCGCTTTTACCGCATCGAAATCCTCCTTTTTCATGTCGCAGAAATTACATTCATATCCGCAGATTCCAAACGCTGCCACCTGAAATCTTGTCTCAAGCGGTGTCATTCGGAGCGTCTGGTGATTCGGGCAGGATGAGACATGTGCGCTCACCACGGACATCGGATAACCATAACTGTATCCGGTCTGAATCTCCGCACGGCACAGTGCGTCTGTGTCATCACTCGCCCAGATCTGTGGGAAATACGATAAGATTCCAAGATCAAACCGGTTGCCGCCTGCTGCACATCCCTCAAATAAAATTTCCGGGAATCGCTCTGTCAACTCCTTCATACACCGGTAGAGTCCAAGCACATAACGGTGTGCCACCTCCCCCTGCCGCTCCGGTGGAAGTATCTTTGAATAATAATCGGTCACGATCCGGTTCATATCCCATTTCACATAGGCGATATTGGCAGATGAGAACAGGTCACTCATCTGCCCAATGATATAGTCCTGCACCTCTGCCCGGCTCAGGTCGAGCAGCCGCTGG
>ENA-ORSS01003589-ORSS01003589.1-human-gut-metagenome-genome-assembly--contig:-NODE-3589-length-12404-cov-2.719977_pt1 | contig 12404 bp, 8 predicted proteins | sample MGYA00241899_ERZ509162 | MGnify/ENA primary metagenome ERZ509162 (study PRJEB26280, sample SAMEA2338641) | human gut metagenome | biome: human gut; feature: human-associated habitat; material: faeces... | reverse complement strand
AGCCGCAGCCGCGTCTGCGCGTCCGGAGAGCCTTCCGGCAGCCGGGTCAGACGTCAAATGTCATATCGCGTGATTTCGTAAGCCAGAATACCGTTATCGGTCGTCAGCATGTAGGCCTGCACGGCATTACCGTCCTCGCTGGCTCCGAAGGCCACGTCGCCCGTGCCGTTTCCGTTCGCGCCCAGCACGACATCGCCCGAAACGAACGGATAGGAGGAGGTCATGCCCGTGGGAGAGTAGCCCGTCCCGGGAATATCGGCCGTTCCGGTCGTAAGATTGCCCTCGCGCGAATCGAAGAGAAATCCCGAAATAAGGGCTCCGGCGGCAGGATCCGCAATATCGGCGACATAGAGTCGGGCAGACTTGATACCGCTGGCATTATCCTTATGGCAGTTCTGAATGCCGATAAGCCGCATGCCGTTGAAGTCGATGCAATCGACACCCGTGATCTTGTCCGTCAGCCAGAAGTGCGTCGTCGGCACCGTGAACTGCGTAGCGGATATTCCGTTCGCGGGAACATAGGTTACCGTACGCCGCTCGTTGCCCGATCCGTAAACATACCCCGGCGACAGGTTGTCGTCGCCCATCGAGAAGAGCACCGGCTTGGTCGTGTACCACATCGAGGCGAGGCTGTTGGAGCGGAACTCCACGACGGCCGTCGCGGTCGAAGCGACGCCATCGGCGAGCGGAATGAAGACCGAACGGATCTTCTGGATGCAAGAGGTACCGATTATGGCTTCGCCCGAGGTCACGTCGCCGATCACATCGACCATACGGCCGATATCGTAGGTCGTCGTACCCGGATTGGCACTGCGCAGCGGAGCAAAATAGGGATCGGACGGCAGGCTCTTCGAGAAAATCAGGGTCGGAGCGTCCCCGATGCCGTTTTTCCATACCCACACCTCGAAGTCGGGCAAAGTCGATGAGTTCGTATAGGCGACAGCCACCAGATGACCGGCAGAATCGCTCGTGATGGCGTGGATCGACCTCGATATGCCCGTCGCATTGACGCTCAGTCCCGTCGGCTTGCCCGTAAAGCGGTTCATGACAACCATCTTCGACGCATCGCCGCTGTTGCCGACGATCAGGTAGTCGCCGACAACGGCCAGCGTACGGTTGTTCTCCGCTTCGAATCCGTATTCGTTGTTCTCCAGAATCTGGAAACCGAACAGGCTGGCAATATATCCCGCCTTGCCCGAAGGCACGAACGACGGAAGATCGACTGCGGTCTTGTAGGTCTTGCGAACGGACCCGTCCTGCGAAACCACCACGATGTCAGGGAATTCAGACAGGTCGATCGTGCCGTCCCCGTTCATGGCCCGGCATTCGATCGTCGCCCAGGGCGATACGGTGACCGTTGCCGCCTTCAGCGCTCCGTCGATCGAAGAGGAGGTCTTGTACACGGTAATAGATCCGGTCCCGTCTTCCGTCTCAGGTTCCTCGATCGAGACGACGGCATTGGGCATATCGGCTAACGAAACCCGCGTAGCGAAGGCCTGGTCCGACTTCACATAAGCCGCATTGATCGTGTAGTGCCTGCTCGATCCGTCCACATCGGACACCAGCGTGCGCTCGATACCCGCAGCCAGATCGTGAATCCCCGAAAGGCCCGGCTCGAAACGGGTGCCGTAGGGAAGCGACCCACGGACCTTCATGGCCGTCAGATCGCCCTGGACGGCCTCCGTGTCGGAAATGTAATAGGGAACCTGCACGGTAATGATTCCTGCCGCTTCGTCCACGACGGCATCGTATTCGACGTTTTCGTCCGAGACGAGACGGCCCTTGACGGTAAGGGTCTGCATATTTTCACTGCCGGACATCACCAATTCATCCGGATCCTCGCAGGCCCCGAGGGCCAGCGCCGATACGAACAGTCCGGTAATCAAATGTCGCATTTTCATAATTATCGCGTATTGAATGATTTGTCAAATTATTTCCAGATCTCGTTCTGCTCGCACAACGTATTGTTCTGCAGCTAGGGAATCGGGAAGATCGTATACTTCTCGGGGAAGAGACGATCCTGCGTGTCGCACTCCACGCGCTCGTAGCTGAAGCCGTCGCCCGTCCTGGTAATCTTCACACCATGCAGACGCTTGTTGTTGAGCGTCTCGACGGCAATGCCCCAGCGCACCAGGTCGAAGAAGCGGTGGCCTTCGAGCCCCAGCTCGCAGATACGCTCCTTGGCCAGATCATGCAGGTAATCCTGCCAGTTGCCCTTCTGCGCCAGTACGGGAAGCCCCACGCGGTCACGAATCGTTCTGAGGTCTTCGTACGCCGGTCCGAACTGGTTCTGGCGCGCATAGGCTTCCGAACGGATCAGATAGATCTCGGCCAGGCGCATCTCGGTCCAGTAGGTTCCGGAAAGAATGTTCGTGAAGTTCACCTTGCCGCTGTCGTCCATGAATTTGCGGAAAATGTAACCGGTCGTCGATTTGTGCACGTTGTCCTGTCCGGTGATGGAGAAGTCCATGTAATTGTCCTTGCCTCCGGCATAGAGTTCGAGCTTGCGGCCGATCCAGGTGGCATCGTTATAGAGAATCGACGCATAGAAGCGCGGCTCGCGGTTGTCGAAGGGCTTATTGCCGTATTTCGAAAGGTTATCCCAATCGAAGGCCTCGTAGCTGCCGCCTACCCTGATGTCGAACGACGAGGCGTACTCGTCGGTCGGCGTGGCCGATGCACCCACCTTGTCGGCGGCGCCATAGGGCTGACCGTCGTACGGAGGGCAGAAATAGGTGTTGAAATTGTGCTGCTTCATGCTGATGCCCGACTGGAAATAGACCGGGATAATCAGTTCCTGGTTATTAGGCGTCGAGAAGATCTTGTAGTAATCGGCCGCAGTCTTGCCGGGAAGCAGGTCGTAGCCCAATTTCAGTACCTCGTCGCAGGCCGTGACGGCATCGCCCCAACGCTCCGCATAGAGCGACGCGCGGGCGATCATACCCCAGGCGGCGCCTTTGGTCAGACGCCCGGCTTCCGCAGCCTCCCAACTTGCCGGAAGATCGGCCTCGGCCTTCCGGTATTCACCGATGATGAAATCCCAGCACTCCTCCTCGGTCGAGCGGGCCTTGGCGCGCTCATCGGGCCCGTCAACGGCCGTGTCGCTGTTGCGCAGGATCACCCCGCCGTGACGGATCACCAGTTCCTGATAAGCGAACGCACGCAGAAAACGGACCTCGGCCGTACGGATCTTCACCTGGTCGGGATCGAGCCTGATAAGCCCTTTGTTCAGGTCCTCCAGATATTCGTTGAGCTTGCTGATCCAGGTGTACATAGCAGACCAGTTGGAGCGGAAGTTGCTCTGCTCGGTGACGTAATTGGGCTGATAGAAAAACCTGTTCATCGCGCCGGCCGATACGCCGTACCAAGAGTATTTCACCAGATCGGTCGCGCCGTCGTCCATCAGACACGAACTGCCGCAGGCTATATCGGCATTGGCATAAAGCACGCCGTAGAAGTATTTGACATACAGGTCCAGGTTACTCAGGGACGAATAAGCCGTAGTTTCGCTGTAGCTTCCCGTCGGCTCCACGTCGAGCACATCGCACGACGCCGCCGAAAGACAGAGGACCGAAAGAAGTCCCGCCGTATATTTTCTGATCTTGTTCATATCGTTCGTAGATTTAGAATGAGAGATCCACACCGAAGGTGAAGGTACGCTGCTGCGGGTAGTAACCCGTCGGAACGTTCGCGCTTTCGGGGTCGATCCATCGGAACTCGGTTGCCGTAAGCAGGTTGTTGCCGCTGAAATAGATACGAAGGTTGTCGATGCCGATGCGGTTCATCCAACGCTTGGGAAAGGTATAACCCAACACGACATTCTTCAGACGCAGGTAGGCTCCATTGCGTTTCCAGAAGTCGGAGACCTGGGCGTTGTTGCCCGCCGACGACTTGGTTACCGACAGACGCGGATACTCCGCATTCGTGTTGTCCGGACGCCAGGCTCCCTCGACCAGATAGAGCGGTGCATTGTCGTAATTGCCGTACCAGGGAACGGTCAGCGGGGTCTGGTCCGCCACGCCGTTGTTCCAGGTAGCCTGGAGCATACGGTCGCAAAGAGCGGCTCCCTGCAACTGCACGGAGAGGTCGAAGCCCTTGTAGTCGGCATCGAGCGACAGCGAGAACATCATCTCCGGCATACGGCTGCGGGCAATCCGTACATAGTCGTCGGCCGTAATGGCTCCGTCGCCGTTGATATCGACATATTTGATATCACCCAGACGGGGCTGCACGCCGACCGGTTTCGGCGCATTGGCCAGTTCCTCCTCGGTCTGATAGAGGCCGTCGGACTTCAGGCCCCAAAGAGCTCCGAGCGATGAACCGAGCACGTTCTTCCACGGCAGCGTATTGTCGGCCTGCTGCTTGCTCAGAATGCGGTTGCGGGCGAAGGAGAGGTTGCCCGTGATGCCGTAGTTGAACTTGCCGATACGGTGGCGGTGGCGGAGCACCAACTCAAAACCGCGGTTGTCGAAAGCACCGTCGTTGATATAGGCCGGATAGTGGCCGCCCAGTGAAGGCGGATAGATGCCGCCGATCGACTGCAGGATGTTGAAGGTGTACTTATAGAAGTAGTCGAACTCCACACCCAACAGGCCGTTCCAGGCGCTCATCTCGAAGCCGATATCGTAGGTACGCGTCCGTTCCCAGGTCAGATCCTCAAAGGGAAAGGCCACCGAGTTGGAGAGCGTACCCTGCGAGGCAGGCTTGCTTCCGAAGGCCACGTTGCTGGCATTGTAGGCAAACTGTTTGCGGTAAAGGAATGCCGTTACGTTGTCGTTACCCAGCGTACCGATCGAACCGCGCAGCTTGAAGTATTCGATTTTCGGGAGTGCCGACTGGAAGAAATCCTCCTGCGACATCACCCAACCCACGGATACCGAGGGGAAGAAACCCCAGCGATGGTCCTTGTGGAAGAGGTACGAACCGTCGTAACGGAACGAGGCCTCGATGAGGTATTTGTCATCGTATGCATAATTCAGACGTCCCACGAAACCGGCAAAGGCCGACTTTCCGGACGAAGAGCCATTCGTGGCGGTCGTCGGATCACCGAAATTGAGTTCCGGAAGATCGAACACGGGGAAATCGCGGCGGCCGGCGTTCATCGATTCCGAGGTATAAGTCGTCTGCTCGTAGAGGAACAAGGCTCCCACATCGTGCTTGCCGAACTTGTTCGCATAGGTGATCTGCGGACGCAGCACCACGCGCTGGTCGTTCGAATGGGCCACATAGAGGTTGCCGTCCGGAGTCAGGTTGGCCGCATTTACGAGCGAATACTTGTTCAGAGGATCGGCTCCGATGCCCGAACCGCGCTGGAACGTATAGGCCAGCACTTTGTAGGAGTGCGAGAAGGTACGACCCGTAGAGTAATGGTAGTCCCAACTGGTGAACAAGCCCAGTTTCAGGCCCTTCACGAAAGGAACCGAATACTCGACGTTGGCTGAGGTTTCCAGACGGAGATTACGCGACTTGCTGAATCCCGAATGCTCCGAACCGTATTCGGGATTCGCGGCGGTCCAGGAAGCACGGTAGCCCGATACGGGATAGACCGTACCGTCTTTCTCCAACCACTTCGGTACAAAAGGCAGCGAGTACATCATCTGATGGAAGATGTTGTAACCTTCCTGATTGGCATACGAATAAGCTCCGGGCTGGTAGTAATCCTGCAGGGATGCCGCCACGTTGAGCTGTACGTGCAGGTTGTCGTGCGGCGTCAGGTCCACGTTCGAACGGAGGTTGCCGCGCGAATCCTCATGCCCCTTGATGATGCCTTCCTGGTTGCGGAAACCGCCGCTGACGAAGTAACGGGCCTTCTCGCTACCGCCGCTCACCGAAAGATTGTGCTGGTGCATGAGCGTCAGACGGCGCATCGGCGACATCCAGTCCGTATTCTCATAACCGTCCGACGGATCGCCGTTGTAGGTCATGGCGATCTCCTCGGGGGTGAACTGGTAATCGGGCACGTCGTCGCCGCCCAGCTTGTCGAGGGCAAGACCGGCATTATAGTACTCCATGTACTGCGTGCCGTTCATGAAATCGGGCATGGTCGTCATCTGCGAGAGCGTTACGTTGCCGCGGTAGTTGATCGACATGGCGCCCTGATGACCGCGCTTGGTCGTGATAAGGATGACGCCGGCGGCAGCCTTCATTCCATAGACGGCGCTTGCCGAAGCATCCTTGAGAATCGTTACGGTCTCCACGTCGTTCGGATCGACCGTACCCATCTGACGCTCGACTCCGTCCACCAGCACCAGCGGGCTCGAGCCGTTGTAGGAGGTATAGCCGCGCACGAGCATCGTTACGCCGTCGGATCCGGGAGCGCCGGTCGCCTGCTGCGTAATCAGTCCCGGGAGCTTTCCGACCAGGGCCTGCGAAATGGTGCTGACGGTCGATTTCTTGATTTCATCGTCGGAAACCGCCGCAATGGATCCGGTCAGATGCACCTTCTTCTGCGTACCGTAACCGACCACCACGACCTCGTCCATACGGGCCGCATCCTCCTGCATCACGACATTGATTTCCGTACGGCCGTTTATCGCCAGCTCCTGGCCTTTCATACCCAAGTACGAGAAAATCAGCACATCAGCCCGGGGAGGGGTATCCAGACGATACGATCCGTCGCTCGTGGTCATCGTGCCCACGGTGGTCCCCTTGACGATCACATTGACACCCACGAGCGGATTCCCCTGAGCGTCGGTAACGGTTCCCGAAATGTACGACTGTGCGAAAGCGGTTGACAGACCGGCTCCGAACAACATCAATACGCATGCGACGAAATGCCGCATCCGGGAAACGCGTTCTCGTTTCGAATAATTGTCCTTCATAGATTCATAGAATTAGGTTGATAGGTTGATTGAAAGCACTTCATTGCGGATGTTCCGGTCTCCGGACATCGGCGGGAAACCGGACATGAGAACCGTCAGCACGAGTTCATAAGGCTATTTTTTTAAGGTTCGCTCATCGGATTCTCCGCAGGGGCCGCACCCGAAAAAGATGCACCCTACGGATTTTATCTAAACAAAATTAGGCAACAAAAACGGCATTTTACGCAAAAAAAACGCAAACCGATATTCAAAAAACGAAAAACCCGCCCTTTTTCACCTGTTCACCGTCTCAGGATGCAACCAGAACTCGAAAAAGGCATAGGCCAAGGCGTTCGACAGCGAATCGGGATCGTGCAGCGGCCGATTCGTCATGGCGACACGCCCTTCGTATCCGAGCAGGCGGTTTACGGCCACCGCATGATTGAGTGCCGTCCAGCGTTCGGAACCGTCCGAACAGCCTCCCGACACGAGGAAAGGCCGGGGCGCCATCAGGGCGTGCAGCTCATGCAGATCGTGCCCGTCGCGGCGTAGCGAGGGATATGCGCCGCGGGCCTTCACGGCACCCTGCTCGTCCCAGGTATGCTCCCAGGGCGGCGGATAGTAGCCCAGATACCAGGGCTCCCAATAATTGACATACCCCCCTTTCGTCTCGTCGAAGACCACGCCCGGATCGCCCCAGACCGCACAGGCGAACTTCTCCCACAGGCACGAGGCGAACATCGCCCACTTGCCACCGTAGGAGTGGCCCATGACGCCGATGCGCGTGGAATCGACCTCGGGAAACCCGGCCAGCGCCTCCCAGGCATTCGCAGCGGCGTATGCCAACGCCGACAAGGGCTGCAACGTCGCGCTATCGACCGAGGGATAGTAAAGCGAATAGGTCTTCGTACGGGTGGTTTGCGTCGTCCCGAGCGAAAGGGCGACAAAGCCCCGTTCGGCAAGGCGGAGCGCAAAATCCCGATTCGGTTTGCCGCCCAGGCCGACGGCTGTCTCCGGTTCGTAGAAAAGGGTGATGACGGCGGGTTTGCGACCTTTGCGGTGCGGGACGAGCAGGTATCCTTCGGTCGTTTCCGAAGGCAGCCAGCGGAACCGGACGCGATAACGGTCGAAATCCTCACCCGGAAGCGTATCGGCATATTCGAAGCGCTGTCCCGCAATCACCGGCGGCCAGGCGCCCAAAAGCGAATCCCAGCGGGTGCGGATCTCCGCACGGCGGCGAACCCAATCGGCAGCCGTCCTTACGCTGTCGCCGTTGTAGAAAAGCAGCGGAGAACGATAGGTTCCATACTCCTCCCGATAGATTTCGGGAGGTTCGGTAAAGGGCCGCAATTCCCGCCCGAGCTCCGCTGTTCGGTCCCGGGCATCCCGACAGCCCGTCAGCAAAGCCCCCAGCAGCAGGATACCCGATAAAAATTTCATGTCGCGCATAATGATCCGCCGGAGCTTCGCACCCCGTAGTACAAAGATACGGGGCACCGCCACGGATCGGTCGTCGAAAAACGAAAAGCGTGTTTCGAAAAACGCACTATTTGCCGGCCGAACGCCGCTGACGGTATTCGATCGGCGAGCAACCCATAAACTTCTTGAAAATCCGCGAAATGTTGTTGCAGTCGCGGAAACCCGCCTCGCCGGCAATCTCGGCCAGCGGGAGATCGGTCGTCAGCAGCAGGTTGGCAAAACGCTTCACGCGGCACTTCAGCACATACTGGTATATGGAGGTGTTCATGACGCGCTTGAACTTGAGTTCGATGTTGCGCCGCGAAAGCGGAATCTGCCCGATGATCGCATCGATCGTCAGATCGGCCGCGATATGCCGCTCGATGTATTTGACGATCCGCAGCACGTAGGGATCTTCGATATTGTGTTTCTCGGTCGATTGGCGCAGTTCGATGCGGATCGGGTTGATCACCACGTTGAAGGGCCCCACGAACTCCTTGCGGATCTGCCTATGGAGCAGCTTCCCGACAGCATAACCGCCCTTCTCGACCTCCAGCTCGATCGACGAGATCGGCGGATCGGAGATGTTGCAGATCAGCTCGTCGTTGTCCACGCCCAGCAGCGAGACATCCTCCGGAATGGGGATGTTCTCCATTTTGCATATCTCCGAGATAATGAGTGCATGGGCATCGTCGCAGCAGAACAATGCCACGGGTTTGGGCAGTTCGCGCAGCCAGCGGCCCAACACCTCGCGGCTTTTCTCGCTGTCCTTTCCGGTCTCGAAGGCATGGAACGTCCCGCCGATGCGCTCCACCTCGCCGCGGTACCCCTTGCAACGTTCGTCCGACCAGACGACCCCCTTGACGCCGAAAAAGGCGAAGTTACGGAACAGGCGCTCGGCAAAGAAACGGGCCGCCATCAGGCCCGTGCCTTCGTAGTCGCCGGTCAGATTCGAATAGGTCGTACTGCGGTGGCGGTAGTTCTGCAGGACGACCGGAATGTTCAGCTCCTTGAGCAGATCCATCGCGTCGTCGTTCCACTGGCCGATGATGGCGTCGGCCTTCCACGCCTTGGCCCACTCGAGGATGCTCCGCTCGCCGTTTTCGATGCTCCTGTAATAGGAGGGCAACCGGTAAAAGAGCCACGGACCGTTCTCGCGCGAATAGCGCACGATCCCCCGAAGCAGGTTGCGGTCGAAATCGTTCGCGCAATCGACGAGCAGCAGAATCCGGATCATAGCGTTTGTTCATTGAGAATCGGCCGCGGGTTCTCCGTCCGGCAGAAAACGGCCGCCGATCGCCGCCTCGAGACGGAGAAACGGGTCCGTCAGGACGTCGAACCGCGTCCGGTCCGACCGCCCCGCGTTCGCGCCGCCCACGATCACTCCGCCGTATTCGCCAACTTGGGGACAAGCGCCCGTTCCGCACGGCAACAGGAGCCGCGCCCCAATCGAAAAGATTCGTTTTTTCAATTCAGATATTCGGAAATTTTAAACTCAAAGACCTTTCATCCGCTCGGAACCCGTCCGAAAACCCGCCGGTCGAATCAAAACACCAATGCCTGCCGATGAAAAATCCACGCATATCCCTGACATTCACCAAATAACAGCAATCGGACCATTAAATTACGAATCAGCGCATGCACAACGCCATCGTAAAGTTCAGAAAAAACCGTGACATCCGCAATCATTTCGCAGAAAATCGTGCGAACAATAACGACAACGCCCCCGATGCCGCGGGCTCCCCCTTTCGGATCCGGACGCGACCGCCTCTATCCCAGCCGGAGCGCTCGGCCATGACAGCGCGCCGCCGTGCCGGAAGGACGGCCGACGCAGGATGCTACGACTCCAAGGCCATACCGGCGTCACCTGCCCGACAGCCGGAAACGGGCGGTTCCCGAGGACGCTACGGCAGAAGAAGTCGGGAGGGCGCTCTTCCGCCGGAAAGAGGACGCGGAGCTTGCCGCCCCGGACGGCCCGTCAGGCCTGCCCCATCTTGGGCCCCGCGTCGGGCGTCCCGGCCGGCGTCGGAATCTCGATCTTGCCCACGCTGCTCTCGTAACGCACGATGTTCTCCTGCAACGAGCGCAGCAGCCGTTTGGCGTGTTCGGGCGTGAGGATGATGCGACTTTTGACGCGCGCCTTCTGCACGCCGGGCAGGACCGCCGCGAAGTCGATGATGAACTCCGATGTGGAGTGCGATATGATCGCCAGATTCGAATAGTGACCCTGGGCCACGGCTTCGTCCAACTGGAGGTCGATTCCGAATTGTGTCGTCTCTGCCATAAGCGTTTCGTCTTTGTCATACAAAAATAGGGGCTTTCGGGCTCCGGTATGCGGCCCCGCGGCCAAAATTTCGACATTTTATCAACAGAACGCCCGCATCGGACGAAATCCGCAATATCGCGGACGAATCCGGGAACCGTTCCCCGAAAAGCCGCGCCGACGCCCTCCGGCCCGCATTTCCGCATCCGACGGCAGCCCGGGACGGGGCAAATAAATTTGTTTCTGCGCACGGGTTGTATTATCTTTGTTCCCTAAAAACCCGATAAGCCGAGAAAATGACATTCGGAATCCTGAACGATCTCTTCCGCGGTATCTGCGTGGGGGTGGCGGCGTCGATCACGGTCGGCCCCGTGGCCGTGCTCTGCATTCAGCGCACACTCTCGAAAAGCCGCCGGTCGGGCATCGTCTCGGGTATCGGCGTGGCGTGCGCCGACACCTTCATGGCCATGGCCGCACTGTTCTTCTATTCGATGCTCCAGACGCAGATCGAACAGTACAACACGCTGCTGCGCGTCATCGGCGGCATCTTCGTCGTCATCGTCGGCGTCTTCATCTTCGCCCAGAACCCCGTGCCGCAGATTCGCCGCAACCGGGCGGGCAAAACCTCGCTGTGGCAGGATTTCGCCTCGATCTTCGGGCTGACGATCGCCAATTTCATCATGGTCATCCCCTACATCCTGGCCTTCTTCGCCGTCTTCAAGATCTCGAGCGGCGACGTGACCGGCTCGGGATTCAGCGGCTTCGTGCGCTCGGTGTTCGTCATCGCCGGATTCCTCGGCGGCGCCACGGCATGGTGGACCCTGCTGGCGTGCGTCATCAGCCTGTTCCGCCGCCGGTTCCGTCCGCGGCACATGCTCACGATCAACCACGTCGCGGGCCTCATCATCGGCATCTTAGGCATTTACACCATATTATCCACCTTCTACGCCATCTTCCCCAATGTCGGACACTAAACAGCACAGAATCATAATCGCCATCGACGGCTTCTCGTCGTGCGGCAAGAGCACCTTCGCCAAGGCCATCGCCGCACGGCTGGGCTATATCTTCATCGACACGGGCGCCATGTACCGCGCCGTGACGCTCCATGCGCTCGAACACGGCGCGATCCGCTCGGGCATCGTGGACGAGGAGGCCGTGGTGAAGCTGCTCGGCGAAACCGCCATCACCTTCCGCTTCAACCCCGAACGGGGAGCCAGCGACATCTACGTGAACGGCGACCTGGCCGAAGGGAAGATCCGCACCATCGAGGTCTCGAACTGCGTGAGCCGCGTGAGCGCCATCCCCGAGGTGCGCCGCAAGCTCGTGGCCATGCAGCAGGAGATGGGACGCCGCCGCGGCGTGGTGATGGACGGCCGCGACATCGGCACGGTGGTCTTCCCCGACGCCGAACTGAAGATCTTCATGACGGCCGACCCCGCCGGGCGGGCGCGGCGCCGCTACGACGAACTGCGCGCCAAGGGCGACGACGTGTCGCTCGAGGAGATCGAACGCAATGTCCGCGAACGGGACAGGGCCGACATGAGCCGCGCCGTGTCGCCCCTGCGGCAGGCGCCGGACGCCGTCGTGCTGGACAACAGCCGCATGAGCATCGAGGAACAGATGGCGTGGTTCATGGAGCTGTTCGAAAGGAGAATCGCGGAATAACGACGCCGCATGGAGCCGATGCACATAGAGATCGACGACAAATCGGGATTCTGCTTCGGCGTGGTCCGGGCGATCACCGAGGCCGAACGGGCCCTCGGCGAAGGCGGCACGGTCTATTCGCTGGGCGACATCGTCCACAACCGGATCGAGGTGCAGCGGCTCGAAGGGTTGGGGCTGCACACGGTGACGCACGCCGATCTGGACGGTCTGGGGGGCCG
>ENA-ORSS01003574-ORSS01003574.1-human-gut-metagenome-genome-assembly--contig:-NODE-3574-length-12450-cov-4.239855_pt1 | contig 12450 bp, 9 predicted proteins | sample MGYA00241899_ERZ509162 | MGnify/ENA primary metagenome ERZ509162 (study PRJEB26280, sample SAMEA2338641) | human gut metagenome | biome: human gut; feature: human-associated habitat; material: faeces... | reverse complement strand
CGGAGGCTTTCGGGGAATGTATACGTGTGGTGTTATTGATGTTTTTATGGAAAATCACATTGATTTTGATCAAGTTGTTGGTGTGAGTGCGGGTGCAGCATTTGGATGTAATATTAAGTCTAGACAAATAGGACGTGCATTACGTTACAATAAACGTTTTTGTAGAGATCCTAGATATTCTGGATTAAAGAGTTTTATAAAAACTGGAGATTTATACAACAAAGAATTCGCATATGGGATTGTACCAACGATCCTAGATCCATTTGATACAAAGACATTTAAAGAAAATCCATTACGATTTACTTTAGTATGTACAGATATTCATACTGGAAAACCTATTTATCATGAAATTGAAAATGGAGATGCCACAGATATTGAATGGATTCGTGCATCTGCATCGATTCCGATTGTTTCTAAACCAGTGAAACTAGATGGTTATGAATTATTAGATGGTGGTGTGAGCGATTCGATTCCAGTTGATTGGATGTTAGAAAGATCTAGTAAAACAGTTGTAGTACTAACAAGAGATAAATCATATCGAAAAAAGCCAATGAAATATATTAATCTTTTAAAGAAAGCTTTCAAAGAATATCCTAAATTACAGAAAGCGTTAGAAAATCGGCATATTGTATATAATGAAACACTAGATCGAATTGAACAATTAGAAAGGGAAGGGCGCATTTTCGTGATTCGACCATCTAAGCCAATTGCGTGTGCAATGATTGAAAAGGATCCAAATCATCTACAAGAAATTTATGATATTGGAAGAAAAGATGCACTAAACTGTTTAAATGATTTAAAAGAGTATTTGTGAAGTGCTTCACATAATGAGCTGTGATATACTAATACAAATATTTAGGAGTTGAAAAGTATGGATATTTTTAAAAAGCCAGGACGCATTCTATTAACAATTATGATTATATTAGCTATTGTTTGTCCGTATCGTGTTCATATGTATAAAACTAAGATTGAAGAAATCCAGTCAGGTAAACTTCAAATTGAAGATATACAGTATGCTGCATCAGATCTACATCCATATTCAGCATATTTAATGACAATCCCATATATCATTATTGAAGTGATGCTAGGATCTCTATATTATGTAAGAACTAGAGATTGATGGACTCTCTGATTTACCGTGAAATAAAAAAAGATGGACAAACTCTACGTCTTGATTCAAATCAGAGAATCTCTTAGATAAGCTATAAATCTATATTAATGTTTTTATACCATGAAAAGATTTTTAATGCATAGATTCATTTATCATAATATAGATTAATTGAATCAATACTTTACAAAATAGTCTATTATTCTAATAAATGAATCTTACTAAGACATATCCATTATATTATGCGTATAAAAAAAGCAGATTCTTTTTAATTTTATTAAAGATCTGCTTTTATTTTAATATATAGCAAGACGATGGTGAAGCCTACTCGCATATTCTTTCATATGAAAAGTTAGGCGGAAACAATCCAGACAGGTATTTCGGATTTGATAATGGAAGATTGGAAGGATGTGTTAAACTGCAAGCCTATCTTGTTTCTTTGCTTGAGAAATGTAAGATAAATTGATATTTTTCTTTTAATTTCTTTGGAGGTATGAATTATTGTTCTACATTTGCAGCGTCAAACAATAATAAAGACGTAAGAAAAGATGATGAACAATGTATTGCATATTATTCTCGTGGTGGTCCTTCTAGTCATTAGCAGGTAAGGAGAAAGGTGTGCAAGAAATTGTGAAGTCGTATAAAGATATTTCTTAAGCCTTTCTCCATACAGAGAAGGGCTTTTTTAATATAATAATATTTAGGATAAGAAAATAGGGGCGGTTCGTGAGCCGTTCGAAAACAACAAATAATATGATGAAGAATCCGTTAAGAAGTTCATACAGCACAGAGGGCAGACGCATGGCCGGGGCTCGCGCTTTGTGGCGTGCCAACGGTCTGAAAGAAGAGCAGTTCGGTAAACCGATTATAGCCATTGTGAATTCATTTACCCAGTTTGTACCCGGCCATGTCCATCTGCATGAGATCGGGCAGCAGGTAAAAGCGGAGATTGAAAAGTTGGGTTGCTTTGCTGCCGAATTCAATACGATTGCCATTGACGATGGTATCGCTATGGGACACGACGGAATGCTCTATTCGCTTCCTTCGCGTGATATTATTGCGGACAGCGTCGAGTATATGGTGAATGCCCACAAAGCCGATGCAATGGTTTGCATTAGCAATTGCGACAAGATCACTCCGGGGATGCTAATGGCATCCATGCGGCTCAATATTCCGACTATCTTTGTCTCCGGCGGTCCGATGGAAGCCGGTGAGCTGGATAACCGCCATCTGGATTTGATCGATGCCATGATCGAATCGGCCGACACTTCGGTCAGCGATGAACGGATCGCGCAGGTGGAACGGAATGCCTGTCCGGGATGCGGTTGTTGTTCCGGTATGTTTACCGCCAACTCGATGAACTGCCTGAACGAAGCGATCGGCCTGGCTCTTCCGGGCAACGGTACGATTGTCGCTACGCATGTGGGCCGTACACAACTGTTCCGCGATGCTGCCCGGCAGATTGTAGAAAATGCCTATAAATACTATCGTGACGGTGATGAGTCTGTTCTTCCCCGCAGTATCGCTACCCGTCAGGCTTTCCTGAATGCCATGTCATTGGATATTGCAATGGGTGGTTCCACCAATACGGTTCTCCACTTGCTCGCCATCGCGCAGGAAGCTGAGGCGGGCTTCACGATGGACGATATCGATATGCTCTCCCGCAAGACTCCTTGCCTCTGCAAGGTTGCTCCCAACACGCATACCTACCACGTCCAGGATGTGAACCGTGCCGGTGGTATCATGGGAATCATGAACGAGCTGCTGAAAAACGGCTTGGTAGACGGGAATGTGAAGCGTGTGGACGGAATGACGCTTGCCGAAGCCGTGGATAAATTTGCTATCACCTCGCCGAATGTGACGGACGAGGCTGTCAAGAAATACAAGAGCGCTCCCGCCCATCGTTTCAGCATTCGGATGGGATCGCAGGAAACCTATTATAAGGAACTGGATACCGATCGTGCCGCCGGATGTATCCGTGATATCGAGCATGCTTATTCCAAAGATGGCGGCCTGGCTGTCCTGAAAGGAAATATCGCGCTGGACGGTTGTGTGGTCAAGACGGCCGGTGTGGATGAAAGCATCTGGAAGTTTGCCGGTCCGGCGAAAGTGTTCGATTCGCAGGATGCGGCTTGCGAAGGCATCCTCGGTGGAAAAGTCGTCTCGGGCGATGTGGTGGTGATCACACACGAAGGACCGAAGGGTGGTCCGGGTATGCAGGAAATGCTTTATCCTACTTCTTATATAAAAAGCCGCCATTTAGGCAAGGAGTGCGCGCTGATCACAGACGGTCGTTTCAGTGGCGGTACTTCCGGTCTTTCTATCGGTCATATTTCTCCCGAAGCTGCGGCAGGAGGAGCGATTGGACTGGTGAAAGACGGCGATATAATCGAGATTGATATCCCTGAACGTACGATTAATGTGAAGGTAAGCGATGAAGAGTTGGCAGAACGCCGTAAAGCGGAAGAAGCCCGCGGCACAAAAGCCTTTACGCCGCCTCATCGCCAGCGTGTCGTCTCAAAAGCCTTGAGAGCTTACGGTAAGATGGTCAGTTCGGCCGATAAGGGTGGAGTGAGAGTAGTAGAAGATTAAACACAAGACTAAAATAAAGAGATATGGAGAAACAGAAGATAACCGGTTCGGAAGCTTTGCTGAAGTCACTGATAGCTGAAGGAGTAGATACGATTTTCGGTTATCCCGGCGGGCAAGCGATTCCTATTTACGATAGTTTGTACGATTACAGGGATAAATTGAAGCATGTATTGGTGCGTCATGAACAAGGGGCGACGCATGCTGCACAAGGGTATGCCCGTGTATCCGGTAAAGTAGGGGTGACGTTGGTTACTTCAGGACCCGGCGCAACAAATACCATCACCGGCATTGCCGATGCACTGATGGACAGCACGCCTATGGTGGTCATAGCCGGACAGGTCCCTTCTCCATTGCTTGGAACAGATGCTTTCCAGGAAGTCGATGTGATCGGCATTACGCAACCGATCACCAAATGGGCGTACCAGATTCGCAAGCCGGAAGAGATAGCGTGGGCTGTTTCACGTGCTTTTTATATCGCTTCTACCGGACGGCCGGGGCCTGTTGTACTCGATTTGGCAAAGGATGCTCAGGTTGGATTTGTGGATTATGAATATAAGAAAGTAGACTATATCCGCAGCTATCAGCCGGAACCGGATATCAACCAGGATCGGATTAAAGCGGCTGCCGCGTTGATCAATAAAGCGGAGAAACCGTTCTGCCTGGTCGGACAGGGTGTTCTGTTGGGAGGTGCTGAAGAGGAGCTGAAAGCATTCCTGTTGAAGAATGACATTCCTGCCGGTTCGACTGTTCTCGGTCTATCGGCGTTGCCTTCCGATTTTCCTTTGAATAAGGGTATGTTGGGTATGCACGGCAATGTCGGTCCGAACAGGAAGACCAATGAATGTGACGTGTTGATCGCCATCGGTATGCGTTTCGACGATCGTGTTACTGGCGATTTGAAGACATACGCCAAGCAGGCGAAAGTGATCCATTTGGATATCGACAACTCGGAGATCGGGAAGAATGTATCGGTCGATGTGAAGGTTCTCGGAAATGCCAAACATACCATTCCGATGATAACTGCGTTGTTGGAAGAACGGAAACGTCCGGAGTGGAATGCTGAGTTTGAGCCGGATGCACAGGAAGAGTATGAAAAGGTGATCGAGAAGGAGTTGTATCCGATGAACGGATCTTTGAAAATGGGTGAAGTCGTTCGAAAAGTGTCCGAGGCGACCGGAAACGATGCTGTTTTAGTTACGGATGTCGGACAGAACCAGATGATGGGTGTCCGCTATTTCAAATATAAACGCACTCGTAGCGTGGTTACTTCAGGTGGTCTGGGGACGATGGGCTTTGGCCTTCCCGCTGCTATGGGAGCCAAGTTCGGTGCACCTGACCGTACGGTCTGCTTCTTTACCGGTGACGGTGGGATGCAGATGACGATTCAGGAGTTGGGAACCATTATGCAGGAAAAACTGGATGTGAAAATCATTATCCTCAATAATAATTTCTTAGGAATGGTACGTCAGTGGCAGGAGTTGTTCTTCCACGAACGTTATTCGAATACGATCATGGAGAACCCGGATTTCGTGGCGATCGCGAAAGCGTACGGTATCGCTGGCCGTACCGTTGAAAAACGGGAGGAACTGGATGAGGCTATTGCCGAGATGTTGAACCATAACGGAGCGTTTGTGTTGGTCGCCAATGTGGAAACGTGTGGTATGGTATATCCGATGGTGCCTGCCGGAGGAAGCGTAACGAACATGATATTAGGAGATAAGTAAGGAGGTGAAGCTATGACAACAAAAAAATTATATACCGTTATTATCTTTTCAGAGAATACAGTAGGTCTTCTGAACCAGATTACGATTATCTTTACGCGTCGGCAGTTGAACATCGAGACGCTTTCCGTTTCACCTTCCGCCATACAGGGTATACATAAATTTACAATCACGACATTTGCCGATGAAGATATGATCGACAAGGTTGTGAAGCAGATCGACAAACGGGTGGATATCTTGAAGGCTTACTATAATACGGATGAAGATCTGGTTTTCCAGGAGATCGCCCTTTATAAGCTGAGCACCGAGTTGTTTATCAAGATGGGGACGGTCGAGGATCTGATTCGCAAATATAACGCCCGTATTCTGGAAATGAACGAAACGTGTGTCGTTCTCGAAAAGAGTGGTCATTACGATGAGACGCAAGCCCTTTTCAGGGAGTTGAGCGAAACGATCGGTGTCTTGCAGTTCATCCGTTCCGGTCGCGTTGCGATCACAAAAAGCCGTGTCGAACGTTTGAGCGATATGTTGGCCGAAATGGAACGTAAGTTGCAGGAAAAAAAAATAACGTACGGGTGGTTTGCGAACTGCCCCAACAGAAAAGAACCATGGATAAAGATAAAAGCAAAATAGGGGAATTTCATTTCGTCACGGAACCGTACCTGTTGGATTTTCGTGGACGTGTAACGATACCGATGATCGGAAACTATCTGATACATGTCGCATCCAGCCATGCTGCTGAACGCGGATTCGGTTTCAACGATATGTCAGAACGGCATACGGCTTGGGTTCTTTCCCGTCTGGCGATCGAAATGATCGAATATCCAGCCATGTCCGAACCTATAACTCTTTATACCTGGGTGGATGAAGTCGGCCGCCTCTTTACCAGCCGTTGTTTCGAGCTGGTGGATGGCAACGGTAAGACATTCGGTTACGCCCGTTCTATTTGGGCGGCTATCGATGTGGAAACACGCCGGCCGACCTTGTTGGATATCGCCAGGTTGAGCGCTTATGTCACGGATCGCCCCTGCCCGATAGAAAAGCCGGGAAAGATTGCGGCTGTGGAGAATGAGACGGAAGGGGTTCCTTATTTCATTAAGTACAGCGACCTTGATATCAACGGCCACCTGAACAGTATCAAGTATATGGAACATCTTCTAGACCTGTTTGATCTAGACCTGTTCAAGACAAAAGATATCAAACGTTTCGAAATCGCCTACCAGTCTGAAGGCAAATATGGGATGAAACTCATGTTGTACAAGAGGGAGGCTGATAACGGAAAATATGATATGGCGATCTGTAATGAAGGCAAAGCGATTTGCCGTGCTGCTGTTATGTGGCATTGAACAAACATGGTACGGGCGGATGGTTTGCGAACTGTCCTGACAAAAGAATTATTTTATTAACACATTACATTTAATAGTAGAAAAAATGGCAGTAATGAATTTTGGCGGTGTTGACGAAAACGTAGTAACCCGCGAAGAATTTCCGTTGGAAAAGGCAAGAGAAGTATTGAAAGATGAAGTGATTGCAGTTATCGGTTACGGTGTTCAAGGTCCTGGACAGAGCTTGAACTTGCGTGATAATGGTTTCAACGTTATCGTAGGACAGCGTCCTGGTAAAACCTATGACAAAGCTGTTGCCGACGGCTGGGTACCGGGTGAAACACTGTTCGGTATTGAAGAAGCTTGCGAAAGAGCAACTATCATACAGGTGTTGCTTTCCGACGCCGCTCAGATCGAATGCTGGCCGCGTATCAAAAAATATCTGACTCCGGGAAAAGCGCTGTATTTCTCTCATGGTTTTGCTATCACTTACAAGGAACGTACCAATATTATCCCTCCTGCTGATGTTGACGTGATTCTAGTCGCACCGAAAGGTTCTGGTACTTCTTTGCGTCGTATGTTCCTGCAGGGACGTGGCTTGAATTCAAGCTATGCAATTTTCCAGGATGCAACCGGTAGAGCATGGGATCGTGTGATCGCTTTGGGTATCGGCGTTGGTTCAGGCTATCTGTTCGAAACGACATTCAAGAAGGAAGTTTATTCCGATCTGACTGGTGAACGTGGAACTTTGATGGGGGCTATCCAAGGTTTATTGTTGGCTCAATACGAAACATTGCGTGAAAACGGCCACGAACCTTCCGAAGCATTCAACGAAACAGTCGAAGAGCTGACTCAGTCTTTGATGCCGCTGTTTGCTGAAAACGGAATGGACTGGATGTATGCAAACTGTTCGACTACTGCACAGCGTGGCGCTTTAGACTGGATGGGGCCGTTCCACGATGCCGTTAAGCCTGTATTTGAAAAATTATACCGGGAGGTCGCCTGCGGTAACGAAGCGCAGCGTTCTATCGATACGAACAGTAAGCCGGATTATCGTGAAGGTTTGGAAAAAGAACTGGCAGCATTGCGCGAAAGCGAAATGTGGCGTGCAGGTGCAGTCGTTCGTAAATTGCGCCCGGAAAACAATTGATAGACATCGCATTTTTTATTTGAGTGCATAAAGAAAGTGGCAATTCGGTATGAATTGTCACTTTTTTTAATGAAAATGTATCATTTTGATAAGAAATTTTTGAATAGTAATCGATATCTTCGTAGCTATAAATTCGAATTTAATTGCTTAAATATTATATCATGAAGAAATTCCAAATTTTAGTAATGTTATTGTGGCTGTCTGTTTGTCTAGCAGGAGCAGTAGAGTCGAAGATTCGGTTGGTGCATGGTCCTTATTTGCAGAATCTAGGGCCTGATGAGGTGACGATCGTGTGGTTGTCGGATAAACCTTCTGTCGGTTGGGTGGAGCTGGCGCCGGATGACGATACGAACTTTTATGCTACCGAACGTCCCAAATATTATGATGCCCGTAACGGAGTAAAAAATACATCTACGATCCATACCGTGAAGATCAAAGGGCTTAAACCGGGTACGAACTACCGTTATCGTGTCTTCGTACAGGAAGTATTGAGCCATGTCGGACATAAGATCATCTATGGGAACTATGCCTCGACTGATGTTTACTCCAAAAAGCCGTTGGTGTTCAAGACGAGCGATCCTGCGGATAATTCCGTCTCATTTGCGATGGTGAACGATATACATGGCAAAAATGACCTGTTGACGAACCTAGTTTCCAAGTGTGATTTGAAAAAGACGGACTTTTTTCTTTTTAACGGTGATATGGTGTCGGTCTTCAATGAGGAAAATCATATCTTCGACGGTTTTATGGATACGGCGACCAAGCTGTTTGCCTCTGAAATTCCGATGTATTATACAAGAGGCAACCACGAAACACGTGGCGCTTTTGCAACCGAGTTTCAACGCTATTTCTCTGCAAAAGAAGAGAATATCTACTATACATTCCGGCAAGGTCCGATCTGTTTTGTCATTTTGGATACGGGAGAGGACAAGCCGGATTCCGATATTGAATATGCCGGTATAACAGTCTACGACGAATACCGGACAGAACAAGCCGAATGGTTGCGCCGGGTATTGGATAGCAAAGAATATAAGGACGCGCCGTTTAAAATTATCGTAGCCCATATCCCACCGATCGGCGGATGGCATGGAAACTTGGAAGTGGAGCAGAAATTCATGCCTTTGCTACGCGATGCCAAGCCGGACGTTATGTTGTGTGGTCACCTCCACCGTTTCATCCATCAGGATGCAACGGATCGTACACCGTTCCCGATTATCGTCAATTCCAATACAGCTATTTTGAAAGCGGCTGCCGATCCGAAAGAACTAAAAATACAGGTCGTAGATGTGGACGGGAAAGTGGTGGATCAATTCTCCATAAAGAAGCCTTGAAAAATGATAAGTAGATTATTGGTTATGAATTGAAGAATTTAGGTGTATTTGTCTTCTATTTTATAAGAAAATAGTGATAAAAACTTTAAATTATATTTGGTTGTTTGGAAAAAGACCGTATCTTTGCAGCGTTCAAACAAAAACGGTTGAAAAGACAATATGAAACAGGTAATGCTAAATAGTCTCATTATTTCTCTAAACATTATTCTACTCTGGAAACGGAATAGGAAGTGAGACTGTGTATGCTTTACAGGGCATTAAGATATGAAAAAGCCTTTCTCGCTTCCTTGTGAGAGAGGCTTTTTTCATTCAGAAAAGATATTAACAAATTTAAGACGATAAGAACTATGTCAGACAGATTATTTATTTTCGACACGACATTGCGTGACGGTGAACAAGTGCCGGGTTGCCAGTTAAATAGTATTGAAAAGATTCAGGTAGCCAAAGCTCTGGAAGAACTGGGAGTAGACGTGATAGAAGCCGGTTTCCCCGTATCGAGTCCGGGAGATTTCAATAGCGTTGTTGAAATATCGAAAGCCGTAACGTGGCCTACAATCTGTGCGCTTACCCGTGCGGTAGAAAAAGATATTGATGTGGCTGCCGAAGCACTGAAATATGCAAAGCACGGACGTATTCATACAGGTATTGGAACGTCCGATTATCATATCAGGTATAAGTTCAATTCGAATCAGGAAGATATTTTGGAACGGGCTGTCGCTGCTGCCAAATATGCCAAGAGATATGTGGAAGACGTCGAATTTTATTGCGAAGATGCCGGACGTACTGACAACGAATATCTGGCACGTGTGGTAGAAGCGGTCATCAAAGCTGGCGCGACAGTTGTCAATATCCCTGATACGACCGGTTATTGCCTGCCGGACGAATATGGGGCGAAAATCAAATATCTGATGGATCATGTAGACGGTATCGAGAATGCTATCATTTCTACCCACTGTCATAATGATTTGGGGATGGCTACCGCCAATACTGTGCAGGGTGTCTTGAATGGTGCACGTCAGGTGGAAGTCACCATGAACGGTATAGGTGAACGTGCCGGTAATACATCCTTGGAAGAAATCGCAATGATTTTCAAGAGTCACAAAGAACGTGGCATTATTACCAATATCAATACGACAAAGATTTACGGAGTCAGCCGTATGGTGTCTAGCCTGATGAACATGCCTATCCAGCCGAATAAGGCGATCGTCGGACGTAACGCGTTCGCTCATTCTTCCGGCATCCATCAGGATGGCGTTTTGAAGAATCGTGAAAGTTATGAAATCATCGATCCGAAAGATGTAGGAATCGACGATAATGCAATCGTGCTGACTGCCCGTAGCGGACGTGCGGCATTGAAACACCGTTTACAGGTATTGGGCGTCGAATTGTCTCAGGAAAAACTAGATAAGGTTTATGAAGAATTCTTGAAACTGGCTGACCGTAAGAAAGATATCAACGACGACGATATCTTGATGCTTGCTGGCAAAGACCGCACGGCCATGCATCGTATCAAGTTGGAATATTTACAGGTGACCTCCGGTGTCGGTTTGCAGTCTGTGGCCAGCATTTGCCTGAATATAGCTGGTGAGAGGTTTGAGGCCGCCGCTTCTGGCAACGGTCCTGTTGATGCTGCTATCAAGGCGGTGAAATCTATTATTCACCGTACGATGACGATTCAGGAGTTTTTGATTCAAGCGATTAATAAAGGCAGTGACGATATGGGGAAAGTACATATGCAGGTTGAGTACGAAGGGAACCGTTATTATGGTTTTGCTGCCAATACCGATATTATAGCCGCTTCTGTAGAGGCATTTATCGATGCAATTAATAAATTTGTGAAGTGAATTGATAATTATGAATACATTATTTGACAAGATTTGGGATTCCCACGTAGTGACGATGATCGAAGAGGGGCCCACACAACTTTACATTGACAGGTTGTACTGTCATGAAGTAACTAGTCCACAGGCTTTTGCCAGTATGCGTCGACGTGGTTTGAAGCCGTTTCGTCCGGAACGTATCTATTGTATGCCGGATCATAACACGCCGACACACGATCAGGATAAACCGATCGAAGATCCTGTTTCGAAGAATCAAGTCGATACGCTGGCAAAGAATGCTGCCGAATTTGGTTTGACTCATTATGGAATGATGGATGAGAGGAATGGTATTATTCATGTGGTAGGCCCGGAACGTGGACTGACCTTGCCGGGGATGACGATCGTTTGCGGTGATTCGCATACTTCTACTCATGGAGCAGTCGGTGCGGTCGCTTTCGGTATCGGAACCAGTGAAGTGGAAATGGTTATGGCTTCCCAGTGCATTTTGCAGGCAAAGCCGAAAACCATGCGTATCTGTGTGGAAGGTAATCTAGGGAAAGGGGTGACAGCAAAGGATGTCGCCCTTTATATCATGTCGAAAGTGACGACCAGCGGTGCAACCGGATATTTCATCGAGTATGCTGGTGCGGCGATCCGTAGCTTGACGATGGAGGGGCGTTTGACTTTGTGCAACCTGTCTATTGAAATGGGAGCGCGTGGTGGTATGATCGCTCCTGACGAAACGACATTCGCTTATCTTAAGGGACGTGAAAATGCTCCTGCCGGCGAAGAATGGGATAAGGCGGTTGCTTATTGGAAGACTTTGAAAAGTGGCGATGATGCTGTGTTTGACAAAGAGATTCTGTTTGATGCTGCCGATATCGAACCGATGGTGACGTATGGTACCAATCCGGGTATGGGAATGGGAGTTACCGAACATATCCCGACTGTCGAGGGTATGAACGATGTGGAGAAAGCTTCTTTTATGAAATCGATGGAGTATATGGGGTTCGAACCGGGTGAATCCTTGTTGGGCAAGAAGATCGACTATGTGTTCTTAGGCTCTTGTACCAATGGCCGTATCGAGGACTTTCGTGCTTTTGCTTCCATTGCTAAGGGACGGAAGAAAGCCGACCATGTGGTCGCCTGGCTGGTTCCTGGCTCCTGGCTGGTAGATGCGCAGATCCGTGAAGAAGGGTTAGACAAGATATTCGAAGAAGCCGGTTTCCGGTTACGTCAACCGGGATGCTCGGCTTGTCTGGCAATGAACGACGATAAGATCCCGGCAGGAAAATATGCAGTTTCGACAAGCAACCGTAACTTTGAAGGACGTCAGGGGCCGGGGGCCCGTACGATTCTGGCTGGACCGCTAGTAGCTGCTGCGGCAGGCGGGACCGGGGGAA
>ENA-ORSS01003573-ORSS01003573.1-human-gut-metagenome-genome-assembly--contig:-NODE-3573-length-12453-cov-2.508388_pt1 | contig 12453 bp, 8 predicted proteins | sample MGYA00241899_ERZ509162 | MGnify/ENA primary metagenome ERZ509162 (study PRJEB26280, sample SAMEA2338641) | human gut metagenome | biome: human gut; feature: human-associated habitat; material: faeces... | reverse complement strand
CAAAAAGAGACGCGCTGGGGGGTATCGTAAACAAATATCATTCCTCCGTTTTCAGCAAGGCTTTCCCTGAACATAAGCCCTTTTGCCTTTTCTGCATCGGACAGGGCTATCTCCGCCTTGAACGGCTTCCCGCCGACGGACATTTCAAATTCGGTGTCAAAGGCGGCGGGTTTCGGAGGGGTATCGCGGCAACCGCACAGGATTGAAGCAAATATTGCCCCGCACAAAGCCAATTTGCGAATGTTAAAAAAGTCGATAATTTGCATATTTTTAATTTGTATAAACAAAATAGATGCGCAACAATAATTTCAATGAATCGAAAAAAGAGGGAAATTCTATTGCGGGGCAGCTCTGAATACGACGCCGATATTTTGTACTTTTCCGGAATACAAATTCCGGACCCGTTTTTCGCATTCACACTCGGCGGGAAAAGATGCGCTTTGCTCAGCCCGTTGGAGGCGGGAAGGGCGTCGCGCGGCTCAAAGTTCGACGAAATATTCGATATTTCCGAAGTTTGCGCGCGCAAGAAAATGCCGTATTCGGAATTTTCCGCGCTCTGCTCGGTATTAAAATCGAAAAAAATTTCCGCCCTCAGCGTCCCGGAAAATTTTCCATCCAAATTTTACAGAGATCTATTGGAGGCGGGGTTTGATGTAGAAGTAGCCGAATCTCCGTTTTTTTGCGCCCGCGCCATAAAAAGCGAATACGAGCTTGGCGAAATAACGCGCGCAAATTCGGCCGCATCGGCGGGTTTCGCAATAGCAGAGGAAATTTTGAGGCTTTCAAAAATAAACCGCGGGCGGCTGTTCTTCGAGTCAAAACCGCTGACGTGCGAATTCCTGCGCTCCGAGATAGAGCGCGCGGCGCTGTCGCTAGGAGCCGATTCCATGCACACGATTGTCGCCGCGGGCAACGACGCGTGCGACCCGCACTGCGAGGGCTCGGGGGTAGTAAGGGCAAATTCGCTAATCGTCATGGACATCTTCCCGCGCTTGAAAAAATCGGGATATTACGGCGATATGACGCGCACTTTTCTCAAAGGCGAGCCTTCCGCCAAACAGGCGCGCCTCGTAGAGACTGTATTGGACGCCCAGGCAATCGCGCTCTCGTGCATATCGGAAGGGGCGGACGGGGCGCAGATACATTCGCATGTGAAAGACTTTTTTGCTGAAAACGGATTTGAAACAAAGGCCTCGAAAGATGGTTGGTGCGGATTTTTCCATTCGACCGGCCACGGTGTAGGCCTCGATGTGCATGAGGCTCCGTCGCTGGGCGCCCGCAAATGCATTCTGCGCGCAGGCAATGTAGTAACTGTTGAGCCGGGCCTTTATTATAGGGGTGTCGGCGGTTGCAGAATAGAAGACACTGTTGCCGTGACAAAGACGGGGGCGCGAATGCTTTCAAGGTACCACTACGAGTGGATAATTCCCTAAAAGTTTAACATTTACCGAAAACGGGAAATTGCAGTGTAAATCGGCTCTGTTTTGTCGCTTTATGCACTTAGCCGAGCAAAGGAGCTTCTTTTTTAAGCAAGCTTGTAGTCGCTTTTGCGTCGGCATACCCAAGGGCTTGGTTATTTTAGTTTTTTGCAGTCTTGCTTATATTAAAAGTTTTATTGGTGTGCGCGCCAATTAGCATGCTTAAATCTGCCTTTTAGGATTGAGTGTTTTTTAGTAAAAAATGGCGGAATGATCCAGATGCAAAAAAAGCCCGGAGATTTTCCGGGCATTTTTTTTCGCAAAATTTTATGCTTATAATTATTTTAGGGAATACGGAATGGCGCGCACCCTGTGTGAAATTGAATTTACAAAAATATTTGCGGCCGCAGGCGTATATTTGGCGCCCATAGATAGGCTCGACGCCGTTTTTAGCTGTGAGACAAGCGCGGCGATGTCGCCTTCGGTCATAAATCCCAGAAATTCGCCGCTTCTCGAAATCACTATGTCCCCGGAGGCCGGAGCAAAAGTCCCGAAAATTGATTGTAAAAGGCCGACATCAAGCCGCGCGTACGACTGGTTCTTGAAATCGGCCCTAAACGGAACTTGCCCATAATACAAATCCTTAGAATTTACAACAATGCATTCCGGGAAACGGAAGAAATTTGAAGCCGGAACGAGCGGCTCTATCTTTTCTTTCTCTATGAACTCTGCGGGGACTTGAATCGCCAAAAGCCTCGGATCGTTCGCGAGAGAATATACCGCCAACGGCTCGAACCTGTAGGAATTTCCCGATACCGAGACCGACATCTTTTCCGGCGGGAAATATTTGTTTTGAACCGGGGCGAGGGCGGTTGAGTCGGCGGAAAAGGCGAGCCAAAATTTGCCGTCTATTTTAATCGGAACGCTGCGCAATTCAGTTTTTGTCACCGATTCCCCAAGAAGGCCTTTGCGCGTATGTGTGAAAGTTATATTTACGAGCGACGACTTGATTTTTGAAAATATTTCCGAGGGAGTTTGAGGGCGGAGGTCTTTTACCTGTTTTGTAATCTCCTTCTGTGAGGTTGCCATCTGCTTTTGGGAGGAGGCAAGCTCGTTTACGCCGGCTGCAAGCTTGTCGGCGTGCACAAGTATTTTTGTCTTTTCCGTCTTTTCGATATCGACGAGCGCCTGGGCTCTCTTTAAATTTTCTTCGTATATTTGAGTTTTTGTCGACGCAACTTCAAGCTGCGTTGCAAGGGCTCTCTTTTCGGCTTCTATCGCCTTGTTTTCGAGCTTCAGCGATTCGCTTTCCTTGCGTAGGCGCTCGAGGTTTTCCTTATTTTGTTTCAGCTCGGCTTGGACGCTTTCAAGCTTCATTCGCGCAGCGACGTCGGTTTCGCGCATGTCTCCGAGCTTCTTTTGCAAATCAATTCTCTCCTGGGCGGATTTTTCGAGCTTTTCGCTCGCGCTGAGAATTTCCCTTTGTAGGGCGGCGTTTCTTGTCTCGCTCGCCGAGACGCGTTTTTCAAGTTCTTTGCTCTTTTGCAGAATGGTAAGCTTTTCACGCTCGACCGATTCTTTTGTAAGGCGCATTTCTTCAAGCTGCTTTTCGCGGGCGGCAATTATTTTTTGCTGCTTGTCCGACTGTTCCAGGCTCTCCTTTGCAGCTTGCGAGAGCTTTTCGACGTCCGACTTTAACGCTTCGCGCTTTTCCCGCTCGCTGTCGAGCGACATTTTTAATAGGTCCACCATTTGCGCGTCTGCGAAACTTTTGACGACAATCGCCTCCTCTTTCTGCTTGTCCTCCTGCGTTGCGGAAGGCATATCTTCAAAGTTTACAAGGCTTATCAGGCTCAGGACAAGAAAATCGCAAATAACTATAAGTATGGATTTGCTCATATATTATTCCTCAAAATTAATCCCCATTTACCACCACATTCGCAAAATTTTCCTGAAAGTTCAAGAATTTTCGGATTACACAAAAGCTATTATTTCCTCGGGATTGCGCATTTTTTATCGGGTAATTTAAAAAATAGGGCTTGAAGTCGGGTAAAATAATTTGCGATAATACAAACCGTTTTGCGCCCGGCGGACTTCTCCGCAAGGGCTTCACTAAATTATTACAATTAGCAACACCATACAAATGGCCGCCAAGAAAAAAACTGTCTCCGACGAACCGGTAAAAAAGACTTTATACACAAAGTCTCTTACCGACGCGCAGATGGACAAGCTCGACAAATGGCTGGACAGGCATTTGTGGGCGCCATATAGGGTTGACTATTCGCGCTTCGCATACAAAGGTCCGGACGTGAATGTTGTTGCCTACAAATCTGGAAAGCTCGTGGTGCAGGGCAAAGGGACGGAAAGCTTTGTGCAATTCGTGCTCGAACCCGAGATAACGGGCGTCGTTGAGATGGGCTACGAGTTCCTGTCTCATCCAGAGTGGTTTGAGCCGCATGCAGGGATTGACGAAAGCGGAAAGGGCGACCTCTTCGGGCCTCTCGTTTCGGCGTGCGTAGTGGCGGATTCCGACGCCGTAAAGCTATGGATTGACAAAGGCTTGAAGGAGTCGAAAAAAGTGACGAGCGACAACGCCGTATTGCAAATGGCGCGCATGATAAAACAGACAAAAGGGGTAGTCGCAAAAGTTTCGTACGCGGGAATGGAAAAATACAACGCCCTCTATATAAAATTTGGGCGGAATCTGAACAAGCTGTTGGCGTGGATGCATGCGCAGTCCATAAAAAGCGCGCTTGAAGTGCGGCATGTGGGGTGGGGGATGCTCGACCAGTTTACCAAGCAGCCGCTCGTCCAAAAACAGCTTTCAATCCCGGGATTTGAGCTAAAGATGGAAACGAAGGCGGAATCCGACCCGGTCGTTGCGGCGGCCTCGATTATCGCCCGCGCCACTTATATATATAGCCTAAAAAAACTTTCCGACGAATTCGGCGCCAAATTGTTAAAGGGCTCCGGCAGCGAAGCCAAGGCTCAGGCGGTGGAAATTGTCAGAAAATTCGGCGCCGACGCGCTTAAAAAATTTGCAAAACTTCACTTTAAGACGGCCGCGGAGGCGGTCGCGGAAGCTAAAAAATAACGGTAATAAATATGATAAACTCCGAAATAAAAATCATGGCTGCGATAGCGTCTGTCGCCCTTGCGGTTTCCGCATTCGGCGAGTCGCATGTGTCGAAAATAAAGCCCCTCGACGGCGAGTATTGGTGGGGCGGCGCCAATTTCTTTGGGCAATATATGCCGTATCGGGACTTTGCCGAAAAAGACATAGGCAAGTCCAATTTTTCAAACCAGGCCGATCCTCTATTCGTATCGTCAAAGGGCAGGTACATATGGAGCGACAAACCCTTTAAATTCTCCGTGAAAGAAGGCGAAATCACAATAACTTCCGATTACGAGGAAGTAAAGCCCGTACGCGCCGGCAAGACACTAAAAGACGCTTTCTTAGCTGCGGCAAAAAAGCATTTCCCGCCGTCGGGGAAAATCCCGCCAGAGATTTTCTTCTCAGAACCCCAATACAATACCTGGATTGAACTCCAGCGCGACCAAAACCAAAAGGGCATAGAGAAATACGCCGATGACATCATAAAGAACAAATTCCCAATAGGGGTATTTATGATAGACGGCGGTTGGCAAAAATACCAGGGCAACTACGAATTTCGCCCGGAGGCATTTACAGACCCGAAGGCTATGTTCGATAAGATAAACGGCATGGGCTTTAAGACATTGCTTTGGGTTGGGCCCTTTGTTGCGCCCGACTCGCCTGAATACCGCGACCTTAAAAACAAGGGGCTTTTGATTATGCGCAAGTCGCGCAAGAGCCCCGGAATCCTCCATTGGTGGAGCGGATACAGCGCCGCCTACGACCTCACCAAACCCGAGGCGGTGGAATCGCTCAAAGGCACGCTCAGGGATATGCAGAAAAAATACGGCATGCACGGCTTTAAATTCGATGCCGGCGACACTAAGTTTGTAGTCGGCGACTTCAAATTTAACAAGCCCGATCAAATTCCCATGGACTACACCCACGAATGGTCAAAATTTGCCCTCGACTTCCCCTACAATGAATTCAGGGCGAATGCGAGAATGGGAGGGCAGCCTGTTGTCTTGCGTTTGCAGGACAAGCACCACACTTGGAAAGATCTGCGCCAGATAATTCCCGATATGCTCGCGGCTGGCATAATGGGATATCCGTACACTTGCCCCGATATGATAGGAGGCGGCGACTATGTGTCATTCCAACCAGGGGCGGAATTGGACGAAAAACTGGTAGTCCGTTCATGCCAGGCGCATGCGCTGATGCCTATGATGCAGTTCTCGGTTGCTCCGTGGCGCGTGCTCTCTAAAAAGAATATGGAAATTTGTAGAAAATTTGCCAGATTGCACGAAAAATTCGGGCCGTACATTTTAGAGCTTGCGCGCAACGCTTCAAAAACCGGAGAGCCGATTGTACGCTATATGGAGTACGAATTCCCGAACCAGGGCTTTGAAAATTGCAAAGACCAGTTTATGCTCGGCCCAAAATATCTTGTGGCACCAGTATTGGCTAAGGAAGATTCGCGCGAAGTTATGCTTCCTGCGGGCGAGTGGAAAGACGACCTTGGAAAAGTTTGGAAGGGCGGACAAAAAATAAAGATAGATGTTCCGATAGATAGGCTTCCGTACTTTGAAAAGATAAAATAAAAAAATGCCGCCGAGTTCTAAAATATCGCGGCTCGCGGAGTTCGACAAAGAATATACAGGCGGCCGCAGTTATGTGCTCGGCATAGACGAGGCCGGCCGCGGGGCTCTTGCTGGCCCCGTATGCGCCGGTGCAGTTGCGGTGAGAACCGATGCATATTTGTCGGGCGTTTTAGTTTCCCCGCTTTCGGCGCTGAACGATTCCAAGCAGCTAACCCGCGAGGTTAGGGAAGAGCTTTACGAAGAGCTCAAAAAATTAAAGCTTGCAGGCTATGTTGATTTTGAGGCGGGGTTTGCGAGTGTTGAGGAAATAGAGTCGCAAAATATACTTGTTGCGACGCAAATGGCGATGGCGCGCGCCGCAAGAGCGCTAAATGAAAGGCTCGTATTGAATCTCCGTGCTGCCGGGGCGGCCGCCACGCTCTTTGGTGAGTCCGGGCTGGACGCGTCAAAAGCGCAAGTGCTGATAGACGGAAGGGAAATGAAGAAATTCCCGTATTCGCATATGGCTGTCGTCAAGGGCGACGCACAGAGCCTTGCGATAGCGGCTGCGTCGATAGTCGCAAAAGTCACCCGCGACAGATTTATGGAGGAGTTGTCGGAAAAATATCCGAGATTTGGCTTTGAAAAGCATAAAGGATACGGAACGGCGGCACATTTGCAGTCGCTTATGCTCTTTGGTCCGACAAAGGAACACCGGAAGAGTTTCCTAAAAAAGCTGCGCCCTGAGAGCGGGGAAAGGGAAGCTCGGCAAGGCAGCCTTTTTTAGATGTTGGGGTTGTGAAATATTCTAAAACCCTAATAAGGCTAAAACGGCAAGGCCGTTTTTAGAAAATTGTGGCTTATAGGGAAATCATTTCCTATATTGATATTTATGTTTGAGCCACAGTACTTCGGGAGTCAGTATGCGTAAAAGTTTTTTGCGTACTGTTTTCTTCATTTTGCATAAAATTTCGAAAATTCCAACACATGTTGCCGTAGGTTGCCTCTTTTTTTTCATCTTTTATTTTCAAAATTGGGCAAAGAAGCCTCATTGTTTCCAAAACAGACTTATCTTATAGATAATATAAAGTTGAATGAAAAATCCCATAGAATTTTTATTGTCCCTTAAAGCTTTCTTCGCGCATATTATATTTTGCGGCACACATTGTATCTATTTTAACGTTTCTAATTGCGATAGTTCTTTGCGGTTAAAATAAGAGGAACTCGGGAGTAAAGCGCTTATATAAACCGATATTGTGCTTAAAAAAACAATGGCCGCAGAGATAATTAAAAAAGTTTATTTAGAAACGCAAAATTGATGTTCATAAAAAAAACGGAGCTAATCTCAGCTCCGTTTTTTTTAGAGGGAAAAGTGTTAGTCGATTTCCTGAACCCAAACGTTGCGGTATTTTACCGGATTCATATGGTTTTGAAGTCTTATGGAAAAGGGTTCGTCTTTCATTCCGGTTATGCTGCGGTAGGCAGAACCATTGGCAGTAGCTTCGCGCAGCTCGACATCTCCGTGGATTTTCATTCCATTGTGGAAAACAGTAATGCGCGGGAATTTTACCATTTTTCCGTTTTCAAATACGGGTGAGTGGTATTCTATATCGTAGGTCTGCCATTTTTCAGGGGGCAGGGAAGCGTTAATTTGCGGAGGCAAATATTTATAGAGGGCGCCGCATTCGTTCCACAACCCTTCCGACCCAAAAGAGTCGAGCACTTGTACTTCAAATCCGCCCACAAAAACGCCTGAGTTCCCTCGGCCTTGCCCGAGCGGCTTGGAGCGTTCGTCCGGCGTCATGAACTCTACATGCAGCCGAATGTTTTTAAATTTTTTCTTAGTTGCAATATCGACCCACTTTGAGACTGTGTCGGAAACTTTTACTGAGCCGTCTCCGACAATTTCCCACCTGATTGGCTGCCCGTTAGTGGCGACCCATTCGTCGAAAGATTTTCCGTCGATAAGTTTAATTGCGCCTTTTGGCGGGCGTTTGCCGAGTGTCGGAGATTTTCTCTTTATTTTGGACAATTTCATAGGTGCGGATTTTTTGCCTTCCTTAGTGGAATAAATCGCGACGCCTGTGATTTCGTTCTTTGATATTGTGCCTTTAAAAGCGTTCCATCCGCCCTGGTCGAATTCTATTTTATCTAAATTCGCATTCGCATTAAATTTTACATAAGGCTGTGCGCGCCGCCAGAGGTCTGGGTAGATTACAACCTTATATTCATTTCCTTCGCGATATACTTGGGCGGCAATGAGGGGGTTATCCTTAAAATATCCTTCTTTAGCATCGACTTTGCCTACATATTCGCCTTCGAGTGAATTTGCGGCGAAAATTGGCGTAGCGAGAAAAGAAATTGCGGCTATATAATGTAATATTTTCATAGTATTTTTTTTTTTTTTACAAAATAAATAAATCCAAGCTGAAAGGTTTTCAATCTTTTTATTGTTGTTTCGTATAATGAATTTTTATTGGTAAGGTTTTTGTTGATTTGTAAAATGATAAGTGACTTTAACAAATTATCTTGTGATAAAAGTTTTTCTTTGTGCTTTTTATGTCTGATAAGTATAAGATTATTGGAAAAGGTCAGGATTTTCAGATTCGTATCCTCTTAAAAATTCCCTATCGGTTTTTGTGCCGTGTTGCCTTATTCCGTCCGCCCATTTAATTATCTCTTTCCTGAAATGTTTTTTTACATTTTCAATGTCTCTGGCTTCCCAGATTACCTCGGAAAACTTATATGAAATTCCGGCGTCTAATTTTATTGAGTTTTTTATAAATAACATTGCTTCCGTAAAGTCTTGATGAGTTTTCAAGGCCTTCAAGCGCTGCATTCCAAAACCTTCTGTTATTGCGGAAAAAATATTGCTGATTCTATTAGGGCTATCAAGTGCCCTTATCATATAATTCGATAGCACCATTAATCTTGCGACTTCCAGTGGATTGTCGTAATTCGACAATATTTTTATGATTTCTCTCTTGCACTCATCTGATACAGCGGGGGCTGCGCCCTTATATGATGAGTTTATAGAAAGCAAAGAATTTAAGATTTTCTCATTGTTTTGTTTGTCGGCTATATCGGGTTCATTCGGAAGCGATTTTTTAGATTTTTCTTCAAGCGGATTATTTAGGTAATCTTCCATTTCGGCCTCGTAGCTTTCCGCAATAGAATCTTGAAAAGGTTTTTTAGATATCCCAAGTTCATATAGAATTGAAGTACCGTTTATATATAATGGGGCTAATAGTATTTTTTTATTTACATCGTAATTCATATGAAAAACTTTTCCATTTGTGGACATAAATACTGTAAAGATAAAGTCGATTGAATCAGTACGGCCGCCGTGTACAGAATATGACTCCGAGACATAAAATAATTTCGGCGGGGTGTTTTTTATGAATTTTGGACTGTTTATTCTAAGCAGTTCCCCATAAAAAGAATATTTTGGCAGTTTTCTTTTAATTGCAATGGAGTCTTTAGAGAGTTCTTCGGAAAGGCTTATATACCCCTTATTTATGTAAAATTGTGTCGTGGGGTTGGGATTGGGGATTTCTCCGAAAAATTTTACGTCGTCTTCTATCGTAAATTTTGAATTAGACTCCAATTTTGCAATCATTTCTGAAAACAATTTTATTGCGTGTTCTCTTGTCTCTTTGGGAATACCTGCAAGCGAATTTGCGCATAAGGCAAAGAGAGCCGCCGTTAGCAAAATAAAATATTTTATTTTTTTAGCTAATATTAAGTTTATAGAATTCATAAAAAACTGCACAAAACTATAATAATCTTTTATGCGGTAGATTTGCGCTGTAAAGATCAAAATATCTATTTACCGCTGATTATATATGGATAAACAAAAATATATTTATCTGATGCAGTTATATATTGCCGAATTCTCAAATTCACAGTAGAGAGACAAAAATTATCCCAGCAATTCAGAAAAAAATTGCATGCCTATAAATGTTTTAATTCAGATCATCGATAATTAGACGCCAAAAAAAAGCTTCTCCAACATGGAGAAGCTTCAAAATTTATTATGTGTTGCGCGATTATTTTGAGCGTTTGCGCTGTGCCGCAAAGATTATTGCGACTATCCCAAATATGAGGGCATAATGGGACGCTTCCGGAATCATAGCGCCAATCAGGATATTCCCAGTCCCATCGTAAATGGCGTTCCACTCGTTGCCTTCGGAGTCGAGCACTGTAAAGCTGCTGCCGTCTTCCAACAATCGTAGTGTCGGTGAATACGTCACCTATGGAAAATTCAAAAGTTTCTCCCTCTTTAAAAACTCCGTCGGCGAATACTACCGACAGTTTCCCAAATGATGTCCCGTCGGCAAGCGTTACGGTGGAGGCCGTATCCACAGTTAGTTTTTCCACATCAAAAGAGTTTGCAAACTCGACCGTACTGTCTGTTATGCTTACCTCGTCGAACCCTCTTATGCTCAACGGCGTTTCTCCGGCGTACGATTCTACATTGAAATTGGCAATCTTGGCTGTTGAATCCGGATTGTTTTGATTTCCCGCCGATATCCAACCCATAACTTTGGCGTTGTCTTTGATTGTAAAATTAATATTCCCGCCTATTGAGCACGCTCCGCCGCAATTTATCGAGGAGTCTCCCGTTAGTGACGGATATGCTCTCCCGTCGATAACGCTATTGCCCTCTATCGTAATATTGAGGTTTCCGCCAATGCCGTTTTTTGTCCACGAGGAATTGCCGGGGGCGGGATAGGCTTCAAAGTAATTTTTAACTTCGGAGTTTTTTATCGATATATTGCAGTCGCCGCCTATGTATATATCGCCATTGTGGTATATCTCATCTACGGCGCTGTCTTCTACTATCAATGTCACGCTACCTTTTATTCTGGAAATTCCGGCGCCTCCTGATATGCCTATCTCCTTTATATGGCTTCCGTTTCTAACAATGGTCTCAATTTCGCCTATTTCTCCGATAGTCCATTGTGAATTAGGCCCGGATGAAAGATTACCTCCGTATGTCCTCCCAAGAACTTCAGAGTTGTCAAAAATGTTTGTAACTTTCCCGCTGACGCCACCTATGCCTGAGGGCTTACCGCTTGAATCGTTCGTCCAATTTGCGCCAATAAAATTTCCGGTTATTGTGACGCCTGTCAGCTCATTTGTTATGTTGCCGTAAACATCTCCGCTCGGGCTCCCAGCGCTTACCGTATTGACGTTGCCGCCGTAATACGTATTGTAAGTGCCGCCGTTGAGTACGTTTGTTATGTCTCCGTACTTGGAAGATCCGTCGGTTGTTCCCCCGTTATAGTCTTCAGCAATCGCCGCCGAACATATGATTAATGCAGCGGCAGTTAATCGAGTTTTAATTGATTTATTTGCCATAGTAAAATTTTATAAATGCGCAAAACGTAAGTTTAATGTTTTTATAGTCAAATAAATTTTGCGAATAATTTTCTAACAAGAAACGGAGTTGTACGCTTCTTGGCATATTCTAAATTAAGGGGTAAATTTTAAGAGGCTGCCCCAAAGGCTCGCCTACAATCTGAAAATATCAAAATGTATAGGAACACTGCTCATATTGGGCAACTTGGTGTTCCCCAGATTGCGATTTTAGCCGAGTCTCGATTTAAAATCTTCGTAGCCGAACGTTTTTATTATTTTGCAATTGCCGCTTTTATCTTTTACGGCAAGTGCCGGTAGCGGCATTCCGTTAAAAGTGTTATTTTTTACAAAGCTGTATATTGCCATATCCTGAAATTTCACCCTGTCGCCAATTTTTAAAGGCTCATTGAAAGAGTATTTCCCTATGACGTCTCCGGCAAGGCATGTCGCGCCGGCGAGTGTATAATCAAATCTCTTTTCTCCGGGCTTGCCGGCGTTTGCGAGCGGAGGAGTGTAGGGCATCTCTATCACGTCGGGCATATGGCAGGCCGCCGACGCGTCGAGCAGCGCAATTTTCCCGTCATTTTCCACTATGTCCAAAACCTCAGAAATCAGCTCGCCTGCGTTTAGAGCCACCGCCTCTCCCGGCTCGAGATACACTTCCAGCCCGTATTTGTCCGCCATTTTATTTATGCACCTTTTTAGGCGGGCAATATCGTAATCGGCCCTTGTTATATGATGCCCGCCGCCGAAGTTTATCCATTTTATGCGCTTTAAATGTTTCCCAAATTTTTCCTCGACAGCGCACAGCGTGGCTTCCAAGGCGTCGGAATTCTGTTCGCATAGGGTGTGGAAGTGTAGGCCCTCTATCCAGTCGGGCAGAGTTTCCGGAAAATTCGCGGCTGTTATTCCGAGCCTTGAACCTTTCGAGCATGGGTCGTATATCGCGTGTCCAGTCTGCGTCGAGAATTGGGGGTTTATCCTTAGCCCGAGGCTC
>ENA-ORSS01003571-ORSS01003571.1-human-gut-metagenome-genome-assembly--contig:-NODE-3571-length-12463-cov-2.650951_pt1 | contig 12463 bp, 10 predicted proteins | sample MGYA00241899_ERZ509162 | MGnify/ENA primary metagenome ERZ509162 (study PRJEB26280, sample SAMEA2338641) | human gut metagenome | biome: human gut; feature: human-associated habitat; material: faeces... | reverse complement strand
TACAATACTGCAGCCAATACAAGCGCAATAGCTCCCAAAGAAATCACTGCAATCAGAATCAAATTCATAATTTTTAGTTATTTATTGGTTTTATAGTAAAAGAAAATTTTTGTTTCAACCGAGTTCTGTTCAACCATATTATATAATAATAAGGAATAAGCACCGCCAAAGCAGCAAATGCTCCATATAGTTCACTATGAAGAACTGTCTTGAAAATGAAAAGGCCAAAGATTAAAAGAAAGAGAGGAATGAGAAAAGCCAGAAGAACCGCTTGCATGCCCATGGAGGTGGCACCAATAATCGTCACCTCGTCCCCTATCTTCCATGCAGACGAAGTATCGGTAACTTCAATTACCTTCTCCTTGCTATCTGCCGAAGAGCAATGTCCCTTGACACTGCAAGTCGAGCAAGCCGATGTCTGGATGATCCTCACAAAAACCTGAGAACCACTTATGTTTTCCACAATACCTTGATGAGTTATTATATTAGTCATTTTGCAAACTGCACATTACAAATTGCGGCAAATTTAAGCATAAGTTTGAAAATTACGAAGTATTTGAATGTTTTTTATAGTGCAATATGAAGTCTTTTTAAAGTAATTTTTGCTCTATCAATCGGGTATGGATACAGAAAAAGCAGGCTTTTCACCTGCTTTACTAAGAAAATGTTATCATCTTCTGATATTTTTAAAGAAATTAGAAACAAAAACCAATTCTTTTATCACTTTCTGTTTATTTCCCCTTCTACATTTTAAGAGATTCATTAATCTCAATCATCCGAATCAAATTCGTCCGCTGAATTGAAAAGGTACTGCTTTCTTTCTGAACATATTTTAGCAAGGAAAGCCCATCCTGACGTAATTTGGACTTTTGCAAAATATCAGATTCCACCTCGTCCGAAACTTTCAATAAAGTCACGGCCGCCAATTCTATCTTCCCCATTCTATTAGGATCTCCTTCATAACAGTCAATCATTTCATCCAGGCTCATACTTAACAATTCCTCTTGAGAAACTCCTAAAATCTGTCTCGTCAGGCAATCATATTCAGTCCATTCATCCTTACGGAACTTCTTTTTATTCAATATCGCATTTACAATTAACGAAATGATTTCCTGAATCATCCGTATCAGATAGTCTTGTTTAATCATAATATCCTCTTTTTGAATTAGAACTTACTTACCACGGGGAGAATTAACCTCACCGGAAAGAAGAGAGCCGACTGAAGATTCCAGTCGGCCCCTATTTCATATATTTACATTATGTCAATTATTCCCGATTACCATTTATAATTCAGACCAAAACTTAGCAACTCCTTCAGCTGGAAATAACTGTTGCCAGTAGTCGGCTTCGCACTGTCGTCAAAGCGTGCATGTACAAATAGTTTGGTAGAAAGATAACGGTTCAATACGAAGTTGAAAGTATTCTCCCACTCTACACGCACCCATTTATAGTTCGTCAGATAGTTCAAACGGGAATCGACTACAATAGACGGAATAATAGTCCATGAAATAGTAGGTTGAACCTGTGCACCGAAGTCATTCTTCGAGCATTTGCCTTTATCCAATCCAAACTTGGTTTCGTCCACGTTTTTGTTACCTATATAACGAAGGTTATAAGTCAACGGAGACATGAATACAGAAAGATTGAATTTTTTCTTTTTCAACTTATAGTCCATACCGACACTGACTATCACATCTGCAGGAGCAAGGAAAGCAGCTACCAACTCTTCACTGTTAGCCTTATATCCCTTTACGAACTGGGTTTTAAACTCTCCTGTAATAGTATAGTACCAATTATTGGCAGCCTGAATACCTAATTTAGAATACAAACGCAACTGGTCGGTATTAACCAGGTATTTATGATATTCGTCTGACGGAGAAGAATTGAATCCTAATTTAGCTTCGAACAGATTTTCAAACTGTACTTTTTCACGGTCATTGTAGTTAGCGAACAACTGCAGATTGGCCATTACGGCATTATTGCTCTCACCTCCCTTGTACCAGTTGTCCGAAATATAGTTCTGGGTAATCTGAAGCGAACCGTTACCTCCTGTCACCCACCAATTGGGCTTGGAGATCACCATTTCCGCTTCACCCACATTATCTTCCACCTTATCCGCACGGAACAGGCTTTTCACTTCTGTTTTCGGGACTTCAATCTTCTTATCGCCATGATACAACTTACGGCTCATGATATGATCTTCGGTATTAACGACTAAATTAGGATGATTCAGATATAGATCCATCAAAGCAACATTCACCAGCCGGGAAGCTCTCTCAGCTTTAGAAAACTGCAATGTGTCATACGGCGGCAATAATTGCGAAGAAAGAGAGGGAGTAACAAAAGGTTCCTTAAACTTCCAGTGCATGGTAGAATATTCCGCGATGGGAGAGTTATAATAAGTCAGCGGTACAAACAGTCGGTAGTAATCCGGATCTGTCTTAATATAACGCATGGGTACAGAAGGATCATTAAGATATTCCAACTCTCCTATATACTTATTATATAAGATGGACACCGTATCTATCTTAGGCTTCGGACCATCCAGATTCAGTTTCAGGACAAGGTACTGTTGAAGCGTCTCGGAAAGTGTATCTGCTTTCACTTCACTCTGCACTGTTTCAGAAACCGGTTTGTTCGTCTTCTGCGCCATCACTGACGAAGAAAACAGGATCGCAAATGCTAATGTTGAGATGTGACTAGTCTTCATTTTTATAACAAATTTGGGGCAAATTTACATTAAATAGTTTAGATTACATAAAATTTGCTCGATTTTAATAGGAATAACCTATCAAATGAATCTATACAACAATTCAGCTGTTTTATTGGAACGTGCGTTATCTCTCAGAATAATACAGATCGAACTGAGAACCGCCTTCCCCCGGCTCGATAGTGCAAGTTGAATAAAGGCGTGCTTATATGCCGGCAAACATGTGACTGTTTGTCGTTCAAACATTTCGGTACCCGGAATTGCATTTTTTAATAAATTTGTTTTGTAGAAAGCATCCGTTCTTCCCCATTTTTTTGTAATTTTGCGGTTTTTAAGATTCAAATCAAAGGATTTAGAAACAAATTATTAAAACAGTTATAGCTGTGGGAGAAACAAAGTATATTTTCGTCACCGGTGGTGTTGCCTCTTCTTTAGGAAAAGGTATCATTTCATCTTCCATCGGTAAATTGCTGCAAGCAAGAGGTTATAAAGTAACTATCCAGAAGTTTGACCCGTACATCAACATCGACCCGGGAACATTGAACCCTTATGAACACGGAGAATGCTACGTGACTGTAGACGGCCATGAAGCCGATCTTGACTTAGGACACTACGAACGTTTCCTGGGCATCCAGACAACGAAGGCCAACAACATCACGACAGGCCGTATCTATAAGAGCGTCATCGATAAAGAACGCCGTGGAGATTATTTGGGGAAAACCATTCAGGTGATTCCTCATATCACCGATGAAATCAAACGTAACGTCAAGTTACTGGGTAACAAGTATAAGTTCGACTTTGTAATCACAGAAATTGGCGGAACAGTAGGTGATATCGAATCTTTGCCTTATCTGGAAAGTATTCGTCAGTTGAAATGGGAACTGGGTCAGAATGCCTTGTGTGTACACCTGACTTATGTACCTTTCCTGTCCGCCGCCCAAGAGTTAAAAACCAAACCGACTCAACATTCCGTAAAAGAGTTGCAATCACTCGGTGTACAGCCGGATATCCTGGTGCTACGTACCGAACATGACCTGAATACCAACTTGCGCAAGAAGGTCGCTCTGTTCTGTAATGTAGCCGAAAACGCAGTTGTTCAGTCAATCGACGCTTCAACTATTTATGAAGTACCTCTGTTGATGCAAGAGCAAGGCCTGGACGAAACCATACTCCAAAAGATGGGTCTGCCTGTAGGCGAACGTCCGCCGTTGGGTCCTTGGAAAGACTTCCTGAACCGTCGTGCCAATGCAACTGAAACAGTAACCATTGCAATGGTAGGTAAATATGTTGAATTGCAGGATGCCTACAAATCTATTCTGGAATCCTTGTCACAAGCTGCTACCTACAATGACCGTAAAGTAAAAATAGAATATGTATCATCCGAACATCTGACTCCGGACAATGTAGACGAACAATTGGGACATGTAAACGGAGTAGTTATCTGTCCGGGATTCGGTTCACGCGGTATCGAAGGTAAGTTCGTTGCTGCCAAATACACCCGCGAACACAACATTCCGACATTCGGTATCTGTCTGGGTATGCAATGTATGGCTATCGAGTTTGCCCGTAATGTGTTGGGTTATGCCGATGCCAACTCCATTGAAATGGATGAAAAGACCAAACACAACGTGATCGACATCATGGAAGAGCAGAAAGCCATCACCAATATGGGAGGTACCATGCGTCTGGGAGCTTACGAATGTGTATTGAAGAAAGACTCTAAGGTATATGAAGCCTACAAACAAGAACACATTCAGGAGCGTCATCGCCACCGCTACGAATTCAACAACGACTATCGCAAACAATTCGAAGAGGCCGGCATGAAGTGTGTAGGTATCAACCCCGAGTCCGACTTGGTAGAAATTGTAGAGATTCCTACATTGAAATGGTACATCGGAACACAGTTCCATCCGGAATACAGCAGTACCGTACTACACCCGCATCCGTTGTTCGTGTCGTTCATCAAGGCTGCAATCGATAAGTAAAAATCGTTATCGCATAGATTATTAATCATTAATCACTTAAAAAAGAGAATGGATAAAAACACCATCACAGGGCTCGTTTTAATAGGTATATTACTGGTAGGATTCAGTTTTCTGAGCCGTCCCAGCGAGGAGCAAATAGCCGCTCAAAAGCGGTATTATGACTCTATAGCCGTGGTACAGCAGCAAGAAGAAGCACTGAGAGCCAAAACCGAAGCTGCGCTGGCTAACGAAAAAGAAGAAACAGCAGCCGACTCAGCATCGCTCTTCTTCAATGCCACCAAAGGTAAAGAGGCGTTTACTACTATCCAGAATAATTTGGTAGAAATCACTCTGGATAACAAAGGCGGCCGTGTTTACTCTGCCCTGTTGAAAAACTACATGGGACAGGATAAGAAACCGGTTGTGTTGTTCAACGGCAGGGATGCTTCCATGAACTTCAACTTCTATAACAAGAAGGGGGCCCTCCAGACAAAAGACTTCTATTTTGAAGCAGTCAATAAAACAGATAGCAGTGTAACGATGCGTCTAGCTGCCGACAGTGCCAGCTATATCGATTTCATTTATACACTGAAACCTGATAACTACCTGATGAGCTTTATGATCAAAGCTACGGGAATGGACGGAAAATTGGCTGCCAGCACAAACTATGTGGACATCTCATGGTCACAACGTGCCCGCCAGATCGAAAAGGGATATACTTACGAAAACCGTTTGGCAGACCTCACCTACAAATACACCGGTGATGATGTGGATAACCTTTCGGCAAGTAAAGACGACGAAAAGTCCGTTTCGGAGCGTCTGGACTGGATCGCTTTCAAGAATCAGTTCTTCTCTTCCGTATTCATCGCAGAACAGGATTTCGAAAAGACTACGGTTAAATCGAAAATGGAGAAACAGGGAAGCGGTTACATAAAAGACTATTCCGCCGAGATGAGTACGTTCTTTGATCCGACCGGCAAACAACCTACCGATATGTATTTCTACTTCGGCCCGAACCACTACAAAACGTTGACTGCGTTGGATAAGGGACGTGAAGAGAAATGGGAACTTAACAACCTGGTATATCTGGGCTGGCCGCTGATTCGTTGGATTAACAAATGGATCACCATCAACGTATTCGACTGGTTGTCCGGCTGGGGATTAAGTATGGGTATCGTTCTGTTGTTACTCACCATCATGGTGAAAATAGTCGTTTTCCCGGCAACATGGAAGACCTATATGTCATCAGCCAAAATGCGGGTGCTGAAACCGAAAATCGATGAAATCAACAAGAAATACCCCAAACAGGAAGATGCGATGAAGAAACAGCAGGAGGTGATGGGATTGTACAGCCAGTACGGTGTAAGCCCGATGGGTGGCTGTCTGCCGATGTTGTTGCAATTCCCTATCCTGATGGCATTGTTCATGTTCGTACCGAGTGCTATCGAACTTCGTCAGCAGAGTTTCCTTTGGGCGGATGACTTGTCGACTTATGACGCATTCATCACTTTCCCGTTCCATATTCCATTCTTGGGTAATCACCTCAGTTTGTTCTGCTTGCTGATGACTGTTACCAACATCCTGAATACGAAGTACACAATGCAACAGCAGGATACGGGTGCCCAGCCGCAAATGGCTGCGATGAAGTGGATGATGTACCTGATGCCGATCATGTTCCTCTTCGTCTTGAACGACTATCCTTCGGGATTGAACTATTACTACTTCATTTCGACTCTGATCAGTGTAGTAACCATGATCATATTGCGCCGGACAACTGACGAAAACAAATTGCTTACCGAACTGGAAGCTAAGAAGAAAGATCCGAAACAGATGAAGAAGACCGGATTTGCCGCACGCCTGGAAGCTATGCAAAAACAACAGGAACAATTGGCAAAAGAACGGGCTAATAAGCAGAATAAGAAATAAGAGATAGAAATCAGCTTAAATACCGAAGAGCCGGACAAGCAGTGTATGTTTGTCCGGCTTTCTTTTCCTTTATTGAACAGATTACAACATGACTACTAAATACACATACAAAGAAATATGGATTATCGCCTACCCCATCCTGATCAGCCTGATCATGGAACAGCTGATAGGCATGACCGACACTGCTTTTCTGGGACGTGTGGGCGAAGTCGAACTGGGAGCCTCGGCCATTGCCGGTGTATACTATCTGGCTATTTTTATGATAGCATTCGGATTCAGTATAGGTGCACAAATCCTGATTGCCCGTCGTAACGGTGAACAGCAATACCAGGCTATCGGGCCCATCTTTTATCAGGGTGTCTACTTTCTGCTTTCACTCGCAGTGGTAGCATTCACTCTTTCGCTGTGCTTCTCACCGCACATACTGAAAAAGGTCATTAGCTCGGAGCATATATACGATGCGTCCATCAGCTACATCAACTGGAGGGTCTTCGGCTTTTTCTTCTCCTTTGTCGGAGTAATGTTTCGTGCATTCTTCGTGGGTACAACTCAGACCAAAACCCTGACACTGAACTCTGTGGTCATGGTATTATCCAATGTGGTGTTCAACTACATACTGATTTTCGGTAAGTTCGGTTTCCCGCAACTGGGCATTGCCGGTGCAGCCATCGGTTCATCCCTGGCTGAGCTGGTATCGGTAATTTTCTTTATCATCTATACCTGGAAGCGGATCGACTGCAAGAAGTATGCACTGAATATCCTGCCGAAATTCCAAAGCCGGACATTGAAGCGGATTCTCAATGTCTCCGTGTGGACAATGATTCAGAACTTCGTTTCTTTATCTACCTGGTTTATGTTCTTCCTGTTCGTGGAACACCTGGGAGAACGGTCATTGGCTATCGCGAACATTATCCGGAATGTGTCGGGTATCCCGTTTATGATCGCCATGGCTTTTGCTGCAACCTGCGGATCTCTGGTCAGCAACCTTATCGGTGCGGGCGAAAAAGATTGTGTACGGGGAACCATCAATCAGCACATCCGTATCGGATATGTGTTCGTACTGCCGATATTGATATTCTTCTGTCTGTTTCCCGACCTGATTCTGCGCATATACACGGATATGCCCGATTTGAGGGATGCGTCCATCCCTTCTTTATGGGTGTTATGCGCAGCCTATGTAGTGCTGGTACCAGCCAATGTGTATTTCCAGTCGGTATCGGGAACAGGTAACACACGCACGGCACTGGCCATGGAACTTTGTGTACTGACAATTTATGTAGCTTACGCTACTTATTTTATTCTTTACCTTAAAATGGACATTGCGTTTGCCTGGACAACAGAAAGTGTGTATGGAATCTTTATCCTCCTCTTCTGCTACTGGTATATGAAGAAAGGAAACTGGCAGAAAAAGCAGATTTAAATCCTTTTTTCATTATCTTCGCAAGAAAATAAACATTTTATAAAATATATGAGACAAGCTAATTTATTTATGATGTCGGCAGCAATGTTGTTAGCTGCCTGCGGAGGAACCAAAGACGCAGGCAAGACAGATCAGGTGCTTATCGAGAAATCGGATATTAAGATCGAAGGGAAGCGCATGACTCCCGAAGCACTTTGGGCTATGGGACGTATCGGCGGATTCGCCGTATCGCCCGACGGAAAGAAAATTGCGTATACGGTAGCGTATTACAGCGTACCGGAAAACAAGAGTAACCGCGAAGTTTTCGTGATGAACGCAGATGGAAGCGAAAATCAACAAATCACTCATACCCCGTATCAGGAAAATGAGGTGACTTGGATTAAGGGAGGCACTAAACTGGCATTCTTAAGTAATGACAACGGAAGCAGCCAGCTTTATGAAATGAATCCGGATGGTAGCGGGCGCAAGCAGCTGACCAACTACGACGGAGATATTGAAGGATATTCCATCTCACCGGATGGCAAAAAACTGCTGTTTATTTCACAAGTAAAGACGAAAGAAAGCACTGCTGATAAGTATCCGGACCTGCCGAAAGCTACCGGTATCATCGTTACCGACCTGATGTACAAACATTGGGATGAATGGGTGACAACCGCTCCGCATCCTTTTGTTGCCGACTTTGATGGTAACGGCATTTCCAATATTGTGGATATTCTGAACGACGAACCGTATGAAAGTCCGATGAAGCCTTGGGGTGGCATCGAACAACTTGCCTGGAATACAACCTCGGACAAAGTGGCTTATACTTGCCGCAAAAAGACGGGACTGGAATATGCGATTTCTACCAATTCGGATATTTATGTATATGACCTGAACACCAAGAAAACGGAAAATATTACTGAAGAGAACAAAGGATATGATACCAATCCGCAATACTCACCGGACGGCAAGTATATTGCCTGGCAAAGCATGGAACGTGACGGATACGAAGCTGATCTGAACCGTCTGTTCATCATGAACCTGGAAACTGGCGAGAAGCGTTTTGTGAGTAAGGCATTCGAATCGAATGTGGATGCCTTTGTTTGGGGAGCAGATGCAAAAGTGATCTATTTCACAGGTGTATGGCATGGAGAATCACAAATTTATGCGCTTGACCTGGCAAATGATTCGGTAAAGGCTATTACTTCAGGAATGTATGATTACGAAGGGGTAGCTCTTTTCGGAGATAAGCTGATTGCGAAACGTCATTCAATGAGTATGGGTGATGAGATTTACTCTGTGGCACTGGATGGTTCTACCACTCAACTGACACAGGAGAACAAACAAATCTATGACCAGTTGGAAATGGGTAAAGTGGAAGGTCGCTGGATGAAAACAACAGATGGTAAACAGATGTTGACATGGGTGATTTATCCTCCACAGTTTGATCCGAACAAGAAATATCCGACTTTACTGTTCTGCGAAGGAGGTCCGCAGAGTCCGGTAAGCCAGTTCTGGTCTTATCGCTGGAACTTCCAGATTATGGCAGCTAATGATTATATCATTGTTGCTCCCAACCGTCGTGGATTGCCGGGATTCGGTGTGGAATGGAACGAACAGATTAGCGGCGATTACGGTGGCCAGTGTATGAAGGATTACTTCACTGCTATCGATGAAATGGCAAAAGAGCCGTATGTGGACAAAGATCGTCTGGGATGCGTAGGTGCCAGCTTCGGAGGATTCTCCGTATATTGGTTGGCCGGACATCACGACAAACGGTTCAAAGCGTTCATTGCTCATGATGGTATCTTCAACATGGAAATGCAATATCTGGAAACAGAAGAAAAATGGTTTGCCAACTGGGATATGGGAGGCGCATACTGGGAAAAACAGAATCCGGTGGCACAGCGTACGTTTGCCAACTCTCCTCACCTATTCGTAGAGAAATGGGATACTCCTATTCTCTGTATCCATGGAGAAAAAGACTACCGTATCCTGGCTAATCAGGCTATGGCTGCTTTTGATGCTGCCGTGATGCGTGGTGTTCCTGCAGAGCTGCTGATTTATCCGGATGAAAACCACTGGGTATTGAAGCCACAGAATGGAGTGTTATGGCAGCGCACATTCTTTGAATGGTTGGACAAATGGGTGAAGAAAGCTCCGTCTAAATAAAATTTTACGTTAATTACATAGTAGAATAAACATAGTAAACTAAAAGAAGCCCCTGTTCTCAATCTTTTGAGTTCAGGGGCTTCTCCATTGCATTCATCAAAATCGGCTAAAATTATAAAAAAGTTCGCTAAATTTACTCCGAATAAATATTTTCAATTTCTACAATATACATCTTATGGAAACCTCCATGAGCACCACCGTACCACTTCTCTATTGATTCTTTATCCAGAAAACATTCCGGTTTGATAGTGTCAGCATAAAGTTTCTTACATTCCAGACTCAAACGTGCCTGCTCGAACAGGACATTTCCTTTTTCTGTAAATACAGGTTTCAATCCGGTTTCTTTTACTTTATCTATATTACGTCCCGACTTGGAACCACAAACAGCGTGAATTTTCTTATTTTCTTCTCCTAAGAAAGAAAGTGTCAGGTAATCGTTCTTCTCTACAAACTCGTATGTATACCGTTCGGGACGGATAAAAACGAAAGCAACCGGTTTATTCCACAACCAGCCGATGCCACCCCAACTTGCTGTCATCGTGTTAAACTTCTCTTTTGTTCCGGCTGTAACCAGCATCCACTCTTTTCCAATCGCTTCGAAAAAGTTTTCTTTCAAATCTTTTACTTCTAATTTCTTCATCTCTTTATTCGTAAATATGTATTCATAATTAGTTTATATAATAATTTAGGCACGGATTACACAGATTAACACGGTTACTTTGCAACAATAACAACACTAAAAACCGTGAAATCCGTAACCTAGAAAAATAACGATTAATTCATGGCAGGTACTTATCTAATTATTTCTGTTTATTCAATTTCACAATCTCTCCCAAATAGGGAATCTTCACCGGAATCTTCCGTTTCTTAGCCTCTGTTGCGAAGACTTTCGGGGGATCATGCAAAGGCTCGTCAGACAAATCGAATGTGCCATAATGCATGGGAATGGTAAGACCAGCATGCATTTCCTCGGCGGCAGTCAATGATTCGTAAGGCGATATATGATTGGGACGCATAAACCAGCGAGGTTTGTATGCCCCGATGCCTAACAAAGCATAATCCGGTGCTCCGAACAGATCGGGAATCTCACGGAAGTGACTGGAATAACCTGTATCACCGCTATAATAAAGAGAAATTCCATTTCCTTGCAACATGAAAGCTCCCCACAGTCGCTGGCCACCATCACGTACGGAACGTTTGCTCCAGTGTTGTGCCGGCAGAAACGTGATCTTCAACCCTTCATCTTCCATCTGTTGATACCATCCGGCTTCAATCACTTTCATTTCGGGAAACCATCCCTGAATCAGCTCACCGGTTCCCAAGCCGCAAAAGAGTTTCATTTGCGGGTTATTCTTCAGTAAACGGGCTATACTCTGTTTATCCAAATGATCGAAATGGTCATGGCTGACAAGTAGATAATCAATCCCTGTAAATATGTCAGGATTAGCGGGAAACTCGCTCTGTCTCTTCACAAAAGGAATACTGCCGAACACAGGATCGAACATGATTCGTTTACCAGCTAATTGCAGAAAGAAAGAATTATGTCCGAGCCATATCAGGGAATCTCCTACCACCGCATCCAATGAGCGAAGATAACAAACTTTCGGGTCCCATTTCACCGTCTTCTTCTCTTTGCGTTGGGGATTGGACGAAAGACGCCATTTCAGTACACTCCCCATCCCCGGACGGAAGCGATGCTGCCGATTAAAAAAACGCCCGCGCACCATCGGATTTCCTCTCCAATAAGGGTTGACTGTCGCTAAACGTTCATTTCTCCTAAAACATATATGTTCACCCATTTTTATTTCCTGAATACGTATTTACAAACTTACTAAAAATTTCTCGATTTACGATGAATTAGAGTAAACAAAAAATGTACCCCGGACACACTATCGGGGTACATTTACTTATAAAGGAATAAATATTATCCTTTTTTAATAGAATGAGACTTCGTTAAGAGCAGTGCAAGCCATACAAAGGCAGTTGCCAGCCAAGAGCTGAAAGATTAATAATCATTATGACTGCACCCAATATCCATAGAATCAATAGCGCCCATTTCAAACCCGTTCCCATCGGTGACCAATGGAATAATTGCCGCAAGATAGTATACAAGAAAGCTCCTAACGGAATGCCGATGAGGGCAACTCCGGCAATCGTACCTAATAATGTCATCATAGGAGAGACGGAAGCAACCGGCATCCAGTCGATGGCAGGCAGCATCTCGTAAAGCAGTGCTCCTCCGCTAACTGCCACGGCAATTGCTGCAAACACCAGTGCTACCAGTACAACGGC
>ENA-ORSS01003559-ORSS01003559.1-human-gut-metagenome-genome-assembly--contig:-NODE-3559-length-12487-cov-8.030486_pt1 | contig 12487 bp, 8 predicted proteins | sample MGYA00241899_ERZ509162 | MGnify/ENA primary metagenome ERZ509162 (study PRJEB26280, sample SAMEA2338641) | human gut metagenome | biome: human gut; feature: human-associated habitat; material: faeces... | reverse complement strand
TCCTTTTTTGAAAATAAAAAAGGGCCGGAGTCTTATTGCTAAAACTCCGGCCCATACCATGCTGCTATTACATTGTCTGCTCCTGCGAGACTCGTTCCAATGCTTCCTCCTGCTGACGGACGCGCTCGTCCAGATCCGGCACGCACACCCTGATCTGCTGCTGGATTCCGCGGATCATTTCTTCCTGCATATCCGTAAGCTCAAAGAAGTCCTCATCCACGGAATCGGCGCAGCAGCGGAATATCTCAGTCAGCTGTTCCGGGCTGAAAAGCTGTTCCTTTGGGATAAGCCCGGAGCGTGTGGCGAAATCCTGCTTGGCGGCATCGTAGTTCTCCATGAAATAGTGCCCGTGTACCACGCCCGTGCGGTCATAGTCCCAATCCCATGTGACGAATTGAACGCCGTATTTGCTCGGAGAACCTGCCAGCACCGTGCCGCCAAAGTCAGCGAGGATGCGGTAGTCGCCATCCAGTCCGCTGGCTTTGAGCTGTGGAGCGGCTTCCATAGCGGTCATATACTCCAGCGTCTTCGCGGCGATGTCTTCGACGCGATACAGGGCATCCTCTGCCTGGGGCGTGTCCGCGTCCTCCCGGCGATAGAATACGCTGCCCTTGCCGGTAATGCGGCAGAGGGGTGTGCCATTCCAATGGACAGGCAACTGATCTCCCTCCACCGGCAGGATTTCAAAGCCTGCACGGTGCAGGGGAATACGGACTTCTTCAATGTAGCGAAGCTGACGGCTTGTGTTTCGAGTGTCCATGTGAGCGATCCTCCTGTTGTAAAAAAATAAGGTCGGAGAGGTCTTCTCCGGCCTGCCGTTTCAGACGCTGCAGCCAGCGCCCTTTTAGAAATTGAAAAAGGGCGCCGCTTTTTTCGGCCTGTCAAAGCCGACAAAACGACGCCCAAATATTTGTGATTCTTTTTCTGCGATGATGCCGCTTTTTTCGAGAGAAAAGTCCTCTCTAAAAGGGCGCTGGAGGTTGGAAACTGTCCAAGGCTTGAGATCCTCCAGTTCAAATCCGGTCAGTTGCTCCGAAACCTCCATAAAAATCTATGGTTCAAAAGAAGAAATCCGGGCTCGAAAAAGCCCGGAAACGGTTGATGCGCCTGGCTTTGCGCCAGACGCATCTATACCGGTAACTCTTTATGGCGGAGATGGAGAGATTCGAACTCTCGAACCGCTTTTGACGGTTACACGATTTCCAGTCGTGCGCCCTCGACCAACTAGGCGACATCTCCATGTCGTTATCAGGATGGGTCAAGTAAAAGTCCTGACGAGAATTTATTATACCGTATTACCGGCATAAAAGCAACCCCCTTTTTGCAAAAAAGTTGCCCTAAAAGACATTTTTTCGCATTACGGGCAAAGAAAGGATTGCGCCCGGCCCTTTGGCGTACTATAATATTATAAATCACTTTCGGAAAAAAGGAAGGATAAGACCCATGAAACGAGTAGAGATCAAAGCACTGTTTGCGGAGCCGGAGCGCTACACCGCGGAGCCGGTCACTATTTGCGGCTGGGTGCGCACCCTGCGCTCCAGCAAGGCCCTTGGCTTCATCGAGCTGAACGATGGCAGCTACTTCAGCAATCTGCAGGTGGTGTTTGAGGAAAATAAACTGGCCAATTATGATGAGATCTCCCGCCAGAATGTCGGCGCGGCGCTTATTGTTACCGGCCGCCTGCTGCTGACCCCCGAGGCCAAGCAGCCCTTTGAAATCCATGCGGAGAAGATCACCGTGGAGGGCGCCTCCACCCCCGATTATCCCCTGCAGAAAAAGCGCCACAGCATGGAGTTCCTGCGCACCATCCAGCACCTGCGTCCCCGCACCAATACCTTCAGCGCGGCGTTTAGAGTGCGTTCTGTTGCGGCGCAGGGTATCCACAAGTTCTTTACCGAGCGCGGCTTTGTATATGCGCACACCCCGCTCATCACCGGCAGCGACTGCGAGGGTGCCGGCGAGATGTTCCGCGTCACCACCATCGATCCCGCTGATCCCCCCCTGACCGAGGACGGCAAGATCGATTACAGCCAGGATTTCTTCGGCAAAGCCACCAATCTCACCGTCAGCGGCCAGCTGGAGGGCGAGTGCATGGCTATGGCCTTTGGCAAGATCTACACCTTCGGCCCCACCTTCCGCGCGGAAAAATCCTACACCGGCCGCCATGCCGCCGAGTTCTGGATGATCGAACCGGAGATCGCCTTTGCCGACCTGGAGGACAATATGGTGCTGGCGGAGGACATGATAAAATATGTGCTGCGCTATGTGATGGAGCAGTGCCCCCGCGAGCTGGAATTCTTCAATAACTTTGTGGATAAGGGCCTGCTGGAGCGCCTAAACCATGTGGTAAACAGCGACTTTGCCGTCTGCACCTATACCGAGGCCATCGAGCGGCTGCAAAAGGCCGATGTGGAGTTTGAGTACCCCGTAAGCTGGGGTGTGGACCTGCAGACTGAGCATGAGCGCTACCTCACCGAAAAGATTTTCGGCAAGCCGGTCTTTGTTACCAATTATCCCAAGGAGATCAAGGCCTTCTATATGCGCCTGAACGATGATGGTAAGACGGTGGCGGCCGTGGACCTGCTGGTGCCCGGCATCGGCGAGATCATCGGCGGCAGCCAGCGTGAGGAGCGTCTGGACATCCTGCTGGACCGCATCCACGAGCTGGGGCTGAATGAGGAGGACTACTGGTGGTACCTCGACCTGCGGCGCTTCGGCGGCGCGCGCCACGCCGGTTTCGGCCTGGGCTTCGAGCGGCTCATCATGTATGTCACCGGTATCCCGAATATCCGTGATGTACTGCCCTTCCCCCGCACCACCGGCTTTGCGGAATTCTAAACCGAATATATATATGCTGAAGTCCTCCGCGTGGGATCCCATGCGGAGGACTTCAGTTTGTTTATTTACGGAGGGCGATTTAATCCGCAGAGAAGGTTTGCTGGAAGAACCGCCGGACCATTTCAGCGGTGTCATCAGTGTGGTCCTCGGCGGTAATCAGATAGTATTCAGAGCCATACAGGGGATCCTTCAGTGGGACAGCCCGAATCTGGGAAGAGGGAAGCATCCAGTTCGGCTGGAAGGTGGGGTAGACCCAGTTGTAGTTTTCTACGCATACATTGCGCAGCTCGGAGATGTTCTTGGAGATGATCTCCAGCTTGGGCACAAATCCGGCTCGCTGGCAGTGACGGAGAAAACCGTCTGTTTGAATATCTCCGGTACGGATCCCTTCTCGGATGGGATCATAGTACAGGATAAAGCTCTGCTCCCGCAGGTCGCCCACATCTACTTCCGCTTGTCCAGCCAAGGGGTGGTCCGCCCGCATGACAATACATAGCGGCTGATTGTGCAGCAGGGTACAGCGGGTACCCGGTATGGTGCAGAAGGCAGGCGTTTTATTACGGTCCTCCTGCCAAAAGACACGAGTGACCAGCAGCGCGTCAAATTCCCGACTGCGCAGGCAGGCTTCGACCTCCGAGGATTGGTAAAATAGAAACTGAATATTGTGCCCGGGGGCATACAGATAGAATTTTTCCATCAGCAGGCACTCGGTTTTTATGCTGATGCGCCCCAGAGGAAGACCGATGGTATAGGGCTTCTCATCCTGGCCCTTCAGCCGGCTGATGTGAAACTCCAGCGATTCATACTGTCCCACCACCTGTGCGATATAGGGAAGAACGCTGGTGCCCGGCCCTGTCAGCTTCAGGCGCTCGCCCCGGGCGGGACGGTCAAATAAGGTGATGCCCAGGGCCTCCTCCACACACTTCACCTGCCGGGAGACCGAGGAGGGCGCACAGGGGATCTCCTCAGCGACCTTGCTGAAATTCAGGTGGGTGGCCACCAGCAGTACAGTCTTCAGGTATTGGATCTCCATAGTGCGCCCTCCTTTTGGTTATGGCAGCGGGTAGGCAATGCAGCGGGGCTTCCTCAGTGTCTCAGTGACGGTAGGAAAGGGAATCCGCCCGAACAACGGATGTGGCATCCGTCTTTTTGGGGTCCTTCTTTTCTCCGGGCTGGGGGCGGCGGTTCCGGCGCAGGGCTTCATCCATGTGGATCTTGACGCCGCGGCTGGCCAAAGTGTGCTGCAGGGCGGGCACATCCAGCGCCTGCAGGCTGATATTCTCCTTGGCAGCCATGGAAACAGCCAAGCCGGCAGCTTCACCGGTGAGAACACAGGCGGGAATAAACCGTGCGACTTCCCAGCCGCGGCCGGTGGCGGAAACGATCCTTCCGGCTGCGGCAATGTTGGTGATCTCGGTATCGATGAGGCCGCCGTATGGGAACTCGTATACTTCGGCAGGGATTTCCAGCGAGTGGATCATGCAGCCGATTGAGCTTTCCACATACCGGTCAGGCACTACCTCCAGCTGCTCCTTGCCAACCAGCCGGCGGGTCATACGGAACTGCGGCATAAGCGGCAGGGTCATCTGCGCGTAGGAGGGGCTCTGGTGCTGCTTTAAGTAGTCCAGCGCCAGCTTGCGGCTGGTACGGATATATCCGTTGACGCCCTCACTGGTGGTGCCATAGTACATGGGGATCTCCGCCTCGCTGTTATCGGCATCGGGGCGAAGCCCCAGCCAGCGCAGCGGCAGTGCCTGCAGGGCCTGCCCGGTCTCCAGGCCTTTTTTCATGGTATCCAGGTCTATTTCATGTGCCCAGTGGGAAACAATGCTCCGCTGTGTTTCGGTGGGAGCGCCGGCCCGGAACATCAGGTCCAGGTCGCCGCTGGCATCCACAAAGGCCTTGGCCAGGTAGGCGGTGCGTCCGGATTTGTTTTCGACAATGACGCCCTTGCAGGTTTTACCCTCCATGATGGGCGCGCAGAAGTTGGTATCAAAAACGACCTGAATACCTTCCTGTTCCATCAGCTCATCCAGTGCGCACACGGCAGCCGGGATATTAAAATTGGTGCGGTAGCGGCCGGTGGGGGTGTCCACGGTATCGGGCCCGTTCCGCCAGCAATCTGGCAGGTTATCGTAGCCGTAGCGGATGCAGACATGCAGCAGCTCCTCCGCCAGGCCGCCATATACCTTGTGCCCCAAACCGTCATCCAGAGGCAGATAGATACAGACATGGCCCAGGGTAGCCAGACCGCCCAGGATGATGCTTTTCTCCAGCAGAATGACCCGGGAGCCATTGCGTGCGGCCGAAACCGCGGCGGCTACACCGGCTACGCCGCCGCCTACTACGATCACATCCGCTTCCCCCGCAACGGGGATGGAATGGGATTGCTCAGTGATTTGCTTTGGTTTTTCCATTGATGGTATGCCTCGTTTCTTAGTGTATTATAGCAGATGCGCGGGAAGAAGGGAACAGGCCATATCGTCCCGGAAAAGCCGGTTAGGGCAGAATGTAGCTGCAGCCAAGGGCAATCACATAAACCACAATGATATAAACAGGAATCACCTTGATGGCATCGTGCCAAATAAAGCGGTTGTCTATCTCCTCACGGTCCAGCAGCAGCGCGGCGTAGATGGTACCTGCATAGGTCAAGAAGGCCATGTTGGCGCACAGGCTCAGCGTCGCGGCGGTAACAGATGCGCTGATCCCGGTGTCCAGCTGCATCTGGCATACAAAAGGCATGATGGCCGCGTTGCCCAACAGGGTAAGGGGGGTGCCGTTGCAGATGTTGGTGATGATGGTGATAACAATAGTAAGGAGAAGCAGCAGCAGCGGCAGCGGCATATTGCCGAATACGGGTTTAAGCAGGGAGATGATCCAGTCGCGAATGCCCAAATCAGCGGAAGCCATGGCATTGCCCAGGAAGGTGAAGCAGCCAACGATGCACACCACATTCCACAGGGTGCCTTCACTCAGCAGCTTCATGGGGTTGGCCAGCGGCTTGCCGTCTACTTTGATAAGCCCCAGAATGCCCAGCGCCAGCAGGAAAATGAGGGTAGTGCCGATAGGAGCCAGAACAGTGCTTCCGGGGAAGTCTTTCGGCAGCAGCGGGATCACGATGATATACAGGAAGGACAGGCAGAAGATGGTGAGAATGAGCTTCTGGCGCTTATTAAATTTCTTGGGAATGTTGCGCAGCGCCTCTACATTTTCAATATCCAGCTCCTTCAGCGGGGCAACATTGCACTTAAATACACCGGGGATCATAAAGGCCAGAATGCACAGCCATACCAGATTGACCAGGATGCACACGAACATATAGGTGAACATATTGATGCTCAGTCCAAAGCCCTGCATGCTGGTATTGATAAGGGTGTAAATGGTAAGGGCAATGCCCTTGAAGGGGAAGCAGAAATTACCCATGCAGCCCAGGTAGATGCCCAGCAGCATGAATTTGCAGAATCTGTCCTGCTTATCATAGCCGCACACATCCCGGATGGACTCATAAATGCCGAAGTACAGCAGCGCGGTGGGGATAAACCCAATGAACATGGAAACGATAAAGCTGGAGAAGAACAGCGAGAACAGCAGCGCGACCGGGCGTCCTCGAAGCGCCTTGATGCTAAGCAGCTTGCGCACCAGCACATCGATCACGCCGGCTTCCTTGAGCGCCACGCACAGCGCAGATACAAAGATCAGCTGGGGGACGGTAGAACCGCCCATCCAACTGGAAACAGCGGCGGAGGATGTCAAAAAGCCGCTGTATACCATGGCGATAATACCCAGGATAGCAGCTAGGGTGGACTGGGAAGTGAATACTGTAAGCAGAATAACGCCGATAAATACGCCCAGGGCATTGGAGCCGACCTGTGTAACCACGGAGAACGGGCCCAGAATCCGGCCGAAAAAGAACATAAAGAGGAACGCGATCAAAATGATCGGCCATTCACGCTTTTGGGCAGCTGACTTTGTCATAGTAGTTCACATGCAAGGCTAAGCACGGAGCTTTGCATGCAATCCTCCCTTCTGTAATTTTTATTCTCAGGTGAACGGTGATCTGCCGCCTTCGGTCGCGATCCGAAAACGGATTCCATAATAAATTGTGCACAATCTACACTTTTTATTTTAGAAAGCCTTGTGTATAAAGTCAATTGCACAATCCGCACGCACTGTTGCAACTTTGGCATAGCATTCGCTTCCGTCCCTATATGGAAGGTCCTCCCGCCGCCCCGCTGACCTGATTGGCGGCATGGCTCTCCCCTGTGGGAGTGCCTCATCCCCCGCAAAAAATGTATTTTCTCATACTTTGGGATGATTTACACCACCCGCTTTGGCTGGTAAAATAAGACCAGAACACAAAATACCGCCGATCCATTATACCCATAAGGGGACTGGTCCCCTTCGGCATCCCGTGGCCCCCACGGGATGAACCCGCCGTAAAGGGAGGGAGCGCATGGCCAAAAATGTAGTCATCCGGCCGTCTGTCCGGGAACAGCACCAAAAATTCATGGCACGGGGCAGGGTGCTGTTTTTCACCGCGCCCTGCGGCTTTGGCAAAAGCATCCTGGCCGAAACGCTGCTTGCCGGGCAGCAGGTGCTTTCTCTCACCGCCGGGGAGCCGGACTTCGCCCTGCCGGCGGATGATAAGGACTGGCAGGTCCTCTTGATCGATGACCTGCGGCAGATGACCGAGGAGCCGGATCAGCAGGCGCTGTGCCAGCTCATCCGGGAGTACAGCGACCGCCGGTTCGTCCTGCTTTCCCGCGGGGCGGTGCCGGGCTGGCTCATGGCCTTCCAGTATGCCGGGCTTATGGCAGTGTTGGATGCCGACGCCCTGCTTTTTGACCGGGAGGATATCCGCAGCCTGTTCCGGCAGCAGGGCACCCCCGTCAGCGAATCGGAGCTTTCCGAGATCCTGCGGGAAACCAGCGGCTACCCGCTGGGCGTGGCGGTCATCGCCCACTGCATGGCCGGCGGCCGCCCCTATGGCCCGGAGCTCATCGCCCAGGGCTACCACGAGGTCTTTTTCTACTTCGAGGCGGCGGTCTACCGCCGGTTCGATCTGCCCATTCGCCGTTTTCTGCTGGAGCTTGCCCCATTTGAGAGCTTCGATGCCGAGCTGGCCCGTATGGTCAGCGGCGATCCCCACGCCGGGGAACGCCTGGCCTGGCTCCAGCACAATACCACCATGCTGCGCCCCGATGATGTGCAGCGGTTCCGGTTCTGGCTGCAGTTCCGCACCTTTTTGCTGTGGGAGATGGACCGGGAATACAGCGAGGAAAAGCGCCGCACCGTTCTGGGCCGCGGCGGCCTCTACTACGAGCTGAAAGAGGATTACAGCCATGCGCTGGAGTGCTACACCATGGCAGGGGATCATTCCAAGGTCTCCGAGCTTCTGGTGCGCAATGCCGAGCTTCATCCCGGCATGGGCCATTACAGCGAGATGGAGAAATACTACCGCAGCCTGCCGGAGCAGGAGATCGCCGCCTCCCCGGCGCTGATGCAGGGCATGAGTATGCTGTGCGCCCTGGCGGCCGATTATGAGGGCAGCGAGCGCTGGTACCAGGCGCTTTCTCAGTTTGCCCGCTGCCGTGCCAAAAGCGACGCGGCCGGGCGGCAGGCCCGGGGCCGGCTGGCCTGGTTGGATATCTCCCTGCCGCAGCGCGGCGTCACCGATCTCACCGCCATCATCCCTGCGGCCTACCGGCTGCTGGTCAATAAGGAAGTGACCCTGCCGGCCTTTTCGGTCACCAGCGCCCTGCCCAGCATTATGAACGGCGGCAAGGACTTCAGCGAATGGAGCCGCCGGGATGACCTGCTTTATCAGACCATCCGTGTCCCGGTGGAGGCCATTCTGGGCCGGGATGGCGTGGGTCTGCCGGATTGCGCCATTGCCGAAAGCAAGTTTGAAAAAGGCGAGGACATCACCGCCCGTATGCTGGCCCTGATGCCCCGATTGGGGGAGATCCAGCGGGACGGCACCCCGGATATTGAATTCGCCGCGGTGGGCCTGCTGGCCCGCAGCCAGTTGGCGGCCGGCCACTCCCAGGATGCCCGCAGGACGCTGGAAAGCCTGCGGCAGCGCTTCGCGGAAAGCGGCCAAAGCCGATTTTTGCCCAATATCGATGCCATGCTGTGCCGCGTTGACCTGCGGACTGGCGATACCGATGCCGTAGATAGCTGGTACCGGGAAAAGGCCCCGCGCGACCCCCTCAGCATTAATATCATGAAGCGCTACCAGTACTTTACTCAGGCCATGGCGGAGCTTGCTCAGGGCCGGCCGCAGGCCGCCCTGCTTACCCTGGCTCCACTGGAACCCTACTGCATCGCCTGCCAGCGGAAGATGGATCACACCACCCTGCTGCTTTTGCGGGCCGTGGCCCAGTACCGGCTAAAGGACGAAGCCTGGCGGCAAAGCCTTACCGATGCCCTGCGCATTGTCGCCGGGTTGGGGTTCATCCGCCCGGTAAGCTGCTGCGGCGCCGCCCTGCTGCCCCTGCTGCAGGCCCTGCCCAGCCCGGAGGAAGAGAGCTGGTACCGGCAGGTGGTGGCCTTTGCCCGGGTGCAGGCCGCCCGGTATCCCTACTTTTTGGTGCCGCCCCTGCCCCCCGGCGAGGAAATGACCGCCACCGAGCTGCAGGTGCTGCGCCTGATGTGCGCCGATAAAAGCAATGCCGAGATCGGCCGTATCCTGGATATCAAGCTGCCCACGGTAAAAACCCATGTCAGCCATATCCTCACCAAGTTGAATGTCAGCCGCCGCAGCGAGGCCAAAACCGCCGCCCGCCGCCTGTGGCTGGTAGAATAAAAAAACTGTAATTCTGGAGGAACTTATGAAGAAAAGAGTATTCAGCATTCTGCTGGCCGCCGTGCTGTGTGTCACCATGCTGTCTGTTGTAGCACTGGCAGATGAATGTCAACATGACTGGGAGTATAAAGATACAGGTGCAGGCTTAAACTGCATTGGAACATGTAAAATTTGCAAAGCAGAAAGCTATCCTGTTCAGCACTGTGATATCGTCAAAGATGGAAAATGTGACTATTGTAATACTGCGCTGGCAGTTTCTTTTAACGACATTTATAAAAGCTGTGCCACCACATGGGAGGCGGCGTTTAAGTACATTGGATCGACCAGTGGAACCCTTTATCCAATCGCAGATACAACCGAGACGATCACCTATAACGGAAACGGCAATGTTACCATCAATGTAACAGGAAAAACGCTGAATAACCTGACACTTAATAGCGGAAAAGTTACCCTAAAGCACAATGAGGTATATGATGGTGCTTCCACCGTCAAAAATGTTACTGTTACCGGTGGTACCTTAAAAATTGAAGGTAATAGCCATTTGACCATCACCAACCTGAATGTATCCACCGGCGCCAAAGTAGAACTCTCCGGCGGCACCTATGGCGAAATTACAGGAGCCGATAAGGAAACCCTGTTGGCCCCCGGCTATGTATTTGATGGTGATACTGTTAAGGAAGCCCCCATCAAGAGTGTCACGGCATCCGTAACGGGCCATAACAACGCCAAATACGGCTACACCGCCGAACAGGCTCCTGTTCTTACCGCGGCCATTACCCCGGCCATTACCCCGGACAATGTGACCGGTGTGACCTACCGGTGGTACAAGGTAAACGGCAGCAAGAAAACCGCGATTGATAATGCTACTGCCCAAACCTATACAGTGGAAACCGGCCTGAATGCGGGGTACTACGATTACTGCTGCACAGCCACCGTTGGCACCTACTCCCTCACCAGCGGTGATGTCACCGTGACCATCAAAAAGGCGGATGGCCCCCAGCTGGGCACCATCAATGTGAACCAGGTCTACAATGACACCGCCAGCAAGACCATCAATATCTATGATTACATTGGTACAGATCTGAACAAACTGGCAAAGGATGCAGGAACGCTGCGTTTCCACACGGGAACTTATTCTCCCGAAGGCAGCCTGGCTACTGGCTGGAGCGTGTTTGAATCTAATGGCGCCATTACTTATCAATTGGCTGAAGGCTTGAGCGTAGGTAAAACCATTACGATAACCATAACAGTTGGATATAATGATCAGACCTATTCTAAGAACCACGAGGATGCCACCGTTACCGTAAACATTACCCTCACCAAGATTACCCCCACCGGCACTCCCAATTACACCCCCATCACCTCCAGCGGTAAGACCCTGGCCGATGCCCACCTCAATGCCGATAAAAATGCATTCTCTGTGCCCGGCACTGTAAAATGGGTAGGGGAAACGGATGAGCTTGACCCCAGCACTGTTCCCGTAGAAAAAGACAAGGCCTACACCTGGAAATTCACCCCGCAGCTTGATAACTACGAATCCATTACCGGCTCCATCATCCTGTGGACCGAAAGCGGCAGCGGTGTGGTGATCATCACTCCCTCCCAGTCCGGTGAAAGCACCCCCGCCAGCAACCCCAATACCGGCGCGGCCCATGTGGGCCAGCCGCTGCCCGGCTTGGCCCTGCTGGCGCTTGCGGCTCTGTACCTGTATGCAGGCACCCGCCGCTTCTAAACAGCCATCCTCACTTACCTCTCCGGGGGCAGCAGTAGGTTCAAAACCTGCCGCTGCCCCCATTCTATCCCATGTGTGAGTTGAACCCCGGCCGAAGATGTGATATAATTTTCCCCAGCGCGGCATGGCCGCCAAAAACCGTGACCGGAGGGCCTTATGAATACCTTCTTGAAGCTGGCTTTTTTGTTCTATATCGGTTCTTCGCTGGGCTGGGTGCTGGAGCTTTTCTTCCGGCGCTTTATTTCCGGCAATAATCCCGAGCGCAAGTGGATCAATCCAGGCTTTATGGTGGGGCCGTATGTGCCACTGTACGGCACCGGGCTTTGCATCCTGTACCTGGTTTCCCGCCTTTCGGAAAGCCGTCAGATCGCCAACCCTGTGTGGAACCACATTGCCATGCTGGTGCTGATGGCCGCCGCCATGACCGCCATCGAGTACATTGCCGGCATCCTGCTGCTGAAGGTGATGAATGCCCGTCTGTGGGATTACAGCCGCCGCTGGGGCAATGTGAATGGTCTTATTTGCCCCCTGTTTTCCGCCATTTGGGCAGTGATGGGCGCGGCCTATTATTTCTTTGTGGATCCTTACATTTTGCGGGCACTGGATTGGCTTTCCCGCAATTTGGCGTTTTCCTTTGTCATCGGCGCGTTTTTCGGCGTTTTCGCCATCGATTTCGTCTATTCCACCCACCTCATGGTCAAGATAAGGACCTTTGCCCGCGAGAAGAATGTGGTGGTCCGCTATGAGGAGCTGAAGGCCTACTTTAAGGCCGGCCGGGAAAACGGCCGCCAGCACTTTTTCCTGGCCCTGCATACCGAGATCCCGCTGCGGGAAAAGCTGCAGCAGTACTACGATTACCGCCGGGCCCGCCGGGAGGAGCTGGACCGCATCCTGCACGGAGAGGACGGCACCAGCAGCACCGCCAAAGCAGAATAAGCCTTTTTACCGGAGGGAAGCGGCGAGTTTCTCTCCGGGCCTTTTTATGTGGGCAGGCCCCATCTCATCTTGCCTGCCCGGCGGAGGCCAGTTTGCAGTCGCCCATCGGCGTCGCGGGGCCTTTTGCAAAGGCATAGTTAGCACCGCTCGCCGCGGGGGCCTTCCTTTTGCTC
>ENA-ORSS01003558-ORSS01003558.1-human-gut-metagenome-genome-assembly--contig:-NODE-3558-length-12488-cov-8.761522_pt1 | contig 12488 bp, 15 predicted proteins | sample MGYA00241899_ERZ509162 | MGnify/ENA primary metagenome ERZ509162 (study PRJEB26280, sample SAMEA2338641) | human gut metagenome | biome: human gut; feature: human-associated habitat; material: faeces... | reverse complement strand
ACCAGCTCTACACCGGCGCATTTGAGCTTGAATAAACCAGAACAGCCACGCCCACACCGGACGTGGCTGTTTTGATGCAAAAGGTTTGTAGGGGCGGGGCTCTGCTCCGCCCGGCAGAATGCGGTTGTTCTATAGAAATTCTCGGCGAATTCGGGTGCATCTGCGTTTTCGGTTGTAGGGGCCGATGCCCACATCGGCCCGGCAGAATGCACCGTTTTTACGGGAATCTTCGGCGAATTCGCAACTTTCCAACAGGAAGATGTGGGCATCGGCCCCTACAGGATGCGGCACGAATTTGCGGTTTCCCATCGGGCAGAGCCTCGTTTCTACCAACTGCATTGGGTTCCGGAATATTGGCTGTTATCCTACTCCACCCGCCTGAATTCTCCCTGTGAGAACATCCGCTCAAACCCAAGCGACAGATACAGATGATACGAAACCGGATTCTTCCGGTCGACGTTCAGCGTCGCGCGCTTCCCGGACGCCAAAATCTCGTTTTTTGCGCTGTTGACCACCTTGCGCGCATAGCCCCTTCCGCGGTATTCGTCCCGTGTGTAGACGAGCACGAGCCGCAGATCATCTCCTGTGGCCGGCGCGATGCGCGCCATGCTGACGATTTTTCCATTCGCCCGGATGACCCGGATCGAATCGAGCACCTTCCGGAACGACTCCTTTTCTGGTTTGTCCAGCAACCCGCAGTCGGCCACGAACCGCTGCGCGCAGTCAAAAATTTCGTCCAGATCGTCCTCCCGCGCCGGCTCGACCTCCGGCGCGGACGGCTCGGTGACGCGCCGCGCCTCCATGAAGTCCATGGCCAGCGCCTCTTCATAGCACCGTCCATACGACGCAAGTTCCCGCGCCAGCGCATAGCCCAGCTCCGACGCGCACAGATAGTTCTTGATCTCATAGCCGCCGTCAAACAGAAACCGCAGCAGCTCCGGCACAAACGCTTCCTCACCGAACAGCAGCAGATTATACGGCTCGACCTTCAGAGCCAGCAGACGCGTTTCGCCCTGTTCGCAGCGCAGCGCGTAATTGATTTTGCCGGCCTCCTGCAAAAGCGGAGCGTCGAGCGTAAAAAACGTGGAAAGATAGGGATTTTTCTGCAAATATGTCTGATTGTCCTGCAAAAACTCTGCTCCGGTCTTGTAAGAAACGATCATATTCATGCCTCCATAGTGAAACGGCACGCCGCAGAGGGCGTGCCATTTTTGCCTATTCGTCAAGCTCTTTCAGAATCTGCCGCACCTGTTCCGGTGTGTAATCATAGATTCTGTCGCAGAACTGGCAGTCGATGTGAATGTCCTTGCCGTCGTCAACAATGGACTGCAGTTCCTTGCGTCCCAGACTGATGAGCGTCCGCGTCACGCGGTCGCGCGAGCAGTAGCAGCGGTATTCGACCGGCTGCGTTTCGAGAATTTCCAGATCAAATCCGTGCAGCACAGTCTCCAGCACGACCTGTCCGTCCATGCCTGCCGCCAGCAACCGGCTGACCGCGCCTGCGTTCTGAATGCCTGCCTCGATCTTATCAATGATATCGTCCGGCGCGCCGGGCAGCAGTTGGATGATATAGCCGCCCGCCGCCGTGACGGACTGATCCTTCCCGACCAGAACGCCGAGCGCACAGGCCGTGGGGATCTGTTCGCTCTGGGCAAAATACGACGTGATATCCTCGGCGATCTCGCCGGAGACAAGGTCAATCGTGCCGATATACGGCTCCTTCATGCGAAGATCCCGGATCACGGTGAGTGTTCCGTCCGTGCCGACAGCCGCGCCGACGTCCAGCTTGCCGGGGGCCTTTACCAGCATGGAGATCTGCGGGTTCTCGACCCAGCCGCGCACATTGCCCTCTGCATCCGACACGGCAAGCAGCCGCCCTAGCGGCCCGCTTCCCTTGAGCTGGAGCGTGATGGAACCGTCGTCGACCTTCTGCATATTACCCATCATGGACGCCGCCGTCAAAAGCCTGCCGAGTGCCGCTGTTGCGGTCGGAAGTGTTTTATGGATCTGCCGCGCACGCTCGACAATGCCGGTCGTGGTGACGGCGACGGCGTTTACAAAGCCGTCCTTCGTCATGGCGCGTACAAGTTCGTCTTTCATAGTCAGTCCTTCTTTGCGGAAAAATAAATACGCTGCTCATCCTGCTTTGGTGCGCGCAGCACGCGGTCGCCATATTGCCGGATGTGTGTGAAGCCCGCCTCTTCGAGCCACAGCGCAAGCTCGTCCGGCTCATAGGCATATTCGATATGCTCCTCAAACGAGCGATCCCAAAGGCTGCCGTTCAGCCGGAAAATGTCCATGCCATAAAAGCACAGCCGTTTTTTTGCGTCAAACTCTGTCCGCCAGACGCAGTAGGTGTCGTCCGTCTCGTCCAGAAATACCTGCCCGTCCAGACCGCGCAGCTTTGTGGGCGTGTTGATATCAAACACGAACAGCCCGCCGGACTTCAGCGCATTGTATACGCGCCGGAGCGTCTTCCGGCAGTCGTCCGGACGCGTCAGATAGTTGAGGCTGTCCAGCGCGCAGATCACCGCGTCCACCGGCTCCGCCAGACGAAGCCTCTGCATCGGCTGGCAGATGAAAAACGGGCGGCTGCCCTCCGGCAGCTCCCGCGCCTTCCGCTCTGCCTCCGCCAGCATATCCTCCGACAGATCTGCGCCGATCACCCGGTATCCGCGCCCGGCCAGCAGCATGGACAATGAACCCGTGCCGCAGGCCAGATCCAGAACCAAATGCGGCTGCACTTGCTCCCGCGCGCACAGCCGCTCAAAAAAGGTCAGCGTTTTTTCGTATCGGATATCATAGGTCAGCTCGTCATAGCAGCCCGCAAGCGCTTCATATGCGCTCACACCTGCTGCTCCTTCTGCTTCTGCTCGTCTTCCTTCATGCGGTCGAAGATGATGCGGTACGCGCCCATGCCGTAGTTGAGACTGCGGTTGACGCGGCTGATGGTCGCGCTGGAAGCGCCGGTCTTTTCCAGAATGTCGTTGTAGATCAGGCCGTCATTCAGAAGCTTCGCCAGCTCAAAGCGCTGCTCCATGGCCTTGAGCTCGGAAAACGTGCAAAGATCGGTAAAGAAATCATAGCATTCCTCGACAGTCTGGAGCTTGAGAATGGCGCTGTAGAGCTGGCTGTCAGGATCAGAGTGTTTATTTCGATTGTTCAAGATAAAATATCTCCTTTATTAATAGTGGGGTTCAGGCGTAATTATGGTAACACTTTAACGCTTGAAAGTAAAGTGGTATTTTATAAATTTGTCGCTTTCCACGAAAAAAGTTGTCCGTTTCTGGGTAAAACAGAAGCGAATTTTGTCCGCGCCCGGCGCACAGACAATCAAAAATCAAGAATCGACGCCAGATACTGCCATCTAAGTGTTCCGCGCCGGAAAAGCTTCAGCAGCAGCGCCTGATTGTCCTCCGAGTGCTCGACCTCTTTGCTGTACAGACTCACCACTTCAGTCAATTCCTGCACCGTTGCAGCATCTGCGCTAAGTTCGCGCAGGCAAAGCAGATGAAACACGCACTGCTCGACCCGCGCCAGATATTGCCGGTCGTTGACGGCCTTGAGTGCATAGCGGAACAGAAAATAGACCGTCAGATTTTCGTACTGGACGGAAAACGCGTCCCGGAAGGGGGCGGGCGGCGCGTCCTGACCGACTGCCGCGTCCAGCATGACCCCGAAGCGGCGCGTCAGGTGCTCCATGTTGTTGAGGACCATCCAACACGGGAAGAACCGTCCGTTTCTGCTGCGCAGCCGCGCCAGCCGGACAAGACTCCGATCTTGATACCGCTTCCCGAGAAACCGCCGCGCCAGCACCGGGACAAGTTCATCCCGTCCTTCGTCCAGCAGCCGCTGCACCCGCCGCGCCAGCAGCAGAATGAGCGCCAGCCGGTCCTCGATCGGCCGCGACCGGTCCTGTGCCAGCCGGAAAAACGCCTGCCGCGCCGCCAGCAGCGCCGGATACAGCTCCGGGTCCAGCTCATTCGGCACGACGGGCCCGCCGTCGTCCTGCGTCTCGATCCGCAGCGGCGCTTCATGTGTCAGCAGCAGCCGCGCCGCCTCCGGACACGACAGCGACAGCGTCAGCTCCGCCGTCTGCCCATATTCCTCTGTGAACCGCGGGTGCGTGTAACATGTCCGGCAGAGCGCCTCCGCGCCGTACGCCGCCTGGATGGGGCACAGGCCGTCATCCCGCAGCAGGACGCAGCGGCCGCCCTCCTCCCGGAAGCGCGTCTCGCCGTTTTCCGTGACCAGCGCCGCGCGCACCTGCTCGCCAAGCGGACCGGGCATGGCACGGTAGCGCGCCAGCGCGTCCTCGTCCAGAATGATCTGCCAGTCCTTGCAGCAGGTATCGGGGCAGCCGCCCGCCAGACAGTGAAATTGGTTAACATAATCAAATTGCACGTGCTTCATATCCTCGCCTCATTTCTTTTTCCGATGATATCAGCTTTCTTTCCCTGCGTCAACTTGCCAGCGCCCACTTTTTGTGCTATACTGACAGGACGATTTTCCAGATTCCGAGGTATTCCATGAAAAAACTGAAACGAACCTATACGCGCTGCGCCGGTCTGACGGCGCTGGTGCTGCTTGCGCTGCTGATCGCCGGGTCGTTCGCCGACCTGCCGATCTCCCGCTTCCTCTATCCCGGCCACGAGAGCTCCTTCGGCCAGTTTTTCGCCGCCTTCGGCGAGCTGCCGGCCTTCGCGCTGCTGGCCAGCTGCGGCGTGCTGCTGATCGTGCGGCGCGGCGAGTTCCGCCCGGAGCTGCACATGATCCTGCTGGCCTTCGGCGTCTGCCTGATCGCGGGCAGCGTCTTCCTCTCCATCCATGAGGCGACGGACAACGTCCCCGCGCTCCCCACGGCGGTCGCACTGCTGGTGACGCTCTTTGTCGACGCGCTCGCGGCCTTCGCCTTCCTCTTTATGACGCGCGGCTGTCAGGCTAAGACGCTTCTGCGTTTTCTGTGCACAGTCATCTTCGTCTGCGTCGGCATCATGCTGCTCATCAACATCATCAAGGTTCCCTGGGGCCGCGCGCGGATGCGCCTGATCTATTCGACCGGCAACGACACCTACTTCACCAACTGGTGGCAGGCCGGCACGGCGCTCAAGAAAAAGCTCGTCGCCGACGGCGTCTCGTCCGATGAGTTCCGCTCCTTCCCGTCCGGCCATACGGCCTGCGCCGCCTGCGCCATGCTGATGATCCTCGTCCCGACGATCTGCCGCCGCCTGCACGACAAGGAAAAGCTCTTTATGGCCATCGGCGCAGCCTGGACCGCCGTCGTCGCCTTTACAAGACTGCGTATGGGCGCGCATTTCCTCTCGGACGTGTGTGTTTCGTCGCTGCTGACGATCGGCCTCGGCGCGCTCGCAGTCTGGCTGTTCTACTTCAACCGCCCCTTCTTTGGCCGCATCTGGCTCTTTTTCTCCGGCGAAGCCGCCGGCAAAAAGCAGCCTGTGCAGAAAGAAAGCTGAAAAAGCTCCCCGATCCAAAGGATCGGGGAGCTTTTTTATGTCGTTACACCGTTTCCGGCAGCGTGAAATCGTAGCGCATGGCCAGCGCCTGGAACAGATCCTGCATGACCTTTTCGGAGATCGCGCGGATATCCATTCCCGCGATGAACTGCAAAACCTTCTGCAGCTCGTCCTCCGGTACGCAGTAGCCGCGCAGGCTGAGCGACAGGAAGGCTTCCAGCTTCTGCTCGAGCGTCAGCGTCTCATCACACGGATGGGCCATATAGCCCCGCATGAGCCCCGCCGAGCCGAGCTCCAGCGTGTAAAAATCCTGCGCCGTGAGCGACGGCTGGTACGGCCCGAAGATCTGATACAGCTCTCTGGCTGTCTCGCGGAAGATATATTCCGAGGCTTCGCGCTGCGAATAGGCTTCGATGTAGATCTCGCGCAGATTCTCGTTCAGCTCCGTCAGCGTGATCTGCAGAGCAGTCTCGATGGCATAGACGAACACGGGCGGCAGCTTCGTCCCGGCCGCCTGCCTCGCGGCGCTGAATTGATTGGAGAACATGAAGCCGACCAGCTCGGTCAGCACGCCGTCCTTGGCGCGGAAAATGTTCTGAAAGCTGCTGTTGGAGACCTCTGCCTTCTGGATGATCTCCGCGACGGTCGTCTTTTTGTAGCCCTGCTCCAGAAACAGCTTGACGCAGACCTTCAGGATCCGCCGCTTTGCCGGCAGGCTTGCATTAGTGAGTGCGATCGCAAACACTCCCTTTCTTTCTTTTTTACACTTTAAATTGTGTATATCATAGCATGAAATCGGAAAAACAACAAGTAAAAAGCGCCGGATACAGCAAAAAAATGCATCCGGCGTTCTTTTTTCAGAGAAACCGGCCTCAGCGCAGCCCCTGCGCCTGTTCGCGGCGCACAACACCCGCCTCCATGACCGCGTGGACACGCTCGCCGACTTCAATTGTCGTCTTGCCCGCGAGCTCCTCTGCCGGGATGACGTCCAGCACGTCGAGCCACACCTCCGTATGCTTGCGGAACATGTTGCGCAGGATCGCGCGGGAGTTGACCAGCGAACAGATCACGATGGGTACATTGGCCTTCTGCGCGATCTTGAATACGCCGCAGCGGTAGGGGAGCAGGGGATCGGCCGTCCGGTTCGTCCGGCCCTCGGGGAACACGGCGATGGAGGCCTTGTCGTCCTTGATGAACTGGATGGCCTTGAGGATGGACTTGAGCGACTCGCGGTCGTTATTCCGGTCGACCGGCAGGCAGAGCACCTTGCGCATGATCTGCGCGACGACGAAGATCGAGAAATTTTCCTTCTTTGACAAAAACGCCAGATCGGCCCACGGCATGGACGAATAGAACACCAGCGGGTCAAATGCGAAGCGGTGGTTGCTCACGAGCAGGAAGCGGCTGTCCCGCGGGACTTTTTCAAGCCCCGTCACATTGACATGCACGCCGCCGAGTGCCAGCGCCAGCCGGCAGAACTCGTTGAGCAGGAACCGGAAGTAACCGCTTGGCTTTTCCAGCAGCTTTTTCGGGTCGACAAACAGACACGAGATGAGCACGACCAGCAAAAACAGCAGCACGAGCGCCAGAAAACTCCCCGCGAAAAATACCGGCACCTGCCACAGCGCGTGGAGCGTAGCGAACCCGGACGCTGCCCACGTCAGCGCGCAGCTGGCGAGGAGCGCGAGCACGAGAAATACATAGAGCATGATCAACGAACACCTGCCGAAGATGAAGATTTGATAAAGATTTTATGAAAATCCTCTTAAGATTTCAAGTACCCATTATACGCGCAGGCGCCGCGAAAATCATCTCCCAAATGAAGAATTCACAAATAATTCACGGTTGCGCGGCTGCGCGCTGGCGGCTGATCTCGGCCCAGCTCGGGATCTTTGCGATCCGCTCGGTCAGCTCCTGCATGCAGCCGGGGATATCGATCTTCTGCGGACAGATCGCGGCGCATGCGCCGCAGCCAAGACAGGCCGACGGCTGCTGCGACCCCGGCAGAGCCTCGACCGCCATGATCGCGTTCGTGGACGGGGCGATGCGGATCTCGTTGAGCACGCGCAGCATCTGCGGGATATTGATTCTTTGCGGGCAGCCGTCGCAGCAGTAGCGGCAGGCCGTGCAGGGGACGGCGTTTTTCATCTGCTCGGCGAAGCGGAGCAGGCAGGCGGTCTCTTCTTCGCTCAGCGGCTGCGGATGGTCAAAGGTGGCGAGATTGTCCTGCATCTGCGCCAGATCCGACATGCCGCTGAGGATCATCGTCACGCCCGGGATCTGCTGCACCCACCGCAGCGCCCACGATGCCGCCGACGCCTCCGGCCGCATCGCGCGCAGCTCCGCCGTCATGCTTTCGGGCAGATTCGCCAGCTTGCCGCCGCGGATGGGCTCCATGACCCAGATGGGGATGTTGTACCGGTTCAGCAGCTCGCATTTTTCCTTCGCCTGCTGCAGCGTCCAATCCAGATAGTTGAGCTGGATCTGACAGAACTCCATTTCCTCCCCGTGCCGCTGCAAAAACTGCTCCAGCGCGGGTAGCCCCGCGTGCGTGGAGAAGCCCAGATGCCGGATCCGGCCATTTTTCTTCTGCTCCAGCAGATACGGGATGATGTTCCACCGCGCGTCCTCATAGACCCCGATGGAGTTTTCGTAGACGTTGTGCAGCAGATAGAAATCAAAATACTCCACGCCGCACTTCTTCAGCTGCCGTTCGAAGATATCCGCCACATCATATGTAGGCGCGATCTGATGGCCGGGGAACTTGTCCGCCAGATAGAAGCTCTCCCGCGGATAATTCTGCAAAATCTTCCCGATGACAGGCTCCGACTTGCCGGAGTGATAGGACCAGGCGGTATCGAAGTAGTTGACGCCCTGCCGGATGGCGGCGTCGGTCATGGCCGCGGCAAGTTCCTCGTCGATGCTTTTGTCCTCGCGCAGCGGCAGCCGCATCGTGCCGAAGCCGAGCTGCGACAGCTGCAGATCCTGAAACGCTTTGTAGATCATAGAGCGTATCCCTTTCTTTATTTATATATTTTCTGTATCCAGCATAGCACATTTCCCACCGGATTTCCAGCACAGAAAAACCCGCCGGCAGTTTTTGCTGCCGGCGGGAAAGATTCAGAAGCTGATGACGCCGAGGTGCTCGAGCAGGATCTTCAGGCCGATGAGGATCAGGATGATGCCGCCCGCGAGCTCCGCCTTGGCCTTGTACTTGAGGCCGAACAGATTGCCGACCTTCAGTCCCGCGGCGGAACAGACGAACGTCGTTATGCCGATCAGACAGACCGCCAGCGGCACATTGACGTCTGGCAGCAGCGCGAACGTGATGCCGACGGCCAGCGCGTCGATGCTCGTGGCCAGCGCCAGCAGGAGCATCGTCTTGAAGCTGAACGAGTCGTTGCCGTTGGACTCTTCCTTGGACAGGCTCTCCTTGATCATGCCCGCGCCGATGGCGGACAGCAGCACGAACGCGACCCAGTGGTCAAAGGCTGTGATGTACTGCTCGAACGTCGAGCCCAGAAAAAATCCGATGGTCGGCATCAACGCCTGAAAGCCGCCGAACCATGCGCCGATGATCAGATAATGCCTGGTCTGCAGCCGCTTGGCCGAAAGTCCCTTACAGATCGAGACGGCGAACGCGTCCATCGACAAACCGATGCCCAGCAGCAGGATTTCCAGAATACTCATATCTTACACAGCCTTTACAGAGAAGTTTTGCTAATATCTCACAGGTTCCGGAGAAAGTCAAGAAAAAAGCGCGATTCCCGCGCTTTTTTCTGAAATTTATGCGTCCCGGTTTGCTGCCTTCCCAAATTTCTTCACAAAGGCGCGGTGATAGATGATGAAATACAGGATCACGCACACCGGAATGGCGACAAAAACGTCAAGGATGGAATGCTGCTTGACGAACACCGTCGACATGCTGATGACGAGGCCCAGCGGCAGCATGACCCACTGCAGGTGCCGCCTGCGCAGCGGCTCGGAGTCGAAGCAGGCGAGCGTCAGCGCCGCGCAGCCGATGACGTGCATGCTCGGCAGCACGTTCGTGTTGGTGTCGGCGGCATAGATGCGCTGCACCAGCCAGGTGAACAGATCGTGCTGCGCGAATTCTGTCGGCCGCAGATCCTGCCCGTTCGGGAAGATCAGACAGAACAGGATCGACCCGCCGAAGCCGAGGCCGATATAGAGCATGTACCGCTTGAGCCCCTCCGCGTCGTAAAACATCAGATAGAGCGTCATCAGAAACAGCAGCGGATGCCACAGGCAGTAGGGGATGATGAAATAGCGGCAGAAGGGGATCTTGTCGTCCAGCGGCAGATAGGAGACCCAGTAATTGTCGGTCACAACATGCTCCGCAATGGCGAACAGCGTCAGATAGACGAGCCAGATCAGCAGATACCAGTGGTGGTGATAATTTTCAACCGTCCCGAGCTTCAGGGGCTTCCGGCCGGTCTTGTGCTTGGAGTTGCTCATGAGGTGCATCAAGCTCCTTGTCTTCTGTGGTGATGGTAGGGATAAACGCCTTTGCGATGCGGCCCTTGCCGCGGCGCTTGATATAGAAGTAGCCGAAGATGCTGAAGGTCAAAGCGCCGATGAAGTTGACGAGCAGATCCTCCATCGTGTCGTACAGGCCGATGTCCAGATACCCGTCAAAGCCCAGATCTTTGCCGTTGACGGCAACGGAGGTAATATGGTCGATCGTGATGGGGATGTTCTTGTTTGTCGGGTCGAGCATGACGGAGGAGATCGTGTGCACGATCGTGTCCTTCTGCATGTCCATGTGGAACAGCCGGTCCATGCCGAACTCAAAGAATTCCCACAGCACGCCGATCGTCATTGAAAAGCAGAACGCGGCGAGCGCCACGTAGATCGGCGACAGCTGGAATTTGATCTTGTCGTTGCGGTTGAGGATATCGATCAGCGCAAAGCCGAAGGCCGCGCAGAGGAAGCCCGTCGTCGTATGCAGGATCGAATCCCAGTTCGGTACGTTGATGAAAAAGCAGCCAAGCTCGCCCAGAATCTCCGAGGCAAAGATGAAGACCAGGATGATGATCTCCAGCGTGCCCGGTAGCTCGATGCCGAAGTTCCGCTGCACGAACAGCGGCAGCAGAAACAGAAACAGCACCAGCAGGCAGATCGCCGCGTTTTCATATTCTCCCCGCAGGATCGAAGAAACGAGGATCGCAACGACGATCAATCGCAAAACGATGTAGACCGTGAACACGGCCGGCTTCTTCTTCGCCTCTGCGAGCAGCCGCAGACGCTTCTGGCGGGACTTTTCCTTCATATCCTTCGTTCTCCTTCTTTGATAAAGAGAATACTACTCGATGCGCGCGAAAAAAACAAGATTCCGTTTGTTAAACTTTTATGAAGATTGGGCAGAAATAAAATTCTGTCCGAAATCACGCGGTATGCTTTTTCCGGAAGAACAGCTTCTCCACGCGTTTGTACAAAAAGAACGTCAGCAGCGACACCAGCACGCCCTTGAGCAGGTTGAACGGCACGACCGCGAACAGCACCAGCGTGGAGAGATTCGTGATGGCCCCGTTGATCTGCGTGCCCATCGAGACGATGGCCTCGAGCGGCATCCCGTACATGACCGCGAAGCGGGGAATGAGGAACCAGGCGTTGAAGAAGCTCCCGAACACCGTCATCACCGCCGTGCCCACCGCGAGCGAGACGACCGCGCCCTTCTTGCTCAGCGTCTTCTGATACACGATCGCCGCCGGCAGCACGAACGAGCAGCCTACCAGGAAGTTGGCCAGATCCCCCACGAACGCGGTCGACGTGCCCTTGAGCAGCAGCTTGATGAGCACCTTCAGAAACTCGCACACCACGCCCGACACCGGCCCGAGGTAAAACGCGCAGATCAGCACCGGCAGCTCGCTGAAATCCAGCTTGTAGAATGACGGCGCGAAGAACAGCGGGATCTCGATCACCATCAGCACGCCGGAGATGGCGGCCAGCATGGCGATCGTGGTGATCGTGTGCGCGGCGTTCAGCCGGTGACGGCGGCGCATGACGAGCTTTTCGCTGACCCAGGCCAGCAGCAGGACGCCCGCCGTGATCCCCAGGCAGAGCAGGACGAATTGGGCGTTTTCAGAGAGGGTTTCCAGAAATGTGTGCATACAGACCATCCTTTGCGATAAAAATGAAAAACACCTGAAGAGATCTTCAGGTGCTGCAGTCGGACGGCCCGATTTTCCACCGGTCCCGCCAAAGAAAATCTTCTTCCATCCAGACTGTACTGTCGGTACCGGAATCACACCGGTTCAGCTTTCGCTCGCGGACTTTACCGCCGGTCGGGAATTGCACCCTGCCCTGAAGATCTGTTCACTTTTCGCCCTCATCATAGCACGCCGGGGGCCGCTTGTAAAGAGGCTGTTTTTTTGCTATACTGTGGAAAACGCGACGGGGAGGGGAGCCGCCATGATCTGCGCCTTTACCGGCCACCGGCCGGAGCATCTGCCCTGGGGCCGGGACGAGGACGACCCGCGCTGCCGGGCGCTGAAGATCCTGCTGCGCCGCACGGTGCAGCAGGTCTATGACCGCGGCTTCCGGACCTTCCTGTGCGGCATGGCCCGAGGCTGCGACCAGTATTTTGCCGAGGCCGTCCTTGCCTGCCGCGCCGCCGGGACTGCGCCGGAGGCGATCCTTACGGCCATGGTCCCGTGCCCCTCGCAGAAAGACGGCTGGCCGGCAGAGGAGCAGGCGCGCTACGACGCGCTCCTTGCCGCCTGCAGCGCAGTCGAGGTGCTCGAGCCGGTCTATACTCCCGGCTGCATGCTCCGCCGCAACCGCGCCATGGTGCAAAGAGCCTCCCTCCTCATCTCCGTCTTCGACGGCACCCCCGGCGGCACCGCCTCCACCCTCCGCTTCGCCGCCAAACAGGGCATCGAGATCCTCTCACTGTGGATGTAGCGGAAAAATGCCTTCCCCTCATAGGGGGAGCCTTGGCAGGCGCGATCCCAAAGCCTCCCCTTCCAGGGGAGGTGGCTCGGCGAAGCCGAG
>ENA-ORSS01003543-ORSS01003543.1-human-gut-metagenome-genome-assembly--contig:-NODE-3543-length-12541-cov-4.537882_pt1 | contig 12541 bp, 11 predicted proteins | sample MGYA00241899_ERZ509162 | MGnify/ENA primary metagenome ERZ509162 (study PRJEB26280, sample SAMEA2338641) | human gut metagenome | biome: human gut; feature: human-associated habitat; material: faeces... | reverse complement strand
TGCCCGCACCGGGCAGTCGCCTCTTTCCTACCGATCTGCTAATGATCGGAAAATTAATTCTTACTTATTGAAACGTTCTTTCAATTTAGCCAACATATCCTGAGTCATGGAATCCAGATCATATTCCGGTTTCCAGCCCCATTCCTCACGGGCACATGTGTCATCCAAAGAGTTAGGCCATGATTCTGCGATAGCCTGACGTAACGGATCCACATCATATTCCATCTGGAAGTCAGGAACATACTTTTTGATGTTGTTGTAGATAATTTCAGGATCAAAGCTCATGGATGCAATGTTGAAAGAGTTACGATGAACGAACTTCGTCGAATCGGCTTCCATAATTTCAATAGCTGCACGCAGACCGTCCGGCATATACATCATATCCATGAATGTACCCTGCTTGATCGGACATACGAACTTCTCACCTTTAGCAGCCGAATAATAGATATCAACTGCGTAGTCGGTCGTACCACCACCCGGAGGTGTCACATAGGAGATAAGTCCCGGAAAACGTACGGAACGAGTATCGACACCGAAACGGATGTTGTAGTAGTCACTCAACAATTCGCCTGAAACCTTCGTGACGCCATACATAGTACGCGGGTTACGGATCGTATCCTGCGGAGTCTTGTCTTTCGGCGTGTTATTGCCAAACACACCGATTGAACTCGGAGTGAATACAGCACAATGCATTTCACGCGCAACTTCCAATACGTTAAACAAACCGCCCATACCGATTTTCCAGGCAAGCTGCGGTTTTGCTTCTGCAACGGCTGACAGCAGTGCAGCCAAGTTATAAATCGTATCTACCTTATATTTGGACACAGTCTCAGCAATCTGCTGTTCGTTTGTAATGTCGACAATTGCAGAAGGCCCTGATTCCAGCAGTTCGCCTTTAGGCTCCTGTCCGGGGATGTAACCTGCTACAATGTTTCCACCGTAGATACCTCTCAACTTCATGGTTAACTCTGATCCAATCTGACCGGTAGAACCAATTACTAATACATTCTTCATTGCGTTTGATGTTCTTTTAAGTTTTTTCGATGGCAAAGGTATAGAGAATAAAAACATTCCGGTATGAATTTCTTGTATTTTTTAGCCTATATATTCAAAAAAAATATGACCTTTGCCGCATCGGCAGATAAATCAGAGACAAAGAAAAAAATGGTTTCAAGAATAATATTTTGCCACTTGTCTGCGATAATAGAGATATAATTGTCAACTTAATTAAAAATACTAACAAAAAACAAAGTTATGTACGGTAAACTGAAAGATTTCCTTACTCAGGAATTGGCAAACATCAAAGCTGCCGGATTGTATAAGAACGAGCGTATCATCACCACTCCTCAAAGAGCCGACATCAAAGTAAACGCAGGAAGCGACGTTTTGAACTTCTGCGCAAACAACTATCTGGGCCTGTCTGACAACCAACGTCTGATCAAGGCTGCCAAAGAAGCTATGGACACACACGGATACGGCATGTCATCCGTACGTTTCATCTGTGGGACACAGGATCTGCACAAACAACTGGAAGCCGCTATCTCCGACTATTTCAAAACCGAAGATACGATCCTGTACGCTGCATGTTTCGATGCCAACGGCGGTCTGTTCGAACCGTTGTTCACTGAAGAAGATGCGATCATCTCCGATGCTTTAAACCATGCCTCCATTATTGACGGCGTACGTCTTTGCAAGGCAAAACGCTACCGTTATGCCAATGCAGACATGGCCGACCTGGAACGTTGCCTGCAAGAAGCCCAGGCACAACGTCACCGCATCATCGCAACAGACGGTGTGTTCTCTATGGACGGAAACGTGGCCCCGATGGACAAAATCTGCGAACTGGCAGAAAAATATGACGCATTGGTAATGGTTGACGAATCCCACTCTGCCGGTGTAGTAGGCCCGACAGGACACGGTGTGGCTGAACAATATAATGTATACGGAAGAGTCGATATCTTCACAGGTACGTTAGGTAAAGCATTCGGTGGCGCCATGGGCGGATTCACAACCGGAAAGAAAGAAATCATCGACATGCTGCGTCAGCGCTCCCGTCCTTATCTGTTCTCCAACTCTGTCGCTCCCGCTATCGTAGGCGCCAGCCTGGAAATGTTCAAGATGCTGAAAGAAAGCGATGCTTTGCATACGAAACTGATGAACAACGTCAGCTACTTCCGTGAAAAGATGTTAGCAGCCGGTTTCGACATCAAGCCGACTCAGTCCGCAATCTGCGCCGTTATGCTGTATGATGCTAAATTATCCCAGGATTTCGCAGCCAAGATGCAGGAAGAAGGCATTTATGTTACCGGCTTCTACTACCCGGTAGTGCCGAAAGGCCAGGCCCGCATCCGCGTACAGTTGTCCGCAGGCCACGAAACGGAACATCTGGATAAAGCAATCGCTGCATTTATCAAAGTTGGAAAAGAACTGAACGTAATAAAATAAAACATACGATTTTTCATTATTCACGTGTTTTTCAAGGCTTGATTCTGCCGCTAACCCTTAGGCAGCAATCAAGCCTTTTTTTATCAAACAGGTTGTCTTTCGGGATAAAAAAATTATCTTTGCCCTTTTACAAGTAAAAATTTATGCAACTCAGTAACTACCATAGCCATTGTACATTCTGTGACGGTCGGAGCACGCCGGAAGACTTCATTAAATTCGCTGTTGCGCACGGGTTCCGCGCCTACGGTTTTTCATCCCATTCACCACTGCCGTTCGAAACATTCTGGAACATGTCTAAAGACGACATGCCCGAATACCTGACAGAAATAGAACGACTGAAAAAGAAATACAGTAACCGGTTGGAAATATACGTAGGACTGGAAATCGATTTCTTAGACGAGAGCTACAACGCGTCCATCCCCTACTTCCGCAATCTGCCGCTCGATTACCGTATCGGTTCCATCCACTTTCTCCCGATCGCACAGCCGCTTGCGGAAGAGAATATGGTGTGTATCGACGGTCCTTTCCGGGAATACCAGAAGTCTGTCGACGCCTACTACGATGGAGATATCCGCAAGCTGGTCGCCCACTATTTCAGTTCCACACGGCGAATGATCGAGGCAGGCGGAATCGACATCGTCGGGCACATGGACAAGATATACATGAACGGGCACAAATGCGAAGGCTTCGACCTGCAAGCGGACTGGTATCAAAAACCGTTCAACGACTGTCTGCACCTGATCGCCGAAAAGGGCCTGATGGTCGAAGTCAACACGAAAAACCTCGTGAAGAAACAGGAGGTCTACCCGCATACCGACTATCTGCACCGCTTACATGAGCTGGATATTCCGGTGATGGTAAACTCAGACTGCCACTATCCCGACCTGGTGAACGACGGACGTGCGGAAGCATTCGAACTGCTGAAAAAGGCCGGGTTCAAATCCACCCGCGAACTGATCGGCGGACAGTGGCAGGATGTGGCGATCTGACGCATTTGTAACGCTATTGTAATACGTATTTCATTTCATCGAAATACAGAAATACGTCCTTTGCAGAAATAAAATTGTATTTGTAATAAAAAAGAGACAAAGATTATGGATATGCCGAAGATTCTTGTAGTGGACGATGAAGAGGATTTATGCGAAATCCTCAAGTTCAATCTTGAGATAGAAGGGTATGAAGTAGACACGGCTTTCAGTGCCGAGGAAGCGTTAAAGATGGATATAGCCTCCTACCAACTGCTGCTTTTAGATGTCATGATGGGTGAAATATCCGGATTCAAGATGGCCAGCATCCTCAAGAAAGAAGAAAAGACGGCCGATATCCCCATCATCTTCCTGACAGCCAAGGACACTGAAAACGATATGCTGACAGGCTTCAACTTGGGAGCCGACGACTACATATCCAAGCCTTTCTCCATCCGTCAAGTGGTGGCACGCGTGAAAGCCGTGCTGCGCCGCACATCAGACAAGGAGAAAGCGCCGGAAAACGAATGCCTCAAATATGAAACTCTCTCACTCGACACGAAGCGCATAAAAGCCTCCGTAGACGGACAGGAAGTCCCGCTCACCAAAAAGGAATTCGAGATACTGAAACTCCTTCTTGAAAACAAAGGAAACGTGTTCTCGCGCGAGGAGATCCTTTCCCGGATATGGAAAGACGAAGTATATGTGCTCGACCGCACCATCGATGTAAACATCACCCGCCTGCGCAAAAAGATCGGGCCATACGGCAAAAACATCGTGACGCGGCTCGGCTTCGGATACTGCTTTGAAAATTAAAAATTGAGAATTAAAAATTAAAAAATAAACGAACGGGCACTTATTCTTACATTCCAAGATGATTTCTTACTTCTTAATTTTTAATTTTTACTTCTTACTTCTTAATTCTTAATTTACCCCATGGTCAAGATAGAATCAACGACAAACAGCAGAATACCTTTCAGCCAGCGACTTTTCTGGTCGATATTCGCCATGTTCCTGGGGTTCACGGCTTGCTTCCTGTTGTTCCAGTATCAGCGGGAACGGGAGTTTGCCCAAGAGAAGTTGAACAACGTGTTGGGGAATTACAACTACCAGTTGTTCCGCCGCACGCAACAGACTGAGGATATCAACCAGGTGGTTCACCAGTTTATCGACGACATCCCCCAAAAGGATCTTCGCGTGACCATTATCGATCCGGCAGGGAAAGTGTTGTTCGACAATAGCGGTGCCGAGGAATTCAACAACCATAACGACCGCAGCGAGGTACGCAAGGCACGCCTCTACAATGAAGGGTTCGCCATCCGTTCGTCCAACTCGACCGGCAAGCGCTATTTCTACACGGCGACGAATATCGGCGGGTATATCTACCGCTCCGCCCTCCCCTGGGACCCTTACACACAGCGCGTACTGACGATCGACAAGGATTTCATCTATTTTATGGCGTTGATGACGCTGATATTTTTCTTCGTCCTCTCCCGCTTCACGTTCAGCATCGGGCGGACGATCTCGAAGCTGCGCGACTTCGCCCTGAACGTGGAGAAAGACCGCATACCGGAGAACGAATATGTCTTTCCCAACGACGAGCTTGGAGACATATCGAAGAATATCGTCGGGCTTTACCACCGCCAGCAGAAGGCCAAGGACGAGCTTTCGATGGAACGCGAGAAGCTGATCAAGCATTTCCAGTACGCAAAAGAAGGTTTCGCCATGTTCACACCGGAAGGCAGGGAGATATTGTCCAATATCCTGTTCGTACAGTTCGCGAACCTGATTTCCGACATGCAGATACGACAGTCGGAAGACGCGGTCGACATTCCGGAACTGGAACCGATCCATCTGTTCCTCTCCAAAAACATCCCGAACACGAACCGCAAGCGGAAAGTGTTGCGCGAATCGGTCACGGTGGACAAGAACGGAAAGATTTTCCTGATCGAATGCATTCTGTTCCTCGACAACAGCTATGAGATATCTATCAACGACATCTCCCGCCAGGAAGAAGAGAGCCGGATGAAACGGCAGCTGACGCAGAACGTGGCGCACGAGCTGAAAACTCCTGTCAGCAGTATCCAGGGTTATCTCGAAACGATCATCAGCAATCCGCAGCTGCCGGACGACAAACGCCAGTTCTTCCTCGAACGCTGCTACTCGCAAAGCACGAGGCTGACGGGGCTGCTGCGCGACATTTCGGTATTGAACCGGCTGGACGAAGCTTCCGAAATGTTCGAGCTGTCGGAAGTGAACATCCAAAAACTGGTCGGCGAGATCGAGAAGGAATGTTCGAAGGAGATGGAAGAAAAGAAGATCACGACAGAGGTGGCTCTTCCGGGCAACCCTACGATCTATGGCAATTATTCGCTGCTCTACTCGATCTTCCGCAACCTCTACGACAACGCGATCGCGTATGCGGGCGAAGGCATCCATCTCACGGTGAGTTGCTACAAGGAAGATCCGAAATTCTACTACTTCAGTTTCTCGGACAATGGCGTCGGCGTCTCGGAAGAACACGTGAACCGCATTTTCGAACGCTTCTACCGCGTCGATAAGAGCCACTCCAAGGAGGTTGGCGGCACTGGTCTTGGCCTCTCCATTGTCAAGCACGCCGCGCAGTACCACGGCGCGAAGATCGAGCTCAAGAGCGATCCCGGCAAGGGCACGGCGATTGCCGTCAACTTCACCGCTGCAAAATAACCGTGAATTCTGATAGGGCCGCTGCTTCGGCAGCGGCCTCTTTCGTACATTTTCCCTATCCTGCCTGAATCGCCCATTTTTCGCTTGCATCGCGGCTTTTAATCCGGTAAAATACCGGTATCTGTTCTTTGGAGGCGTTTTATGCACGAATTGACGTTTGCTTCCACCGCGCTGATGATCTGTGTCGCGGCTGGGGCTTATCTGGCGGGCTGCTGCAACGGCGCAATCATCACGTCGTTCCTGTTTTACAGGGATGACATTCGCAGGCACGGCAGCCACAACGCGGGGCTGACCAATTTCTACCGCGTATACGGCGAAAAATTCGCGATCTGCGTCATACTGGTCGATATGCTCAAGGCATTTGTCGCAGTAAAGCTCGGCTCGGCTGTATTCGACGCGTATCTGGGACTCCGGCTGGAGGGCGAGTATTTTTCCGCCCTGTTCTGCGTAATTGGACACATTTTCCCTGCGTTCTATTCCTTTAAGGGCGGCAAGGGCATTCTTTGCAGCGGCACGCTCCTGCTGCTGCTGGACTGGCGCATTGCGGCGGTCGGCTGGGGACTGTTTGCGCTGCTGTGGCTCACAACGCGGTATGTCTCGCTCGGATCTGTATCGGGTGCAGTCAGCTTCCCGGTCACAACACTGATCTTCTGTCCGGGGAATTGGACGGTGTTTGTGCTGTCGCTTCTCATCGCGGCGCTCGTGATCTGGGCACATCGGGAAAATATCAGCCGTCTGCTGCACGGCACGGAATCTCGGTTCCGCTGGCACACAGACGCACCCTGAACGTATCGACCGATTTTCAGACAGAGAGGTTTCCCATGATTATCGACTTCCACACGCACACATTCCCGGATCAGATCGCGGCCTCGGCCGTTGCGCGCCTGTCTGACAGGGCGAATATTCCCGCGTATTCCAGCGGTACGGCGGGCGGCCTGCTGCTGGCAGAACGGGCGGCAGGCGTTGACCGTTCGATCATTCTCCCGGTCGCCACGAAGCCGGAGCAAGTGCATCATATCAACGATGCAGCCGCCGCGCACAATGAGCACGCGTTTGTCACCAATATGTTTTCCTTCGCCTGCATCCACCCCGATTATGAGGACTGGAAGCAGGAGCTTGACCGCATTGCGGCACGGAATATGCGCGGGATCAAGCTTCACCCGGCCTATCAGCAGACCGATCTGGACGATCCGAAGTACCTGCGCATTTTAGAGCGTGCAGGCGCGCTTGGGCTGATCGTTGTGACGCACGCGGGCTTTGACATCGGCTTCCCCGGCTGCCGGTGCTGTACGCCGGAAAAGGCGAGAAACGCGCTTCAAGAAGTCGGCCCCGTAACGCTGGTGCTGGCGCATATGGGCGGCTGGCGCTGCTGGGATGCGGTTCCGGAGCTGCTTGCAGATACCACGGCTCTGCTGGACACGGCCTTCTCGCTCCGTCCGGCAGAGGCGGAGGAGGGCGATCCCCAATGGCTCTCGGATGAGGCGTTTGTGAACCTTGTCCGCACGTTCGGCGCGGAGCGTATTCTGTTCGGCACAGACAGCCCATGGGCTGACCCGCAGGCGGAGCTGCGGCACATCCGCGCGCTTCCCCTCTCAGAGGAAGAAAGGGCAGCCATTCTCGGCGGGAATGCCAAGCGGCTGCTGCGAATCTGATTGCTAACTGCATATTAAAAAAACGGAGAAAACCGGCAGCGGTTTTGGCGTGTGCCGATAAGGCAGTAATTTGAGATAACTGCAAAATTGGCATCTGCCGGGCAGGATTGGACAACAAAAACAGGCGGCACTCAGCTTCGGTTGGGCGCCGCCTGTTTTGCACATATAAGGGTAGAAAATCACCGATTTTCCGCTCGGATACTTAGTCCAATACGATGTCCTTTTTCTTTCCGTTCTTCTTTCTCGGATACTGCCGGATACGGGTGACAAAATCCAGATTGATAATCTCCAGTTCTCCCGTCTTCTTCTCTATGACCATACCGCCGTCGTCAATTTCTTTTATCACTCCCTGTACGCTGCCGTCATTTGAAGTGATCGTATAAATGATGCACTCTTCGCCGATAAACCGTTTTGCCAGTTCTTTCATTTCACTGTTCTCCTTGTTCTGCTTTTTTTGATTCAAAATATGCCTGACTGCTGCCAGTCTCCTTTGCCGCATGATCCATGGGATAATCACAAGAAGGAACAGGGCAAGCAAAATGAGGTAAAGACTGTCCATTTGCGCATCCCTCCCAATTTATATTCAGGAGATTCTATTTCCTGCTTCGGAATATCGCATTGCTTCTTTACAGTACATCGATATATTTACAGCCCAAATAAGGCATACAGTAAATGAGGGCAGGAATCCAATGTCGAACACAAGCGCACAGACCGCAAGCACGATCGCCAAAACCGTACACACCGCATTTGTTGCGGAGTATGCTTTGAACGCACACTTGCCGATCATAATTTTTTCGGCTTCATCGCAGTCGTCAATCCACTTTTTTTGAAATCTCATATCGTAGACGGACGCTTTCTTTTCGGGATTCATTTGCTTGGTTGTATCTACGCACTTTTGCTGAAAGAGGATCGCTTCAATCATAATAGCGAAGAAAGAGACGATACCGATGAAAAATACAATGGTTTTCTCCATGTCGTCAAATATTGCAAAACCTCCCGAATAGGATGCCGCGATCAGAAAATAGGCGACGATAAAGCTTGCGCTCGCGATCCAAATTACGACAGACAACTTTCGGTCAATAGTATCCGAGATAGCCTCATCCTCGCCATCCCACGCAGCGAGCAATTTCTTTGCACTCCGATAAATCGGGAGGCAGAGTACAGGCACGATGATTGCTATCGCAACCATCAGCCACGGAGCAATGTGCGTTCCGAAAAACGCTCCCGTTTCTTTCATCATGCCGACCAGTTCATCCATCCCTCCTTTTGCCGCACCATAACCGGAGTAATAGCCGATTACACCGCCGACAATCGCACATACGACCGCAAAAAGCAAAAACTTAGGCAGAGCTTTTCGATTTGCCTCTTTGATTTCGTCATTTTTCATTTTCCGTTTCCTCCTGTAAATAGAAGACTTCTTCAACCGTAACGCCGCATACCTTTGCGATCGTCAGAGCAAGTGTAACGGACGGCGAATAATCGCCGCGCTCGATCAGGCTGATCGTTTGCCGTGATACGCCGCATAAGCGCCCCATTTCCTGCTGATTCACATTCAGGATCGCCCTGAATACTTTCAAGCGATTTTGCAGTATCATGCAGCACCTCCGTCTGACGATTTTACTTGTCTTAATGACAACTATCATTGTCATGTTGTATTATACTCTTGTTATTTGAATCTGTCAAGTTGTTTTGAAAAAGTGAGGGATAAAGTTCGTTGCCTTGCCCTCCGCTGTCAGTAGAATGGCGTGTTCTGCAGTTCGATCTTTATCTGGGGTCACCTAGGATGAACTGCTAAAAGCGGAACAGGCATGATCGAATCATGCCTGTTCCGAGAAGTTTGAATTTTACTGTCTTACCGGCAGGGGGCCTTTCTCCGTTCTTTTTTATCCGTTTTCCAGACTCATCGTTGCATAGGCGTTGAGATCCTGCCCTGCGCGTTTTCCGGCCAGATATTCGTAGTAGCCCTGCGCGCCGATCATAGCGCCGTTATCTCCGCACCATCGCAGCGGCGGCAGGAACAGCCGCGCCCCCGTCTTACGGCAGGCGTGCTCCAGATCCCCGCGGATGACGGAGTTAGCCGCCACGCCCCCGGCGGCCACCCGCGTGTCATACCCTGTCAGCTCCAGCGCCCGCATGGCGCGGGGCACCAGCTCGCCCGACACGGCGCAGGCGAAGTCCCGTGCCAGCGCGGGGGCGTCCAGTTCCTCCCCCTTCTGCTGGGCGTTGTGGGCCAGATTCACCACGGCGGTTTTCAGCCCGGAAAAGCTCATGTCCAGCGGCGCACCGTCCACATGGGCACGGGGCAGGGCGTACACGCCGCCCGCCGACTGTTGAGCCAGCTGATCCATGGGCTTGCCGCCGGGGTAGGGGAGACCCAGCACACGGGCGGCCTTGTCGAAGCACTCGCCTGCCGCATCGTCACGGGTAGCGCCCAGAACCTGCATGTCGGTGTAGTCCGCCACATCCACGATCAGCGTATTGCCGCCGGAGATGGCCAGCGCCACGAAGGGCGGCTCCAGCTCCGGAAAGGCCAGATAGTTGGCGGCGATGTGCCCCCGCACATGGTGCACCGGGATCAGCGGAACGCCCAGCGCCCACGCGGCGGATTTGGCGAAGCTGACGCCCACCAGCACCGCGCCGATCAGGCCCGGCGCGTAGGTGACGGCCACCGCGTCAATATCCCGCTTTGTCAGTCCCGCGTCGCGCAGCGCCTGATCCGTCAGTCCGGCGATGGCCTCTACATGCTTGCGGGACGCGATCTCCGGCACCACGCCGCCGTACAGGGCGTGCATGTCCGCCTGGGAGAGAATGGCGTCGGCCAGTAGATGGCGGCCATCCCGCACCACCGCCACGGCGGTCTCGTCGCAGGAGGATTCAAAAGCCAGTATGTTCATGCGTTCCCCTCCTCAAAGTCCCGCGTCAGAATGAGAGCGTCCTCTTTCGGCAGGTCGTAGTAATTGCGCCGCCGTCCCCGCTCCGTAAAGCCGAAGGACTGGTAGAGGGCGATGGCGGCGGTGTTGCTGGGCCGCACCTCCAGCGTCAGGAACGCCAGATGCCGGCCCGCCGCGAAATCGCAGAACACCTTCAAAAGCTTGGCGGCGATGCCCTGACGGCGGTATTCCGGGAACACCGCCACGTTGGTGATGTAGCCCTCGTCCGCCGCCACCAGCAGCCCCGCGTAGCCCACCACCTTTCCCGTGGCGGCATTCAGCGCCGTCAGGAAGGCGGCGCACTGGTTCTCTAGCTCCTCGGCCAGCATGTTCCGCGACCACGGGCGGGAGAAGCACACCCGCTCCAGCGCCGCGATCTCGTCCAGATGATCGGCGTTCATGGGCACGATCGATATGTGTATTTTTTCCATAGTTTTTCCTTATCCTTTTGCTTCCAGCCAGTTTTTACCGCTGTGAGCCTCGGCGATCAGAGGGACGGACAACGCCGCCACTTGCTCCATCTCCTGTCGCAGCAGCGTTTCCACGGTTTCCCGCTCCGCTTCCGGACACTCCACGATCAGCTCGTCGTGTACCTGCATGATGAGTTTGGCCTGCAAATTTTCACGCCGCAGGCGGTCATAGACCCGGATCATGGCCAGTTTCATCACGTCCGCCGCCGTGCCCTGAATGGGCATGTTCAGCGCCACCCGCTCACCGAAGGAGCGCTGGATAAAGTTGGACGACTTGATTTCCGGCAGCGCCCGGCGGCGGTGGTACAGCGTCTCCACATAGCCCTGCTCTTTCGCCAGCGCCACGATATCGGTCATGTACTGCTTCACGCCGGGGTAGGTGGCGAAGTAGCGCTCCATGTAGTCCTTGGCCTCCGCCACCGTCACGTGGATATCCTGACTGAGGGAGAAGGCGGACATGCCGTACACGATGCCGAAGTTCACCGCCTTGGCCCGGGAACGCATCTCGTGGGTCACCTCCGCTTCCGGCACGTGGAACACCTTGGCTGCCGTGACGGTGTGGAAGTCCGCACCGGACAGGAAGGCCTGCTGCATGGCTTCGTCGCCCGCCATGTGGGCCAGCAGCCGCAGCTCGATCTGGGAGTAGTCCGCGTCCACCAGCACATTGCCATCCTCCGCCACGAACAGGCGGCGAATTTCGCTGCCCAGTTGGGTGCGGGTGGGGATGTTCTGCAGATTCGGCTCCGTGGAGCTGAGACGGCCCGTGGCTGTGGCGGTCATCTGGAACCGGGTGCGCACCCGGCTGTCTGGCGACACCGCCCGCAGCAGACCGTCGGCGTAGGTGGATTTCAGCTTCGTATACTGCCGGTACTCCAGCACGCTGCTGACGATGGGCGCTTCGTACCGCAGCTTCTCCAGCACCTCGGCGTTGGTGGAGTCCATCATCAGCAGATCCACACCCTTTTCGCCAAGCTTGCCGAATTCCACCAGATCGGTGATGCGGTGGTCGAGCGGCAGCTGGTCGAGCTTGATATCGCCCGTGTCGATCAGGGAGCCGGCCGGGGTCTTGACATAGACGGCCAGGGCGTCCGGGATGGAGTGGGTGACGTTGACGAATTCGAGGTCGAAGGGACCCACCTTGAGCTTCTCACGGCCGGCAACCTCAACCTTGGTGGGGTTCTGGTGGTGTTCCTTGCACTTGGCGTCCACGAAGGCGAGGGTCAGCTTGGAGCCGATCAGCGGGATGTCCGGGCGCAGCTTGAGCAGGTAGGGCACGCCGCCGATGTGGTCCTCGTGGCCGTGGGTGAGCACCAGGGCGTCGACCTTGTCGAGACGGTTCTTGATGTAGCTGAAATCGGGCAGGATGAGATCCA
>ENA-ORSS01003539-ORSS01003539.1-human-gut-metagenome-genome-assembly--contig:-NODE-3539-length-12567-cov-3.341672_pt1 | contig 12567 bp, 17 predicted proteins | sample MGYA00241899_ERZ509162 | MGnify/ENA primary metagenome ERZ509162 (study PRJEB26280, sample SAMEA2338641) | human gut metagenome | biome: human gut; feature: human-associated habitat; material: faeces... | reverse complement strand
CGGCAGTCTTTTCATTTTGACATCCCCTTATTCCTGCTGTGATGTGCTTTCTCCCAAAGATACAGGGACAGGCTTCAGCGTACCGGTTATGTAATCATACAGAGCTTCGGGGTCTTTGAGACAATACTTCATGGTGCAATCTGCTTCCCATATCTCAAAGTCATCGGCTGCTTCATACAGCCACCAATCGATGTAGTCGTATTGGTCATTGACCGCCTCTTTCAAAACATCTCTAAGAGCCATGAGATACTTGTTTTCGGCACCGAATACAAAGTGACCATCGCCAACCAGATTGAGCGCTTTGCTGAACTGTTCGTCAATGGACTCTTGCTCCTTTATCATCTGGAGCGCCTTGCAGAAACCTTCTTTACTTAGCATTGGCGCTATTCCTCTCTTGAACTTCCTGTTCCTCTTTCCATCTTTTGAGAAGTTTAATCGCATGATCCTGTGTCTTTGGGTCGGCACAGTATTTGAAGAACTGCACCGCGGCTTCTTCCGGCGTGAGGCCATAAGACTTTAGCACCTCGGTTACCTGCGCCAGCAGTTCTGCATCGATTTCAATGGTAATCGTTACTTTGCCATCATCCATAATGCTGTTCCTCCGATTCTTTAAGATTGTCGTATTGAGGTTCCTCGGAGTAAAAGACCTGCATATCATCCAATCGGAGACACGACAGTCTTCCAAGTGCTCCTGACCAAGGGTCACCCTTTTCAGGGAGCATACAGCCGCAGTCGATTCCGATCCAGCTCTTTGCATCCCATATTGTCATTGGGTTATCATACTGGAAACGGATAGTTGGCGTGTGTCCGAAGATGACTGTACAGTCCTCTAGAACAGGAAAACTGTCAAATCGCATCCAGACGGCAAAGTCTCGCTCACACTCATATTTACGACCGTAGGTCTCATACAGCTCGGCAGGAGCCGCGTGGGTCAGAATGAATTGCCTGCCATTCACCGTGATTTCCATGTTTACAGGCAGCTTCTCCAAATACTCGAATATCTCCTGACGAACGGTTTTCTTTATGTGCTTCAGATAATTATGTGTTATCTCGCCTCCATTTCTATACCACAGAGACTGCTTGCGCTCATAGTAGTATTCAGGCCACTCCTCATCCTCTGGGGGTGGGTAGTAGAGAGCATTCATCATCATTAATTCGTGGTTACCCAGAAGCATTTTGGCATTTGACATCGCCATGATCTGACGAAGGATTTTGATGCCATCCGGGTTTCTGTCTATCACATCTCCAAGGACATAGAGGGTGTCCTCGGGCTGTAGGTTGATTTGCTTCATGACGGAATCAAAGCGTCGCTTTTGTCCATGAATATCGGACATTACATAAATCATGGTGTTCCACCTCCTTTTCTGTAACACGAACAATTATCATATTTCAGAGCGAATAGCTATCAAAAAATCACAATTCACAGATAATGATCCTGATTGGCATTTCCGATGACCTATCAGTCACGACGTACGGGATGGTCTGTCGGAAAATCTGGATTTGGTCTTGAATCCTGACAAGCAGCCCTTTGAGTAAATCCTTTGAAATGTATCCATCGTTTTCATTCTCAACAGACTTTTGAAGCAGCATCTCCAAGTCAGCGAGGTTGCCCCAAATGAAAAAATCCCATGAGTCGAATGTACTGCGTTCGAATGCTGGATTTTCTGCGCAGATGATATCCTGAGTTTCTGCTGCCAGGTCAGAAAAGCAGATTCTCTCTTTACTAAGAGCCAGCTCATCATGTGCGCTAGAGAGAATATCTCGTTCAGGCGCAGCATACAAAAAGTGGTGTCTGAGTTGTCCGTTTGCGTGACGATGCCACTGGTCGATGTTGAACCATTGCCCATCGTGGTACAGTTCTACCATGTAGCCAAGCCATTTGCTCATGTGGTGCGCCTCCTATCGCCAAGTGCTTTGCCGTGCCCCTAATGGAGTCTTCTAATTTAAGTAATCATCTTCCCCACGGGAGTCCGAAATCCGTGCGCTTGATCTTGCACCGAGGGTGTCCATCTTTCCAGAAGACGATCCCCTCAATCACATGGGTTTTCAGGTAAGTGCGGATGCCCTCAAAGCTCCGATCCAGTTCGACAATGTCTTTCCCGTGGGGCTTGAGTACATCGGCATCGAGGTTGTATGGGTTTGCTCTGAAATGTGGGCCGATGGCCTCATATGTTCCATCCGGTACAATTCCCATTCTGTCATACGCATCCCAGAACCATTTATCGCTGGTTGCAGTTCGGTCACAAGGTACCCAACAAGGCAAGTGGCCAGTGACAGGGTCTGCGTTCTCCTGACACTTGATTGCGTTAGACGGGACGGGCTTTCCATGTTTTGCATCGTATCTTTTGTAGAAAACACCATTGATGACCGCACAGCAGGCACCGTCCCATTTGATGGTAGCAACACCTTCGCCGGCCATGACCCAAGCAAGGCCAGGGCTTACATTTGGCAGTATTCTGACAATTCGATGGTTTTCAAATTCTCGTTCAAAGAGAGTGGGTATCTTTTTCATTTAGACTCCTTTTTGATGTTACTTCGCGGCTGTTTCTATCAAGCCATTCCACAATGGAAATAAATCTCTCGGCATGACTGATTTTTCCAGCACAAGTGTCACAGTAGGGACTGATCCAGCCAGTAGAAACCTTTGTTGCAGGGTTCCCACATCTGATGCAAGTTCTCGCAGATAGGTGCTCATATTTGGGGATGATGTCACGAAGCATCCGTTCTGTACAGCCAAAGTCATACCAACAGAGCGTTCCATATTTCTCCTTGATCTGGGTAATGCGGTATTGGTCGAGGTACTCGGCATGCACTAGTTCCTCACGGATATCTTCACACATTTGCTCCCCAAAAGCCTTACGCCAGCCGTCAGGCATGGAATCCAGTTCCGTATAGGAATAGTCGTAATCCTTTGGAACTTCTCCTGTCCAGCGGTTACGGGGCATAAGAAACGGAAATCGCTCAATCAGCTTTTGGTTCGATTCTTTATTCGATTGCATCTGAAACCCTCCTGTGTGTTTTCCTTTAGGTTGAAAAAAGCATTATTCGGACAGAGGTGATTTCTGCCCGAGGGTTTATCGCTTTCCAATCCTTGACCTGTGCGGCGACCTTCTTTTGGATCTCCTCATAATAGCGATACGCACTGGAGCGGTCATTCCATTCGAAATATTGATAAGCCTTCTTGAGTTCATCCTCCATCTTCCGGTATTCGCGTACTGAGACGAAGTCCAAAATATTATCGGATTCACCATTCTGAAAGGCAGCTACTTCAGATCGAAGAGCAAATGCAGAATGTTCTTTGCCAGAAGTGTTCAGTAGCTTCAAGACGTCATCGTAGCAAACGGCAATTCGGACGCTGTCCTCTGGGGTAAGCCAGTCGTTCACCGATGCCTGTAGATTTCTTGACATTTCGTCTACTGTGAACGGGTGCCCATCGCACTCAAGTTGCCGGTATGCTTTTTCAAACTGATACCTGCTGTCCGAGCGAAGCGTTGGAACAAGAACGAGATGTTCGATAGGCAGCAACTTCATCACTTGGGGGTTGATACAATGCCACTGATCATTTGCCAGAACCTCCGTAAAAATGAAATATGATGTGCTCATCTTACTCACTCCTTTCTGCGCTTCGACCGCTTTGTGATGTGGCCAGCTCTCTTGCATTAGCTTCCACATCTCAAGTCTTCCGTCCAGACATAATAAGGAATTGGCGAATGTGTCCCACGTTGGTGGGGTGGGAGATGCGTCATAAGTGATTGCAATGGAATACCCATCTTTCCCCTTTGAGGCAAGATCGGCTTTGATCTTTGCAATCCTATCTGGAGACTTGCTTTCTTCATATGCAATCGACTTCACATTCCCTATGCTATACGAGAGATGCCATTTGAGAACCGAGAGCAAGCGATTGTCTGGATCTGCAGCAACCAGCTCGGCCGCCGAAATATCACGGAGGAAACCAGACGATATCTCATTGGAAAGCAGTATGAACTTGAGAAAGTAGCGCGTAAGCATCCGCCCAACATCAATGGGTTCAACCAGTATAAGCGGAGAAACAAGGGTGAGCGAGGCGATACTTTTCGGCGCACAGCCCAGAAGTTCAGCGCTCAATACAATGTATCTACTGGATCTGTGCAGAAGTATGCGATCTTCAGTAAGGCATTAGACGTTGTTGGACAGGCAGACCCCGAACTTCCTGGCAAAGTGCTTTCTGGCACTTTCAAAATATCTCACGAGAACCTTGTGGCCCTTTCGAAAATGCCGCCGGAAGAGATCAGGCGAATTGGGTCAAAACCTGAGGACCTGCAACACCCCTTCACCAGTTATAGTGATACGCGAAAAGAATTTGCTGATACAGATGAGGAGCCAGTTGAATCTATGCAGGAAACTTTACCTCTTATCAAAATTCCCCCTATGCACGACCCGGATGCCGAAATCGCCGGTTTGACTCTGACCGTTCCGTCATGGGTCAGTTCCATCGAGCGAGCCAGAAACAATGCGGATATGAACGCCGCTTCAACGAGTGCAAAAAGCAAACTTGAGGAGGCGCTGTTGTCGCTACAGGAGAAGGTGTCCGAGATGCTCTCAGAAATCAGGGAGGTAGACTAATGCAAGACTTCAGCAGATTTGTTCCGAATGTCCACTTCGAGCAGATCCCGATCAAAAATCTCGTTTCTAATCAGGAATACCAGCGGCCATTGTCTCAGGCTCAGGTTGAAAAAGCCATCGAGGATTTCGACCTGAACCAAATCAACCGGGTAAAGGTGAGCCGCCGTGATGGTGTCAACTATGTCTTTAATGGTCAGCACACCATAGAGATCGTTGCTACTGTATCCGGTTCGCGGGAGACTCCTGTTTGGTGCATGATTTATGACAGCTTAGATTACAAGAACGAAGCAGACATTTTTGCAAATCAGATGAAGCATGTGCGCCCATTGAAGCCTTATGAGATATTCATGGCTAATATCGAAGCAGGAAATGAGCAGCAGCTTGTTATTAAGCGGCTCGTTGAATCCTATTCTCTTTCTATTGGGCCGACCAAAGCATATGGCGTGATCTGTGCGGTTGCCACGCTGGAGCGGATCTACACCAAATATGGTTACCATGTGCTTGACCGAACTTTGCGGCTCTGCGTTGGTACATGGGAGGGGGATATCGACTCTCTGGGGGCAAATGTATTAGCCGGTGTTGCGAGAATGGTCGTAGCATTTGGTGACCAGCTTCGTGACGAAACCTTTAAGGAGAGGGTTGGCTTCATGTCTGTTCGGCAGTTGTCTCGCATCGCTAAAGAGCGTGGAGCAGGGTCTCTTTGCTACGCCGAAGCTATGCTCGTTGCTTATAACCGAAAATGCAAATATACCTTGCGAATGACGAAGCTGCATTCTGGGAAGGTTGCTGCGGAAGATGACTTTGTAGAGGAAAACGAAGAACCCCTTGCAGACGATCCTGTCCTTGAGGAATAGCACACGCGGAATGCTCTTTGGCTTGTGACTGGCAAAAAAAGATCCCCCTTGCTCGAAGGGAGATCTGATGGTGAATCAAGCTGTGTTATTCAAGAGCCAGCGAGAAGGCCGGCCGCATATATTCCTGTGCGCTCCGGCTTAATCCGCATTCTGCTGCCAGACGATTCCAGTTATCACGGACGGTTTTCAGGACATCCGCTGCCATAGCCGCTGCGTCCTTGGTGCTGATCTCACAATACGGAGCGATCTCCAGCGCAAGGTCGAGGGAGATCGTTGCATCGTCCTCATTTACGCAGAGGGACAGCTCGTCACCCTCCGGGACGGGGTTTACATCGTACAAGGGTGAGAGATGCCAGCCATCCGCCTTGAGGATAAAGCCGTGGTTTCTCATGTGGTCATCCGTATTGGAAACAGCCATATTGAACACGATCCGCTTCCATAGCTCCGTCAAATCTCTCTTGGGAGCAGCGCCGTTGGCCTTGATAAAGGACACCAGCTCAAGATAACTGGAGCCGTCCGCAGCCGATGCCCCATCCGTTTTTCCGAGCATTGTCATGGCGGATGCGAAATGAATCCGCGCAGCACCATTCCGGTCAAACCTTCGTACAAGGAAGGTGCTTCCGTACTTAGAGAAGTCGATCAGCATGGACTCGGGAACATCCAAGCCGCAAAGTCTTGCAAGGTCATGGGTAACCTTTTCCCATGCGCCCACGTTAACATCATCGTGCTTGGACGGAAACTTGGCGATCCACAGATTTCCGCTTGTGTCCAGAACGGTGGCCTTCGGACGAGCGCCACCCAGCGAGGAACCGGGCTTGATGAGCTGATTGATCCATTTCTGTTCGAGACCGGACTCATCGTTTTCAAATTGACGGGAGGCTTCCTCCAGCGTTCGCAAGCTGGTCCAGGGAGGCGTCGGGGTTTTTGAATCATCCGAAAGGAACGGGCCGTCTTTGTCCAGCTTGAAGCGGATCGCGCCCATCCGCGTCTCGTCGTAGACGCCCATCAGGAAGTCGCTGTCTAAGAGCTTTCGAGGCTTTCGGCCTTCCTGTTCAGCCAGTATTCTTTCTCTGCGCGTCATCAGCAGGCGGCCCCAGCGGTCGGGGGAGGAGTCAGCGAAAAGACCGAATACATTTTTTGCGCCGGTGGGATACTGACGTCCGGCGTACAGTTGAAGATCCGGGTCGAGATACATGTAGTTTGCGCTGCTTTTTAACCAGTCAGCATCATACTCAAAGGAGTAGCTCTCTCGGCCGCGGACATTCTCCACGAAGAGCGTCCCCAGGAAGGTTGGCGTTGTAGATCTGAAGCTCTCATAGACATAAATTATTTTTTGGTTTGACGCCACGGTCAATCACCTCCGTTTCGTGGTGCTCTCTTGCGAGTGGTAAGTTCAAGGTCTTGGAGTTTACGCCCCAGCTCGTCATCCTTTGCAACGAGCAGAAGGTCTTTATCCATATTGTTCAGTGCGTGCAGAACTGCGGCATAGATCCCAATCGCGACAGAGGGGTTTCCCTTTTCAACATTCCACACTGTGGCTCGGCTCACACCAGCTCTTTCCGCGACCAATTCGGCAGACAGATGCCGCCGTAATCTGGCAAGTTTGATCTGTTCTCCCAGCTGTTCTAAAATCGCCTGCGTCTGCGGCAGCACAGCAACACTCTTTCGTCCCATTCTGCACACCACCTCTACATCATCTTTGTGCTTGTTATTATAGACGATACATCTATAATTGTCAATAAATAAAGACATTAAAAGGCGGCGTGTCTGCGATTATCCCATACTTCATTGTGTGCTGACTACCTTACCGATATGCATCCGGCCTTATGCCTGATTGGGGGGGAATTCTATGGAAGTAATCATTCATTTGCCGCGCTCAAAGGAAGGTCAGGAGGAACTTGCCAAGCGCGTTGCAACTGTCCATGCACAGTTGATTTATAATTACATCTCAAGGTTGGAGTGTTCAACAGAGCAAAAAGTCGCCCTTCTCGATGCGATTCAGGAGAACATCCACGATGAAATAAAGAAAGAGAAAGAGGGATGATCCCTCAATCTCCTACGCTTAGACGGATTCTTCGACAAGGTATCCGCCACCGAAGATGATTTCCAGCTTGCCGCCAGGATAAACCTTAATGCATTCTACCATCTGACGGACGATGGAGTCATCGTACTCCATGCATTTGCTTTCTCTTTCTGAGATGATGGCTTGGATCTGCTCGAGGCGGCTCTGCTCACCGTTATCCTTGGCGGTGCTTTCCTGAATGGCTGCTATACGCTGCTTGAGAAGTTCTGTTTCTTGTGACAGTGTTATGAACTCGCTTTCATGGGCCTCGATGCCATCGCCGGAACTGACACTCTCATTGACAAGCGCCAGCATCTTATTGTTTAGGGCTTCGACCTTTCTCTCCAACATATCTACTTCTTCTGGATCTCCATTAAGGCCGAGGGCTTCGCTGATGGTCGCTCTCATGAGTGCCTTATAGGTGGCGTTATCTTGCTCGTTAAACTTGTTGACCGCTCGAACGATGGCCTCCTGTAGCTTGTCCTCCATAATGGTGGGGGAATCGCTGCAGTATTTCTTGCCGTAGTCCAGTCGGCTGATGCAGCGCCACACGATGCGCTTGACACCGTTCCTTGACCATGTCACACGGCGATAGCGAGTACCGCAGTTGCCGCAGATGAGGACGTCGGTCAGGGCGTAGCGGGAATATTTTCCGGTGGATGTGATGGAACTCTTTGCGGAGCCTGGCGTTTTAGTTTTTCGCCTTGCCAGTTCTTCCTGAACTTTGTTGAAGGTCACTCTGTCGATGATAGCTGGATGGTTATTCTGAACATAGTACATTGGAGCTTCGCCGGTGTTCTTTTTCCGCTTCTTTTCGATGCAGTCAATTGTGACGGATTTTTGCAAGATTGCATCTCCGCAATATCGCTCGTTGGAGAGCATATTCATGATCATGCCCTTGCTAAAGCTGATGGTTTTGTCGGGAATATCATAGTTCTCAGCCTGCATCATCTTGGAGATCTTGTCCACGGTTTCCCCAGCCAGATAGAGGTTGAAGATGCGTTCTACGATGGCCGCTTCGCTCGGTACGATCTCCGGCTCACCGTCAGCGCCCTTTTTATAGCCGAGGAACCGCTTGTACATAAACACTGGAGTTCCTTCCTCGAACTTCTTGCGGACGCTCCATGTGATATTCTTGCTGATGCTTTCGGATTCGGACTGTGCGAAGCCAGCATAGATGACCAGATACAGTTCACTATCTGTCTTAAGTGTATCGATCTGCTGCTCCTCAAAGTAGACGCCGATGCCTTTGGACTTGAGCATTCGGACATAGTCGAGACAATCCACCGTATTTCTCGCAAAGCGGGATACGGATTTAGTGATGATGTAATCGATCTTTCCAGCCAGACAGTCGTTGATCATTTTGTTGAACTCAGGCCGCTTGTCGGCTCTTGTGCCGGACTTGCCCTCATCAGCGAACAGGCCTGCGAAGCACCAGTCTTTACGACTGGCGATCATCTCGGTGTACACCTTCTTTTGGTTGGCATAGGAGACGAGCTGTTCTTCGCTATCTGTCGAGACTCGGCAGTATGCTGCCACTCTTTTCTGTCTGTATTTTTCTTTGTCTACCGTCATGGAGCGTTTCGGCTCTATGACAGTGATTATTTTCTTAGGGACTTTCGTTACTTCCATCGTCCAGCGTGACCTCCGTTTCTGTCTTAGTATGAAGCACCACTCTGCCTTGTTCACCGAGTGTGATGTATGAGGCGAGGGCGGTAAAGTAATCTTGATTGAATTCATCCTGCGTGACCATCGTATGTGCCAGTTTCCTTGCGAGCGATACTGTGAGGTTCAACTTGGCATTGCTTTGCTCGTACATGAGCGCTGCCATCTCGATGGTCTTTTCAATGATGTACTCCTCGTTTGGAGCGTCACGCTCCAGCTCCAGGGCGATATCGTTTCCTACCTTGGTGACCTTCGCGTCTGGTTCATACCGTTTCCTGGGCTTCGGATGGAGCAGATGGTCATTGAGGATGACCCGATTGATGAGGACGGTAATGGTTTCGATGAGTTGGGCATCGCTGATGCGGACTCTGATACCGCATTCATCGTTGGTGCAGTTCCAGCTCTCTTGAATGCGGTGCTTCATGCTGATGCGGCGCTTCATTGGCTGACCACAGTTGTCGCACCGAACGAAGTCACGGAGCAGGTCGATGGCATCGTTTTCCTTTTCGCAGGTATTGCGCTGCCGCGCCGTTTTCAGGCTGACTGCCGCTTCATACATATGGATTTACGCAGCGGGTATACTTCGGCTTACTCTACATCATTTAAATGCACACGAAATAATTATAGCGTTAAGGCAGATGAGAAATCTTGCAATAAATTTGAGGCGGATGGTAGTCGGTCAAATGCTACAATTGCGAGGTATGATAAATGACCCCATATATAATATGCGGTTTGATCTGACCGTGTTTTATCAAACCATGCAAGAGTGTCTGCCCGCTAGGATTTCAATTGCCAGAGAGAATTTCATAACATAAAAACACTATAATGATTGCCAAGAAAGTGAGGGACGGGATGGAAAACAGGTTCGAACTTGTAATGACTGAGGTATTTCATGATGAAAAAGATATATGGCATCTAATGTAGTCAACTGGGGCGTGTTATTTCTAGGAAGTAATCAACAACGATATATTTCGCCAGGAGTCGCACCTTCTGAGAGAAGTTATTTTTTGTCCTGTGGATCTTCCGCCGAGGCCATCATTAACTGCTTGTCTTTTGCTGAATTAAGATTGCATAGATTAATGGATTTTCCGGAAAAAATGCTTTATGCAGGTGAGCTATTAAATACTATAAAAACATCAGTTCGAAACAAGCGGCAAATTCTATATGAAGTTTTTGAAGTTGTGAGGTGATATTTTTGTCTCTTGATTCCAAATGGCGAGGAGCACCAGAATCTGATGAACGCTCTTTGCCTGTAACAGATATGCACATCTCATACGATCGTGAACATATTAATGAAGCAAGTGATTGGAACCGTCCTCATGACGGAATACATGAATACAGCGCTAAAATTGATATGGTATCAGCCGCTGCGGAGAGAACAAGATCATCAGTTTTAGAAAAGTATGGCGATTGCATATCTGAAAAGCAACAAAAGCACTTTGACGAGGTGTGCGTCCAAAAATATGATATATATAATACTCGATATTTTCTTAACACTAAATTGGATGGTATTCCCTTGGATAAAAGGCTTAACATCTTGGGATTTCACGAAGTAGAGCAAGGTGGGGTTGCACTGAAAGATACAGACGACTATAACAGCCTTCGCCATGTAACAGTGCACGAAACTATGCATGCCCTTTCCTATCAAGACACACGGTATGAGCAGCCTGACGGAAGATTTGACCCAATAGAGAATATAGATAGCACGAAAAAAATGAAGTGTACAGGAGTCAGAGAGATAGTTTCTCAAGAGGTAAACGCAGACAGTGGTGATGTCTACCGCATCAATGTCCGGGACGCCAATATGGGCATTAACGAAGGTTTAACTGAACTATATACTCTGCGTGAGCTGCTCGAACATGGCGAAGAACCCGGCATCGCTGCCTATACTCAACAAGTAAAATGGTCCAGGGTGCTTGAGGCATCTGTCGGCCAAGAAACACTTGCAAAGGCGTATTTTAACGGTGAGTTGGATAACCTTAAACATGCCGTCAATCGTTTAGGTGGATCTGCTGATACATGGAACTCGCTTTCTGCAAATATCGACCTGTATGGTCGATATTCTTCTCTGGGAGATGATATATCGAGAAGGGAAACCCAAAAATGTGAAGTCGAAATAAACAGAACCCTGCACGCATTATATAAGCAAAGCAAGGAAATCGTTTATCCCTATGTTGCACGGGGAAACAATCAGGAGGGCTTGAGATGAGTGTTTTGCTCGATAGTTTTATAAGATATGCAACTTCTATCGCTATGCCCGATTGGGATCCTACAGATGTCAAGGCAGGTATTGAGAGTTATTTGCATGACCACAGTTTATTAGAATCTGATGATGAGATTAGTGCAGAAGTTGAGTTACTAATCTTTAAGGAGATGCCACCGTCAACATTTAATGCTTTTTTTGCAAAGTATGCAAAGAGAAAGGCTGTAGAGACTATTGAAGCAACCGCAAGGCAAGCGGCACTTCAAAGAGCACTATTGGGGGAGGTAGTCTCAGAAACCGATTACCACGCTCTTTGTAATCAGCTTATTGAAGCCTCTACTGTCCTGTCGCAGGACAATCAGAATAGACAGTGGCTAAAAGGTCGCCTTAATGATACACTCATAGATCTTAAATATTCGGCAGGACTATCCAATGAGCTTTCGGAGAGCATTGCTAGAAAACTGTGCGAAAGAAGCAAAAAACTCGATGAGAATCACATCAACATGAATAGTGCTTTTTAGTTTTTGATGATTTTGAAAAGAATGGTTCTTTCTCCGCCTCGATCTCCGGTAGAGTGGGCCGTTCTGGTGGGTTCAGCAAATGGGCGCAGTTTCCCCCCCCCTTGGCGGAACGAAATTATTTGGCACTTTATTCAGGCAAAGTGGTTGGTATCATATTTTGATACCAACCACTTTTGCTCATAAAAGTGTGTAAAGATTGGAAGTGTTGCTCCCATTTGGACGATACCGGGGTAGCTTGGCAAGATAGCCACGCTGCTCCAGATCTGTCAGTGCTCGTTTGACCGTGCTGCGGGAGAGATTGAGGTCTTTGGCTATGGTCTTGATGCCGGGCCAACAGCTTCCAGTGCTGCCAGAGCGGTCTTTGAGGTACATATAAACAGGAATTGCGCGGTGCGGCAAAAGAGTATCCGCATAGATGGTATCGAAGTAACTCACGGTGTATCCTCCTGATGGGGCAGGTTATAGGCGTGTCGTTTCGGCTGGTGCGCATAATCGATGTCCTCGGCAATGATCATGTCCTGCATGGGTGAATCGTGCATTTGTCCAGCACTCTTGGAGGAGCGCTTGCTCTGCTGCTCTGGCAGCTTGGGTGGGTATTTCTTCAGAATGGCACGAGTCAGCGCTTCTCGGTCAGCATAGTAGACCTTGCGGGCAGACTGC
>ENA-ORSS01003531-ORSS01003531.1-human-gut-metagenome-genome-assembly--contig:-NODE-3531-length-12592-cov-3.494456_pt1 | contig 12592 bp, 12 predicted proteins | sample MGYA00241899_ERZ509162 | MGnify/ENA primary metagenome ERZ509162 (study PRJEB26280, sample SAMEA2338641) | human gut metagenome | biome: human gut; feature: human-associated habitat; material: faeces... | reverse complement strand
AAACCACGGTCAACCACGAGAAGTTGGCCGGGTTGGGCACCAGAAAATACTTTACACCTGCCAGTGCGCCGGGCCGTGTGACCGAGTAGACGGCAATGACCACCGAGAGCACCACCAGCACCGGCATCATCACCTTGGAAACGCGCTCCACGCCGTTGCGCACACCCGCAAAAATGATGCCCAGCGTGATAAAGGTGAACAGTAGGAACGCAATCTCGGCCAGCAGACCGTTGGAGATGAAGCCGGAGAAATACCCGTCCGATGCCAGCGCGCTGCCGTGGCCGGTGAGATACTGGGCCAGATAGTGGATGACCCATCCGCCGATGACCGAATAATAGGGAACGATCAGGATGGGGATGACGGCGTTGATCCAGCCGCCGAAGGCCAGCCCCTTCCCCTTGCCAAAATGGCTGTAAGCGCCCACCGGGCTTTTGCGGGTCATCCGGCCCAGCGCCGTCTCGGCCACGATCATGGTGTAGCCGAAGGTGAAGGCGAGGATGATGTAGATGAGCAGGAAAATGCCGCCGCCGTACTTTGCTGCGAGGTAGGGGAAACGCCAGATATTGCCGAGGCCTACCGAAGCGCCTGCCGCCGAGAGGACAAAGCCGATCTTGCCCGAAAAGGCGCTTCGCTTGTGCTGATTTTGGTTCATTAAATTCTCCTCTTTTCACAAATTTGAATAAGTCCAGTGTAACACTGCCGCAGGCGGGATTCAACAGATTTTCCGATAAAAACCGCGAAATTCTCGAGTAGATGCGGGTAGTCTGGATGGCTTCCTCAAAGCTGAGCTTGGGCAGGATGGTGGGCAGGCGCTTGGCAAGCATACTTTTTCCGGTGCCGGGTGGTCCAATCAGCAGCAGGTTGTGCCCGCCGGCAGCGGCAATCTCCAGTGCCCGTTTGGCAAATCCCTGTCCGCGCACCTCACAGAGGTCCTCGGTGAAGCGGTTGCCGCCGTCGAGCAGCAGCATCGGGTCGAAGGGGAGAGGAGCAATCTCCTGCTGACCGCAAAGGCAGCGGCAGAGCTGTTCGATGTCCGAAACCGGATAGACCTCCAAGCCGTCAACGATGGAAGCTTCTTTGGCGTTGGCTTGAGGGACATACAGACGGAGGATGCCGTCCGCTTTTGCCTGAATTGCCATCGAAAGAACGCCGTTGATGGGACGCAGCTGACCGGACAGACCCAGCTCGCCGACAAAAGCAGATTTTTCGGGCAGAGCCTCCAGCTGCTGGGAGGCAAGCATGACCGCCAGAAAGATGGGCAGGTCGAAGGCAGGACCCGATTTTTTCTGGCTGGCAGGAGCCAGATTGACGGTGATTTTGGCAACCGGCAGTTCGTAGCCGGCGTGGACCAAAGCGGACTGCACCCGCGAGCGGGATTCCTTGACGGCGGCATCGGGCAGTCCGACCACATCGAAGGAAGGAATCGAGCGGCTGAGTGTGGTTTCCACCGTGACCGCATAGGCATCAATCCCGTTGATTCCATAGCTTTTAACGCAACTGTACACTGAAACATCCCTCCATGACAGCAGGATTTTTCTTTATTATACCACAGTTGGGGGAAAGCGAGAACGATATTTGCCAAAGTTTTGGAATGAATTTACATCAGCGGAGCAAAGGCGCGCAGCAGACTGCGCAGGACACGCACCGGCGCTCGCACCGACCGCACCTTTTGCAGGGTGATTTCCTCACAGATGTTCTGGGTTTTCAGGATGTCATCTCGTACCTGTGCAACCATGGGAGAAAGGTAAAAGGCGACGCCGCACTCGAAGTGCAGGTAGAAGCTGCGGAAATCGACATTGGTGGTGCCGACCACCGCGGTGGTGTTGTCGCTGACAAACATCTTGGCATGGATAAAGCCGGGGGTGTATTCAAAGATGCGCACCCCTGCGCTCAGCAGCTGCTGGTAGTAGGAGCGGGTGACCATATGAACATACCATTTGTCGGGCACATGGGGAGTGATGATGCGTACATCCACTCCGCTTTGTGCCGCAAGGCAGAGGGCGGAGAGCATCTCGTTGTCCAAAATCAGATAGGGTGTAGTGATATAGACATAGTCGCGCGCATGGTTGAGGATCTGCATATAGACGTTTTCTGCCAGATTGCAGGAATCCAGCGGGCTGTCCCCATACGGTTGGACAAAGCCCGGCGCCAGAAAACTCTCGTTGGGTAAAAAGTCGCACAGATGCAGCTTTTCCTGACAGGTGAACTGCCACAGCTCCAAAAACATCTCGGTCAGACCCTGCACACCCTGTCCGCGCAGCAAAACGGCAGTGTCCTTCCAGTGCCCATGCTTCTCTTTTTCGTTGATATATTCATCAGCAAGGTTGATACCGCCGGTGAAGCCGACGTTGCCGTCAATGACACAAATTTTGCGGTGGTCACGGTAGTTAGTGGCAGCATTCAGGCGCGGGTGGAAGGGATTAAAGACACCCACCTGAAAGCCCTTCTGCCGCAGCTGTTCGCTGTACATGGCAGGCAGGGTGGTGACACAGCCGACGTCATCATACAAAATGCGCACCTGTACGCCGTGCCGCTGCCGCTCCTCCAGTACACGCAGGATACTGTCCCACATCTTTCCGTGCTGCACAATAAAGTATTCCATCAGGATGAACTTTTGGGCGCCGCGCAGCTGTTCGAGCAGCCGCTGATAAAACTGTTCGCCGAGGGAGAAGTATTCCACCTGGGTGTTGCGATAGACTTCAAAGCCGGAGGTGCTGCTGATATATCCCGCCTGCCGCCCGAGCATCGGGTCAATCAGCGACAGCTGCTGCAAGGGTGTGGGCTGCGAAAGGGAGTCGTTTGGATTAAGCGTAACCTTGCCGTGGTCGCGGTGCAGCAGCGAGCGGGTGTAGCTGTCAATCTGCCGTGCCATCCGTCGGCTGTTGCGCTTCATGCCAAACATCAAATAGAAGATGCCGCCCACCAGAGGAATTGCCATGATGAGGATGATCCAGGAAATCTTGTAGGAAGGGTTGTCCTCCCGCGGCAAAATCCAAAGAACCATCAAAAAGCTTAAAATATTGAAGGCAATGCTAATCCAGTATTGCCGGGTGCCAAGCTCGACCAGCGTGAACAGCAGCAAAAACAGCTGCAACAGGATGAGGACAACGATAATGAACAGACGACTGGTCAGTAAAGTCAGCAGCCTTTTTTTGCGGGAGTGCCGGGCGGACAGCGGTTTGCGGATGTGGGCTCTCAAAGTGGGACACCTCCTGAAAGATAGGAAAAAAAGAGAGGCAAAGGGAAGAACCCCTCGCCTCTGCGGAAAACATGGTTTTGCGGGAGCAGCTCCCGATGAATGGTTATTCCAGTCCGTTTGGATTTTTGGAGATAAAGTTCCAGCTGCTCTGGCACATCTGGTCGATGGTGCGGGTTGCTTCCCAGCCGAGCATCTCGTGTGCTTTGGAGGCATCTGCGTAGCAGGAAGCGATGTCGCCGGCGCGTCTTTCCACAATTTTATAAGGGATGGCATGACCGCAGGCTTTTTCGAAGGCGTGTACAATCTGCAAAACGCTGGTGCCGTTGCCGGTACCCAGGTTGATTGCCTCCACGCCGGTGTGCGCCAGACTGTAATCAATGGCTTTGAGGTGTCCCAGAGCCAGGTCTACGACATGGATGTAGTCGCGTACGCCGGTTCCGTCCACTGTGTCGTAGTCGTCGCCGTAAACGCTCAGGCAGGGCAGCTTGCCGATGGCAACCTGAGAAACATAAGGCAGCAGGTTGTTCGGGATGCCGTTCGGGTCCTCGCCAATCAAGCCGCTGTCGTGTGCGCCGATCGGGTTAAAGTAACGCAGCAGTACAACGCTCCATTCGGGGTCTGCGACGTGCAGGTCGCTGAGGATCTGTTCAATCATCACCTTGGTGTAGCCGTATGGGTTGGTCGCAGAGGTAGGCATCCCTTCCTTAAATGGAACCGGGTTGTTCATGCCGTATACCGTAGCGGAGGAGGAGAAGACGATGCGCTTGCACTGATGCTCCTTCATGCTCTGGCAGAGCATCAGGGTGCCGGTGATATTATTGTGGTAGTATTCCAGCGGTTTATGCACCGATTCGCCTACCGCTTTGAATCCGGCAAAGTGGATGACAGCATCAATCTTCTGTTCTTCAAAGATACGGTCGATAGCAGGCTTATCCAACAGATCTGCCTGATAAAAAACAGGGCGGGTGCCGGTGATTTTTTCGATGCGGTTGAGGACCTCCGGCTTGGAGTTGGAGAAGTTATCGACGATAACGACCTCTTTGCCGGCATTGATCAGCTCCACGACGGTGTGGCTGCCGATAAATCCGGTTCCTCCGGTGACGAGAATAGCCATAATATACACTCCTTTATTGATCCTGATAAATTGTGCTTTTCCCTTGCATACAGTATATTCTTCTTAAAAAGCGGTGTCAACTGTGCTGTGGGATTTTACAAAGACTTTACCCTCCGTATGCCTGTGGGTAGCCGCTCTGTGCCATCTGGGCAAGCTGGTCGATCATCGGAAGCCCGCGCAGGCGCATTGCGGAAAAATCCACCGGAATCAGCTGCTGCGAGAGGACCGCAGGAGACTGGCTGTACACAGGGCTTTGAATGATCTGCTCCGGGTCCAGCTGGCTGTCGTAAAAGATGATGTCGGGGACCAGCTCCTCGCTTTCCACCTCGGGATAGCTCCAACGGGAGCCAAGCTCTCCCAGATTGTCAAAGCCCATCTGGTCCAGCAGCTCTCCCTCCAATGTTTCGCCGGTTGCCATGGTGTAGTCGGGCTGCGCAAGGTAGATCGCCTTCTTTTTAGAGGTGACCCGCACATACTCGGAAGCCGGTTGGATGGCAGTATCCAGCCTTTGCTGGTACTCATTTAAAAAGGCTTCAGCCTTCTGGGTGCCCTCCAAGCCGTAGCAAAGGGAAAACAGAGTGCGATAGCGCTCTTTGATGGAGTCGATGCTGTCCGGGTAGTCAAAGCAGATGACCTGAATGCCCGCCTGCTCCAGCTGCTCGATGCTGCTTTGACGCATGGGAACAGAAACCAGCACCCAGTCCGGGCGCACGGAAATCAGTTGTTGCAAATTGGGGTTCAGGGCAGTGCCGCAGCTTTGGCTGGCAGAAAGGCTGACCGAAGAGGGTGCATCGGTGCAGGCGCCCGAAATCAGGCTGGCAGCTCCGATGTCGCCTAACGCCTGCACCAGGTCGGCAGACAGGACCGCAAGGCTTCGTGGTTTGCTTGCAATCAGATATTCCTCTTCCCCTACATTCAGTTTGATGGGGAAGGATTCGGTGGAGGTCAGCTCCGAGTGATTTTGTACCTGCGGTTCTTCCTGCTTTTTCATGAAAGAGCAGGAGGAGAACAAAAAGGCTGTGCAAAAACACAGCGCCAGGGTCAGGGCTTGTATCCTTCGTTTCATCCTGATGACGTTCCTTTCCAAAAGATAAAAGGTTCTGTTTTCGTTTATTTTTATTGTAACTTTTTGCAGGGTCAATGTCAATTCATCCTCTTTCTTTTGCTTTTGTGAAAGAAAGAATTGTGTGTGTAAAAAAAGGGGAAATCGTTTCCAAAAGGCGGGTGTAACCGTGTTTGGAAAAAGGGGATGGAAATTTGGACAATTCTATGAGATAATAAGAAGTGGTTTTAGATGAGAGCATCTGCAAAGGAGGGAGATTCGGATGATCGTCATGGACCTGGAATGGAACCACGGAACGGTGGACAAGCAGCTGTTGTTGGAGGGACGCACCCTGCGCTTTGAGATCATCCAGATCGGCGCTGTGCAGGTGGACAGTCTGGGAAATATCTGCAAAACCTTTGAACGACTGGTAATGCCCTGTGTGCATCGCACCATTATGCCAAAGGTCATCGAGCTGACCGGCATCACCGACAGAAATCTAAAGGGTCAGCAGGGATTTGTGCAGGTATGGCAGGACTTTTGCCGTTGGGCAGGGGAAGAAAAAAGAATTGTTTTTTGGGGAAACTGCGACAAGGCAGTTTTGCTGTCCAATCTGCTGTACCATAAAATCGACGGCGGAGAAAGCTTGCAGATGTACGATTTGCAGGCGATGTTTGACTGTGCCTTTTTAAAGGGCGGGCAGCAGACCTCGCTGAGCGCTGCCATCGAACAGCTTGGGCTGCCTCCTTACGGAAGTTACCACTCGGCGCTGTCCGATGCTGTTAATGCAGCCAACATCATGCGCAGCTTAGGCGGAGAAAGCTTTGTGTACAAAAATCAGGTAAAGGTGCTCGAGCGTCTGCGCCTTCGTTCTGCCCGCCGCAAACGCAAGGAGCAGGAGGAGGGCAACCTGCTGATGGAGCGAACCCTGACCAACATCACCGACACAGCACAGGTCAAGCAGCTGCTGGCACTGGAGCTGTCCCGACAGCTGGATAACGGCGTGCAGGAGGTGGTCCCGGGCTTTTACCGCAACCACAAAAAGATATGGGCGTACCAAAGCGGAGAGGAATTCTTCAAGGTGACCAGTCACTCCCGACCTGCCTTAAGCGGAGAGGGAAAGGATTTTGTGCTGCGCTTTTTTAAGATAGACCGCCCGCAGGTGGCGGCACTGCGCGCTTTTAGCAAACGGGCGTATCAGACGACGATGCGTCAAAGCCAGCGTGCTGCCCGACGCAGTCGAAAAAAAGGCTCATAATAAAAAACGGCGAAGGAATTCCCTTCGCCGTTTTTTGTCGGCAGTCAAATGCTGTGCAGGACAGGGAAAACGCTTGTTTTCTCCTGATGGAAGGACTATAATAAAAGATACAGTCTGTCCTATATCAGGAAAGAAATTCGAATGATGGGACAGAGAAATTTTTGTACGATCAAGGAGGCAACCCACATGGAAGAAAACCGCTTTACATGGAACCTCGAGGACATCTATCCCGATGAGCAGGCATGGTATCAGGACCTTTCCAAGGCAAAGGAGCTGACAGCGAAGCTGGCTGCAATGCAGGGAAAGGTCTGCCAGGACGGACATACGCTGCTTGAGGCGCTTGACCTCAGTACCAAATGCAGCGAGTATATTGCAAAGCTGTTTACCTATGCAAGCTGTCACTATGATGCACAGATGGGAAATGCAGGCTACAAAAAGCTGTATGAAACCATCTGCGGAGAGAACAGCGCAGCTGCCGAGCAGACTTCCTTCCTGATGCCCGAGCTGATGGAGCTGACCCGCGAAAGCTTCGACCGGCTGTGTGCACAGGTGCCGGAGCTTGCACTGTATACCCATTACATCGAAGACCTGCTTAGCCAGAAGGAACACATCCTCGACGAGCGCAGCGAGCAGATGCTGGTGCGTATGCAGGACATCCACTCCTCCTTTAAGAAAATCTACACCGACCTGCGTGTCAACGACACCAAGAGCGAGGAGATTGCCGACAGTCAGGGCAACAAACTGGTGGTCAGCGATGCGACCTACAGCGCAGCGATGGAGCACCCGGACCGCGCTTTCCGCAAAGAGTTTTTTGAAAAGCTGCTAGGCACCTACGGCGGCTATATCAACACCCTCTCCTCCAACTACTATGCGCTGGTCAAGACCAACGTCTATATCGCAAAAAGCAGAGGCTATTGCAGCGCAAGAAATCAGTCCCTGTCGGAAAACTTTATCCCGGAGGAGGTCTATGACAACCTGCTGGCAACCGTTCGTGCCAACACCGAGCCGTTCCAGCGCTATATCTCGCTGCGCAACCGGGTGCTGGGTCTGGACAAGAGCTATATGTACGACCTGTTCCTCCCAATCGTGCCGGACAGCACCAAAAAGTACAGCTTTGATGAAGCGTATGAGCTGATGCTCAAGGCAACTGCTATCCTGGGCGAGGATTATACCGCATTGGTCAAACGCTCCCATGAGGAACGCTGGTGCGACGTATATCCAAAACAGGGCAAGGTCAGCGGCGCTTACTCGACCGGAGTTTATGACGTGCATCCTTATATGCTGCTCAACTACAACGGTACACTGGACGACGTCTTCACCCTGCTGCATGAAACCGGACACTCGATGCACAGCTACTACTCCGACCATACCCAGCCGTTCATCTATTCCGACTACACCCTCTTCTGTGCAGAGGTTGCTTCCACCACCAACGAGATGCTGTTGTATCATTATCTGCTCGACCACGCGCAGACCAAGGAGGAAAAGGCAGTTCTGCTTTCCAAGCACCTCAATGACATCCGCTCCACCTTCTACCGTCAGACGATGTTTGCTGATTTTGAAAATCAGACCCACAAGATGGTGGAAGCAGGTCAGCCACTGCTGCCGGATGTTCTGTGCGAAATCCATCGTAAAATCAATGAAGATTACTACGGACCGGATTTTGTTGCTGACCGCTTTATCTCCTACGAGTGGGCACGCATCCCGCACTTTTACCGTGCCTTCTATGTTTACCAGTATGCGACCGGAATCTCCGCTGCCGTTGCGATTGCCAACCGCATCCGTAAACTGGGTCAGCCAGCCATCGAGGATTATAAGAACTTCCTGCGCTCCGGCTCGAGTGACCATCCAATCGAGCTGCTCAAGATTGCCGGTGTGGACATGGCATCCCCACAGCCGATTCTGGACATCATCGAAGATTTTAACCAGACCCTCAAACAGCTGGAAGAACTGCTGTAAATCAGAGGTTCAGAGAGCTTTAGAAAAGGCGGCGTCCGTTTTGATACGGACGCCGCCTTTTTACGTGGTCGGGCAGGGTGCGGTGTTGCTTTTTTGTTCTTGCTGTGATAAAATGCTGAGGAGAAAACAAGCAGGATGAAACAGAAGAAAGGGGAAGTTGGAATGGCGATATTCTGTCCGCTGTACAGCGGGAGCAGCGGCAACAGTGCCTATGTGGATGCAGGAGAAAGCTCGCTGCTGATTGACCTGGGTGTCAGTTGCAAGGCGGCGGTGACCGCTCTGAATACACTGGGAGCAGACTTTAGCAAACTCAAGGGTATTCTGATTACCCACGAGCACAGCGATCACATCAAAGGGCTGCGGGTGTTTTTAAAAAAATATCCTCTTCCTCTGTACGCTTCGGCGCCGGTGCTGGAATATTTGCAGGAGAATGTCGAGCTGCCAGCTTCGGTGAGCCTGCATGAAGCAGACCCGGAGGGTTTTACTGTCGGCGATATGCAGATTAAACCCTTTGCGACCTGCCATGACAGCGTGGGCAGTTTAGGGTACCGCATCCTGCTGCCGGATGGAGGGGAATTGGGCTTTGCCACCGACCTTGGCTGCTATACGGCAGCGGTGGAGGAAGGTCTGCGCGGCTGTGGGACGGTGATGCTCGAGTCCAACTACGACGATGGCATGATTTTAGCCTCCGACTACCCTTATTATTTAAAAAGAAGAATCCAATCGAACAACGGGCATCTGTCCAACAACGACTGTTCGGCAGTGCTGCCGCAGCTGGCAGCCAGCGGGACCAAACAGTTTGTGCTGGGACATTTGAGCCAGAACAACAATATGGGATTGCTAGCGCATCAGGCATCCGAGCAGGCGCTGCTGCAATCGGGTCTGTCGCCGCAGGATTTCACCTTGCAGGTGGCACAGCGCAGCCAGCCAAGCACACCGATCGTTTTATAAATTAAAAGCGGGCAGGAACCGCTTGTTGTATGGAGATAGCCTGCATTCGTGCAGTTGGATTTTGTTTTCCGTTTTCCTATCGGCTCCAAATCAGCTGACCGCCCAGGTACACATGGTCGATGCCGTCAGTATCAATGGAGGTCAGGTAATCGCCGTGGGAAGCGAAGGGGGATACCGGAACCTTTCTTGCGCGGATGAACAGGTCATTTCCTTCCTGCTTGAGCTGCCATCCTCGAAGGGCGACGGCGGATTCTACGGCAGTTACCTGTAAATCCAGATAGGAAGGATGCTCTGTAATCTGATATGCCAGCTGCTTGCCGTCGACGGGTTCACCGATGAGCAGCCAGCTGGACAGCAAGCAGGCGGCGGTCACCAGCAAAACGGTAAGGACGATTCCGATTTTCTTTTTCATGGGATTCCTCCTTTTGGGTGGGGATGGGTTTCCTTTTCTTGAGTTTATCATAATTTCCAGTGCCTGACAATAAAACGATGCAGAAAGGCAACAGCCTTCGCCCAAAGAAAAAATTTAAAACAGCGTACATATTCGTCGGCAGGCTGCATAGGATATAGGGTGAACTTTTTTATGAACAAGATGGAAGGAGGATTTTGAGATTGAAACAGCACACCCTGCCCCAGCAGCACCAAAAGCAGGAGCATCCGACCCGAGAGCACAAGCCGGTATATGAAAGCTGCCGTCAGTGGTTTATGACCGAAGGAGATGTCGATGACTTTATCTTCTATCACAGCGAGGAACAGGTCAGCCAGAGATAAAAAGAGAGCCGTTTTCCTTACAGGTGTCCTGCAAGAAAAACGGCTCTCTTTCTACTTATCGGATGTGATTTTGGTAAACAGGGGTGTAGCTGTCATCTTCGACCAGATAGACGGTATCAACGTCTTCATCAAAAATGCCCGACTGAACGAACTGCTCGATGTCCTCCTCCAGAAGGAATTTTACACAGGTTCCGCAGGAGGAGCTGAGCTTGCGCGGAACAGGCATCAGCATCGGTTTTTTCTCGGTGCCCTTGAGATGACGGGAGAAATTCACCGCAGCAAAGTGGGTGAAAAAGGTTGCGATGTAGGTCAATGTTACCATCCTTTTCTTTTGCGACTTGTTTTGCGACGCACTACACCTTGCCGATTATTTTTTTAGGGTCAGGTGGAAATCGTCACCGTCTTCGGAAACGCTGACGGTGAAGCCTGCATTCTGCGCAAAACGGGTGACGTTTTCTTTTGCGGTGCCGTTGTCTACAATGATTTCAAAGCATTTTGCGGAAGGGGAAGCTTCCAGTGCTTTTTTGGTCATCAATACCGGCTGTGGGCAGGAAAGTCCACGTGCGTCTACGATCTGTTTGTCTGCCATATCATTCAGCTCCTTTGCTCGGATTGGAAAGGTTATCGGTTATGCGTTCTTTTTAGCTTTTGCGATGTTCAGGGAAGCAACCACCAGCATGACTGCCAGACCGATGAGGACAGCAACCTTACCTGCGATGGATGGACCGCCTGCGCTTTCAGCACTTGCAGCAGCTCCGGCAAGACCGAAGTTGTGTGCGAAAGCAGCACCGACGATGTAACCCAGAACGGTGATAGCGGAGTCTGCGTTGCCTTCACCGGTGAGGATGAGCTGACGCAGAGGGCAGCCGCCCAGCAGGACAGAACCGAAGCCAACGACCAGCATACCCATAAAGTTCCAAAGGTGCATAGCGTGTGCAACCGGCTGACCGGTGAATCCAAGGTGGAAGTTGCCGGTGACCAGGTTGCCAATCAGAGCTGCAACAATAATTGTAACAAATCCCAGCAGCAATTTCCAGTCTTTAAACAGAACCAGGTCGCGGATACCGGCTACCATACACATACGGGATCTCTGGCAGAGTGCGCCAACGACCAGACCGGCGATGAGAGCCACGATAATAGGAGCGTGCATCGAGCCAGGTCCTTTTTCGCTGAAGACAAACAGGGAGGGAACCAGCAGGAACAGCACAAACAGCAGACCCAGACCGACCGGCAGAGCAACGCCTTCGGAGGTGGTCAGCTTATAAGTACGCTTGAGGGAGAAACCTTTGTTGAGGAAGAAGATACCGACCAGGATACCAACGGCAAAACCGGCAAGACCAACGATTGCGTTCAGGTCGCCGCCGCCGATACGCAGGACCATCCGCAGGGGGCAGCCCAGGAAGGCCAGTGCGCCGATCATGACGAAGGCGCCCAGCACGAAGCGTGTGGCGGGGGAGGAGCCGGCCTTGGCCCGGAATTCCTTGGTGGCCACGGACATGACGAACGCGCCCAGCACCAGACCGATGATCTCCGGCCGGACGTACTGCACCTTGGCTGCGCTGTGCATACCCACCGCGCCGGTGATGTCCCGCAGGAAGCAGGCGATGCAGAAGCCCATGTTGGCGGGGTTGCCCAGATGGGTCAGCACCACAGCGGCCAGACCGACCACCGCGCCGGCGATGACCACGATCCAACTTACTTTTTTCATGTGATGTGTCTCTCCTTTGCGTTATTTCTTTTGAAGAATAGCGATGCCATTATACGACACTGTACCGGAAAAGTCAAGACCGTGACAAACTTCACTTTCTGTGGTATGATGGGTCATGAGCTGTGAGGAGGTGCCTGCATGGAGGCCATTTATCTTGACAACGCCGCCACGTCGTTTCCCAAGCCGGCAGGGGTCAGCGACCGGATGAAATACTATCTGGACTGCGTGGGGGCCAACGTGAACCGGTCCGTGTATACCGCCGCCCAGGAGGCGGGGCTGGTGACGCTGACGCTGCGGCAGCGGCTGGCCCGGCTGTTCGATTTCCCGGAGCCGCCTACCCACGTTATTCTGACGCCGGGTGCTACGGCGGGGCTGAATATGATCATCTCCGGTCTTCTGCGTCCCGGCGACCACTGCATTGTCAGCAGCATGGAGCACAACGCGGTCATGCGGCCGCTGTTGCGCCTGCCGGGAGTGGCGGTCAGCCGTATTCCCTGCAATGCCGAGGGTTTCGCAGAGCTGGACGCCCTGCCGGGGCTGTTCCGGGAGAATACGAAACTGGTCATCATGGCCCACGGCTCCAACGTCTGCGG
>ENA-ORSS01003514-ORSS01003514.1-human-gut-metagenome-genome-assembly--contig:-NODE-3514-length-12637-cov-6.599348_pt1 | contig 12637 bp, 8 predicted proteins | sample MGYA00241899_ERZ509162 | MGnify/ENA primary metagenome ERZ509162 (study PRJEB26280, sample SAMEA2338641) | human gut metagenome | biome: human gut; feature: human-associated habitat; material: faeces... | reverse complement strand
TGTTATAATTGTTCACTATAAATTTAATACTTTTATCGCTATGTTCCTAATTTTCTGTGAAATATTTATTTGCTTATATCGAACTCACGTTATTTAGAAGATCTGTTTCCCCAACGGTCTTCGACATGTACAGTAAAGCGAGTATAAGTAGTATCTATTCCTTGAATAGACCTTGAGTCTTTCTCCCCATTACCTTCAGCATAAATTCTTCCACCAACAGGTTGAATCATCTGACCGGCTTCGTTCTCACGATTCAGCACCAATATTACATTAAAATCTTTAGGATTTGTCCAAGAGATTTTAACCCCACCAAAAGTAGCTACACCAGATACAGTTTTTATAACCTCATATACAGGTGATGCTTCCGGAACAACGTCAATTAGCGCAACTTCCGATTCATTCTGGTTAACATCAACAGCTGTCACCCGGACTTGGCGCGTACTGTCGCCTACACCAAATCCTTCGAGCAACAGTTCATTTGTATAAGCCGATGCTTTCGCTTCTTTCCATTCCTTATTATCCAGCTGGTAGGCAGCCTTTACATACAACAAGTCTTTATCCATCGGCAGTTCATATTTCAGCTTCACTGCTCCCGGCAATGCTTCGTACTCAATATTGGTAACCTTTCCCGGAGGAGTGGATTCTACCGGATATTGTCCATAATTACTTTCTTCTTTGCATGAGGCCAGAAGAAGAAGTGCAAAAAATGCAATATTTATAAGACGTCTCATAATATATAATATTTCAGGTTTATTTAAGTTCCGCCATTTGTTTATTCTGCTTTAATACGGATAAACCGTCAGTTTAATACGGATAAACTATCAGTTTAATACGAGTAAACTATCAGTTTAATGCGGATAAACTACCAGTTTATTTTTAGTAAATTGAGAATAAACTAATATATTTCTGTTTATCAATCACTTACAATTTCGCACACAAGCATTTGCCAACATGCGGAACTTGAGTCAGGTTTATTATTCCCATCCCGGATTCTGAACCAAATTCAGGTTAGTATTCAACTCGGAATCCTTAATAGGCCACAAATTACTCTTAGTTTCATACTTGGTAGCATGTATCACTGTGGGAGTTGTTATATATTCCAGATTATCAGAATACTTCACGTTATAGCCCCGCATTGTACTTGCTCCAAACATACTTTCCATCAATTTCCATCTGCGCAAATCGAACCATGAATGTCCTTCGAAAGCCAATTCAATACGACGTTCCTGACGGATGATCTGGCGCATTCCTTCTTTAGTAGTATACTTCTGTGGATATTCCGAATACTTAGTCCAAGCATCTTCCACAGGCTCCAATCCAAAACGTTTACGTACTTCGTTCACATAGAAATAGACATCCGGATCAGGAGTGCCGTTTCCTACTGTACATTCATTCAATGCTTCTGCATACAACAAATACAAATCGGCTAAACGCATAATAGGCCAATGATAAAAATCAATTTCCTGAGCCGGAGCACTGGTATAAGGAACCCATTTACGGGCAAGCATACCGGTTGTATTGGCTCTATTGGTATTTTTAGGATAGAAATAATACATGTCGTCTATATTATTGTTACCATAGCCAAATAACAAGGAACCTCTGAAAGCTATCGATCCGTAATATCTTGGTTCACGATACAGATTTATTTTGTTAGTCTGATATCCCTCTTTAATCAAGTATTTATGATCTGTACGACTCTGGTAATCTTCATCGGCCTTATACCATTCATCTTCTTTATAATAGGTTTTATCCTCTGTGATAGGCACACCATGCTGCGTATAAAATGTCTCAGCCACGCTCATAGAAACGCCTAAGGAACCACAAGTCTCATATCCTACGAATTTCTCGGTCGGACTATAAATGTTCCCTTTATACAAATATTCGGGGAAACCATAACGGTATTGCATATCTCCGTAAATATTTTGCTTTGCCTCTGCCTGGCTCCAAATGATCTCTGTATTCAGCGGAAGTTTTCCAGCCAGAATCATGGCCGGCTGCAAAGTATAATCTATCTGCTCATTGGTGCCAAGACCAGAAGGTGCTGTAAACTTATAAAGTTTCATCCCTTGAGCATGACAAAAGTCGATAGCTTCTTTACAAGCCTGTGCAGCATCGACCCAACGTTGTTGGCTATATTCCGAGGAGAATAAATGAACACCTCTGTTGTCTACCATATTCTCGTAATCTCTATTTCCATTAAAGAAATCACTGGCTAACGTAACCATCACCTTTGCTTTTACAGCCATTGCGATAGCTTTGGTGATACGTCCCATTTCAGTTACTTCTGCTCCTAAAATATTGTCCGGAAGTCCTCCGCCTTGAATTGCTTTGTCGAACAAGCCAACAATATAATCGGCACATTCGTCTTTCGTATTCCGATAGACTTGCAAATCCTTATCCTCAGTAAAACCAGGATTAGTATCCATCAAAGGAATAGGACCATACATTTGGAACAACCACCAATGATAGTATGCCTTTAAGAATATCACTTCATCACGCCAACGCATTTTTTCCACTTCCGACAGATTAGGAACAGTCTCAATATTCTCCAAGAAATAGTTACATACACGAATGGCAGCAAACATATTCTTCGTACGTGTCCACCAATCACAATAAGGATTGGCAGCAGTGTTACCTGTTTCAAACAATATTCTGGGCAAGCCCGACGGAGTAAATGTCCAGTTATCGGTTATCACAACAAATTCTCTTCCATAAGCAAATCCCGGGTTGTCACCAATACTGCGATGACTGGGCATAAAACTATAGCAAGTATACAAATACTGTTTAGCTGAATTTTTATCCCCAAATACAGATTCTACTGTAGCAACGTTATCCGGAATAATATCCAAAAACTCACAACTGCTGAATAATGGAGTAAACAACGTTGCTAAAATGAAATATTTTATTCTTTTCATAATCATGTTCCTTTAAAAGTTAACTTGTAAACCAATACTGTGTGTCCGCTGTAACGGATAGGCAAAAGCATTACCTCCAAGTTCCGGACCCCACATCTTGAATTTACTGAATACCAATAGATTAGTCCTTGTATAATACAATCTGACTGATTCCATATTCAGCTTGCGTAAGATCTTCCGTGGCATCGAGACTCCGACTTCCAACGACTTGAAACGAAGGAAACTACCATCGCGCATATACCAGGTACTGCTCTGCTCATTGTTGCTGACACGGGTTGTAGATAAACGAGGCCAAAGAGCATAAATATTGCGGTTGTCTTCTGACCAATAACTGTCGGCAATATCTTGCAAAACCAAATTGCTTGCACCTTTTATACCACTGTTCGGATCAACAAACGGAGAACAATTAACAGGACTAATCCACAACGAACGGCGACCTGTTCCCTGAAAGAAACAAGAGAAGTCAAAGATCTTATAACCAGCAGAAATACCAAAACCATAGTTGATTTCCGGCACTGTCGGATAGCCAATAGGTACCATATCATCATAGTCTACCTTACCGTCCTTGTTGATATCCTTATACTTGATATCGCCTGCCATAACCTTACCAAAACTTTGAGTAGGTGAATTAGCAATATCCTGATCATCGATAAACAGACGTTCAGCTACAAAACCCCATGACTGGTTCCAGCTCTGTCCTATTCTCGATCTCCAAGGAGTACCCAAAGCATCATAATTGGGCTCATCATATTTCGTCACCTTATTTGTTGCATACGTAAAGGTATTGTGCGATGTTATCCAAAGACCGTTACTGAAACTCTTGTTGTAATCCAAAATAATATCTACACCATGACTTTCCAATTCACCGGCATTTGCCTTAACTGAACTAAGCAAACCGGCTGTTTTAGGCAAATCAGAACGACTGATTAAAATATTCGAACGTTTATCTTTAAAGAAATCTACTTGTAAATCCAATGCACGGAACAGTCCTAATTCGATACCAAAATCCCACTTCTTGGAAAGTTCCCACGTGATTTCATCGTTAGCGTAACGAGTAATAGAAACGCCATTCAAGTGTTCACTAAAACGTTCTCCAAACGTTGCACCATATCCAGAATCGTTTACATTCACATTTGACAAATAGAAATAGCGGTCTTTGGCATCATTACTCAACTGATCATTACCTACTAATCCATAAGTCACTTTAAATTTCAGTTTGCTGATATAATCTTCAAACGGTTTCATAAACTTTTCATTGGAAACCATCCACCCCACACCAATTGATGGGAAAAAGCCCCAACGATGATTCTTTGAAAAACGTTCACTACCATTATAACCGAAGTTACCTTCTACAAAATATCTGTTATCGTAGCCATAAGCCAATCTTCCTGAAATACCCGCATTCCGATAGGGCAATGTAGCCAATACAGCCAAATTCAAATCGTTATTAGGAATTACAGAGGTTTCATAGTTACGTAAATATCCTACTAAAAGTCCGATACATTGTGCTTTTCATTAAACGTCCGGTCGTAATTAAGTGCAGCCTCAAAATAAGTAGTTGCATTCACTTCAGTGGTTTCCGGAACATAATTCAGATAATCAGTTCCGCCATTATCCGACAAGTTAGGCGGATTCAGATTGGTCAAACTATATGTGTTTTTCACCGGATCGTAATTAGTCACATAATAATAGAACGGATTATATTGTCGTTTTGCTCCCTTGTGAGAATAACGGTCGGTCGAGAACATTGCACGTGCCTTTAATCCCTTCGTAATCATTTCCAAATCCTGCTTCACTTCGAAAGTGGAAACAATCTTTGAATTGTCATACATTCTGTAACCACGCTGCAAATCGGCATACGGATTAGGATAATTGCCTGTACCATCATAGTTACCAAACATGATATGAGTCAAATTAGCGTATTCGCCTGTACGGGGATAATAAGCGGGGAACAATACCGGACTTGCCAGATTAGCTCTTCTGAACATATCCGTAGCACCATAAATAGGACCGGTGTAATCATCAACTGTAATACCCAAACGCATAATAACTTCCGTTGTCTTTGTCACATTCACATTGACATTGGAACGAAGCTGATAAGTGCTCAAGCGTACGTTATTATTAAAATCGTTAGCACCGTCGGCTTTCAACATACCGTTATCTATATTGTAAGTACCACCTACATAGTAACGGGCAAACTTCGAACCACCTGAAATGCTGAATGTAGACTTCATATTCATGGATGACTCCTTAAACAACATATCCTGCCAGTCTACCGCCGGATAAACATACGGATTAATTCCTAGAGCCGTATTGTCAATCTTATCTTGCGAGTACAACTGAACAGCCAACGGATCGCGTGTAGCAGTTGCCTCGTTGTGCAATTTCATGTATGTAACAGGCTCTGTCACATCTACCATATCAGTCGGAGAAGAAAGTACTGATTCCAAACGGATATTGACTTTAATCTTTCCTACACTACCTTCTTTGGTTGTAATCAGCAAGATACCATTGGCACCACGAGCACCGTACAATGCCGTAGCTGTTGCATCTTTCAATATTGAGAAAGTTGCAATATCATCCGGTTGCAAACGTGCCAGGTCCGTCTGAGAACTTTCAATACCATCAATCAGAATAAGCGGAGAACTGGAGGCTCCCATGGTAGACACACCACGAACGAAGAAGTTAACATTCTGTTCACTGGGGTCACCACCCGTCTGATAAGCAATCACACCTGCCAGCTAACCGGCAAAACTGGTTGTCAGGTTGCTGGAACTTACCTTCAGTTGCTTGGTATTGATAGTGGTCACGGCACCAATCATACTTGATTTCTTCTGTGTACCGAATGCCACAATCTCAACCTCATCCAATTGTTGAGTATCACTCTCCATCGTTACATTAATCACAGTCTGGTTTCCTACTTTAACTGTTTTCTTGAAATAACCGATAAAGGAGAACTCCAAAAGATCATTATTATCTACCCGAATAGAATATTTTCCATCAAAATCGGTCGTAGTTCCTGTCGTGGTTCCCTTAATTACTACTGTCGCACCTGTAACAACTTCTCCCGCATCGTCCTTAACGACACCCGTTACAGTACGGACCTGTGCCTGTGCAGAGACATAAAAGAATACTGTACAAATAAGGCATATATACTTCAAACACCTTATTTTTAAAACGTTGTTTGACATAATATTAAAAAAAAGTTTATATATGAGTAAAATGATTTTGTGCTCACTATACAGTTTATTCAAAACTGTAATGTACATCCATTATTCAAGAACTGTTCATATTGCTAAAATTTAAAAGGTTAAACATCTTGTTATTTCTATTACTCTGAAAAATCTTTTCATTGCAATCGTATTTTACTTCCCAGTTTTATATTATCCGAAGCACTTCCCACCATCAGTTCCATCTTTCCTTCGGGTAATTTGAAACAATTTTCTGCGGCATTCCACAGCATCAGGTCAGTAGCAGGAATCTGTATCTCCACAGTCTCAGTCTTTCCTTTCTCAACAAATACTCTGGAAAATCCTTTCAATCTTTTGGCAGCCACATCTCCCGGTAATTTCACATATACCTGAACCACCTCGTCCCCCGAATACTCTCCTGTATTAGTTACATTAAAACGGACATGAAGCGTTTCACTGGCCGATAAGGTCTTTTGTTCAACTTGCAAATGAGAATAATCAAAACTTGTATAACTCAAGCCATGTCCAAAAGCATATAGCGGTTTACCCTTAAAATACATATAAGTACGTCCCTTTCTGATATCATAATCCATTATGTGAGGCAGGTCACTAATATCTTTCACCCAAGTCTGCGTGGTACGTCCTGCCGGATTATAATCACCGAAAATAACATCGGAAACTGCATGTCCAAGTTCCTGACACGATTGCGTAAAATGCAATATCGCCGGAATATTGTCTTGCGACCAGTTGATCGCATAAGGGAAACTACTGATAAGAACAAGTACCGTACGCGGATTCTTCTTATAAACGGACCTCAACAGGTCTTCCTGTTCCAGCTGCAACGACGTACGGTCCACATCTTCCCGACCGTCGGAAGCCAAGGCAGTTTGTCCCCAAGGAGCCTTAGCCCATTCCTGACTACCTGTAGGATCATTCCCCAGACAAACGATCACTACATCTGCCCATGCAGCCGCATCTTCCAAACGTTCAAATACTTTATGCGTGTTCTTCAATTGCTGAAAGGCTCCACCATCGGTGATGATCATACCGTCAAAGCGCTCATTGCGCACCGCATCAAAGGTTTTATAAAACGCCTTCATGTGCTCCTGCGGGGTGTGGGTGGTATCATGGGTCTTGGTCTGCAAAAAGGTCAGCTGCACCTGCAGGGGGCTGTTGGCCAAAAGGCGTGCCAGCTGGGTTTCCGTTACAATTTTGGTGGGCATCAGGTTCAAAATCAGGATGCGCAGGGGACGGATCTGCTGGGTCTGCGCACGCTGCTGGTGCATGACAAACACGTTCTCGCGCGAAAGTTCGCCATAGGCGGGCAGCTCTTTGGGAATGATCAAAGGCATAAACAGTAAACTCCTTAACGGTCAGATCTGGTCAAGTGCCTGGGCAATATCGTGGATCAGGTCGTTCTTATCTTCCAGACCGCAGCTCATGCGCACCAGGTCGGGCTGAACACCGGCGGCAATCAGTTGCTCGTCGTTCATCTGGCGGTGGGTGGAGCTGGCGGGGTGCAGGCAGCAGGTGCGGGCATCGGCCACATGGGTCTCAATGGCGGCAATCTTCAGGTGGCCCATAAAGGCAGCGGCGGCTTCGCGCCCGCCCTTTACGCCAAAGCTGACAACGCCGCAGGAACCATTGGGGAGGTACTTTTCGGCAACAGCATGGTACTTATCGCCCGGCAGGCCGCAGTAGTTCACATAGGCAATCTTCGGGTGGCTGGCCAAAAACTCTGCCACAGCCTGGCCGTTCTCGCAATGGCGGGCCATGCGCACATGCAGGCTTTCCAGGCCAAGGTTGAGCATGTAGGCGTTGATGGGGCTCTGCACGCAGCCAAAGTCACGCATCAGCTGTGCGGTTGCCTTGGTGATGAAAGCGCCCTCCTTGCCAAAGTGCTCGGCATAGGTGATACCGTGGTAGCTGTCATCAGGGGTGCATAAGCCGGGGAACTTATCGGCATGAGCCATCCAGTCGAACTTGCCGCCGTCCACAATGGCACCGCCCAGGGTTGCGCCGTGGCCGTCCATGTACTTGGTGGTGGAATGGGTCACGATATCGGCACTCCATTCAATGGGGCGGCAGTTGACGGGGGTGGCAAAGGTGTTATCCACAATCAGCGGCACACCGTGGGCGTGGGCTGCATTGGCAAACTTTTCAATATCCAGCACCGTCAGGGCGGGGTTGGCAATGGTTTCGCCAAAGACAGCCTTGGTGTTGGGCTGGAACGCGGCGTTCAGCTCTTCCTCGGTACAGTCAGGCGAGACAAAGGTGGCGGTAATGCCCATCTTTGCCATGGTGACGGAGATCAGGTTGAAGGTGCCGCCGTAAATGGAGCTGGAAGAAACGATGTGGTCGCCCGCGTTGCAGATGTTGAACAGGGCAAAAAAGTTGGCTGCCTGGCCGGAACCGGTCAGCATACCGGCGGTGCCGCCCTCCAGTTCGGTAATCTTGGCGGCGACGGTATCGCAGGTGGGGTTTTGCAGGCGGGAATAAAAATAACCGCTGGCCTGCAGGTCAAACAGCTTGCCCATATCGTCGGAGCTATCATATTTGAAAGTGGTGCTCTGCACAATGGGAATCTGGCGGGGTTCGCCGTTGCCGGGGGTATAGCCGCCCTGTACGCACAGGGTATTGATGCTGTATTTGCTGGACTGATCCATGATCTTACTTCCTTTCCGCAAAAGCGGTAATATTTAATCTTATTGTAAAGGTTTTGGTGGGTAAAATCAAGGGCGGCGGGGGATAGTTGCCATAAAACAGGAAAGGAACACAAAAATGCCGCCTGATTTGCGGCAGGCGGCGGGGACGTTTGGGAAAATGCATGGTGTGTGAGGGAGATTGTTTTTTTGAAAGCAAGCAATGCAACAAGGCCCATCCAGCGGGACGATGCAAGCATCGTCCCCTACAAATTGCTGGAGGCGTTGCCTTAGCATCGGCTTTCTTGCGGAATAAAAGCGCAGAATTTGGAACAAAATACCCGGCTTAATCCAGCATCCCAACCTCGGTATAATTCGGAGTGCCGGTCAGGTAATCGGCATACGAGATCAGCCCAAAATAGCGGTGGGAGGATTGAATCGTGTAGGGTGCGCCATCCGTTCCGGTTGTGGTGCGGGTGTATGGCTCCGCACGGCAGAGCACCAGCAGCCGGTCTTGCAGCTGGGCCATGATGGTGGTGCTGGTGTGGTCGTACCCGTTCCAGTTCAGCGGCGGCAGGGCGGGCTTTTCCGCTACGGTGCCGGCGGCAAGGTCAACCAGGTAGACGGGTGTTTTTGTTTCGGCGTTGTCGTCCGTCCAGTCGTTGGAATAGTACTCCACAACCAGCTGGCCGTTCAGGATGCGGGTAATTGTCACATCAAACGCACCGCGCCCCTCATATGGGTCAGGCGGCAGGGCATCGGTTACGGTGCGGGTCTGCCGGTCAGCCAGCCCGGTGGCGGTCAGCTCGCCGGTGGTGTAGTCATATTCATATAAAGTATCGTCCAACACAGCGGTGCTTATATTAGTGGTGCGCCCGGCGGAAGCGTTGGTGATCGGGTATTCCCGCAGCAGTTCTGCCGCGCCGGTGTCGGCATCTACTAGATACAGGCAGGAAGTCTGTGGCTCGCTGCTGTCATAATAAGGAGATACCGAAACCACCAGCTGCCGCCCGGTGCAGCCGATGATGTTGGCGGATTGCCCGCTGGTATCCCCGGCATCAAACAGGGTGGTGATGCCGCCGGTGGACAGATCGAGGCGTTTGATGCGGTCATAGCTGTCCCCGTTGGGGCAGGTGGAAAACCAGAGGGAAGAACCGTCCGTGCAGCAATAGAAACTTGAAATGTAATTGCAGTGGTACAGTACCTGTTCCACGCCGTAATCCTGATTCAGCCGCACGATGGACATGCCGTCGGAATCATATCCATAGACAAAGGAAAGATAAGTGCCGTCCCCAACCGGGCAGGGCAGCGTGACGGGCACGCCGGTAAAAAAGCAGGCCGGGCAGCTTGGACTGTCATGCGTGCAGCCGGTAATATGGCAGGCCGGGGCCTGGGTGCCGGTCTGGTAGTCCGCATAGAGCACCTGCTGGTAATCGCCCGAAGCGGCAGTCATGAAGGTATAATATCCGTTTTCATCCCCCTGGTACAGCGGGCGTAGGCTGGGCAGATCAGGTTTCGCTGCCGGTTCCGCGGCGGCGGGGGAGGGGGACGGCTCCGCCGCAGAACTGCCGGAAGAGCCCGGCACAGCGCTGCAGCCGGAAAAGGCAACACAAACGACGGGCACAAGCAGCAGTGCAGCCAGGCGCACAGCGCACGGCATGGTCTGGTTGAACGTCTTTTTCATGGGGCAAACCTCCTTTATGGCGTAACATCCCCGCGGTAAGCGGCGGCATCCTGCGGGGAGAGCGATGCTGCCGACACCCGCAGCCCTTGCCCGCTGCGGGCCACGCAAAGGTAAAGCTGGGCACTGACGCTGTAGCGTACCGCGCAGGGCTCGTGCAGCTGCAGGGGCAGCGTTTCCCAATCGGTGATCGCATCCCCGCCTAAAAATGCGGCGTAAGCATCCGCTATTTCATCCAGCGCGGAATCCGCAAAGCTACACTGCTCCACCGTAAACCCAACGGGCAGGCCGCTGGCTGTCAGGGTGAGGGTGACATGGTTCTCATCGGATGTAAAAGCATATTCGCTCTGGCCGGTATCGTCAGTGTAGGTAGTACAACTGTCTGTTTGCTGCATGGCGGAAAGAAGCACATCCGCCATGCTGGCAGGCAGTACCCCGGCCGCCTGCAGCTGCTGCACCGCGGCAAGGGTGGGGGCAGTGTTGGCTGGAGTTGAATCAGGCTCCACCATGGTGCGGGATGTATTTTGCCAGGTCATACGCCAGCAGTAAAGCTCCCGTGCGGCAGCACAGCTGCGCCCGGCGGGGCTTAACGCTTCAGCATCCTGCTGCACCGCAATGCTGTGCCCGGCGGCACGGTCCAGCACGGCAAAAACCGGCAGTGGCAGGGCCAAAGCCGCTGCAGAAAGTGCAATAGCCACAGCAGCCAACCGCAGTGCAGGCGGAAAAAACATTTTCCTTTCCCTCATGGCTCCACCTCCGGTTGGCTGCCCGCTTTTTGCAGGCAGAAGCTGACCGTGGTTCCCTGGCTGGGCACACTTGCAAATTGCAGCGTTGTGCCGTGCAAGGCGGCAATTCTGGCGCACAGGGCAAGCCCCATGCCGCTGCCGCCCTGCTCCCGTGCACGGGATTTATCTACCATATAAAACGGCTCGGTAATGCGGGCCAGTTCCTGCGGCGGAATGCCGCAGCCGGTATCCTGTACGCGGATGGTCAGCCGGGTGGGTGTTTCGTCCAGCAGCACTTCCACTTTGCCATCCGCCGGGGTGGCTTTGCGGGCATTCTGGATCAGGTTGTACAGCATATCGCACAACAGTTCCGGCTGGGCCAGCACCACGGCGTCACTGCGGGGTAGGGTGGGCACCGGGCTGCCCTGGGGCAGGGCGCGGCGCAGGCTTTGCAGCACACGGCTCAGGGGTACGGCTTCCAGCTGCGGGGGCTGTTGTTCCAGCCCCATCAAAGCCAACAGGTTCCCGCTCAACGCTTCCAACCGCTTGCTTTCGTGGTAGATATAATCAGCGGCGGTGCGGCGGGTGGCGGGGCTCACCTCGCCGCTGCGCAGGATATCGGCAAAGCCGAGAATGCTCGTCATCGGGGTTTTCAGCTCGTGGGTAAACGCGGCCACAAAATCATCTTTCTGGCGGGCGTTCTGCTGCAAGGTCTGCACGGTGCCCTCCACCGCCTGGGCCATCTCGTCAAAGCTGCGGCTTAAACTGGCAATTTCGTCACTGCCATGGATGGCCGTGCGCTGGCTGTAGGCTCCGGCGGCAATCTGGCGGCTGGCCTGCTCCAGCTGCTCCAGCGGGCGGGTCATGCGGCGGCAGAGCAGCAGAACCAGGCCCCCGGCCAGCACCATAGCCAAAAGTTCTGCGATCAGTGCATTTCGGGTGCGGGCCTGCCGCGCCTGCCACACGGGGGCGGCATCCTGCGCAATGACCAAGGTGATGCAGCGTTCCGGCAGAACGACCGTTCCGGCGCACAGCAGGGTATGGTTGTTCGCCAGCACCATGCGCGGCTCGCCATCCTGGGCAAGCAGGGCTTCCACTTCGGATAAGGGAACCGCGGTGGGCAGGGCATAATACAGGGAGGTTCCATCCACACTGTAAGCGGCGCAGGCAAGGCTGTTCTGCTCGGTGATGGCCTGCAAATAGCTGCCCACCCGTGCGGCCAGGCTGCCGCTGCCGGGTGTGACCAAGGTGCGCTGCATGGCGCGGCTTTCCCGCTGCCAGTCTGCAGATAACGTTTCCTGCGCGGTGTGCAGCTCCTGCCGGAACTGCTGCCCGATCAGCACCGTGTTGCACAGCGAAAGCACAACTGCCAGCACCACCAGCAGGGCAAGGGTCAGCTTGTGGGCAAACTTCATGGCAAAACTCCTGTTTTATGGCAATACCGCATAATTCTAAGTGCCGATACGGCGAGCGAGGTGCGGCA
>ENA-ORSS01003500-ORSS01003500.1-human-gut-metagenome-genome-assembly--contig:-NODE-3500-length-12666-cov-4.163429_pt1 | contig 12666 bp, 9 predicted proteins | sample MGYA00241899_ERZ509162 | MGnify/ENA primary metagenome ERZ509162 (study PRJEB26280, sample SAMEA2338641) | human gut metagenome | biome: human gut; feature: human-associated habitat; material: faeces... | reverse complement strand
CAGCCGCCGAAGCGGTGCTTAAGCCGTAAGGCGGGAATTGTGCGGTGTTGCCTTAGCTTATGTGATTTATGCGATACCCATTAAAGTCTTTCGCCAAGGCCTTTTTCAAAAAGGCCAAAAAACTCCCGTAAGGAATCACTCCAGTTCGAAATCCCCCGGCAGCAGCAGGTCCAGCGCGGCATCAGCATCCGCGACCAGGCGCTTGGACTGGTTCAGGATGGCTTTTTCCAGCGTGTTACGGGCCATGCGTCCGTTGCCATTTTCGGCGGCGTTCTCTGACTGGCGGCGGTCGAAGAATGCCACCAACGGCATCGCACAGGCATCGTCCAGGCGGTACCCCTTGCTTTTGGCAATGCTCTGGGTGATCGCCAAAAGCTCAGCGCCTGTGTAATCCGGGAATTCAATCTGGTTCGGGAAGCGGCTGGCCAGGCCGGAGTTCGCGCTCAAAAACAGCTGCATCTCCTTCGTGTAGCCAGCCAGAATCACGACGAGGTCGTCGCGGTGGTCCTCGATCCCCTTGACCAGCGTGTCAATTGCCTCAAGGCCGAAGCTGTCCTCACCGCCGCGGTAGAGGGCATAGGCCTCGTCAATGAACAGCACGCCACCTAGCGCGCTCTGGATGACCGAGTTCGTCAGCGGGGCCGTGTGGCCGACATAGCGGCCCACCAGGTCGGCACGGGTCACTTCCACCAGCTGGCCGCCGCGCAGTGCGCCGATGGCTTTCAGATACTTGGCCAGAATGCGGGCAATCGTGGTTTTGCCGGTGCCGGGGTTGCCGGTAAAAATCATGTGCATGTTCACATCGGCAACTTTCAGGCCCTGGGCCTTGCGCTTTTGCTGGGCCTGCACGTTCTGGGCAATGCCACGCACAAAATCCTTTACTTCGTCAAGGCCCACAATGGCATCTAGCTCCGCTTCCACGGCATCCACATCGCCGCGGTACTGGCGGGGCAGCAGGGCCAGCAGGTCAAAGGGCTCGCCGCCCTTTACGCTAAGCAGCAATTTTCCATCCGCAGCGGTCAGCACGGCGGTTCCCCGCTGCCAATGGCGGCCATCAGGCGGCTGCCGTCCACCGTCAATTTGGCGGGCGTTCCGGCGGTAGGAATGTCGTCCGCATCCAGAACGTACTCTGCAAAGGCGCGGTAGATGCTGTCGACATAATCGCGCATGGCGGTCATGCCGCTGGTTTTGCCGTACTGCGCGGCAACCAGGTCCCGCACATCGCTGCCCATGGCAAGCACAAGGCCGCACTGCGCCTTGACCCGCTGGGCCAGGTGGTTCAGCTCCCGCGCGGCAATGGCGGCCAGGCTTTCGGGGGTGAACGCCTGGGTGCGGCAGATATCCCCCTCCAGCGCGTCCACGAACCGCGCGCCGAACTTGTCCGCCAGGGCGGTTTCGTCCCGGTTGGAGAAAAATACAAAATACTTGCCGGCAGCCTGCAATTCGCCGATCGCGCCGGGGGCCAGGGCGGTGCCCACATCCACCAGAATGCCGCGCTGCAATACATAGCGGCTGGTCAGCGGCAGAGTGCCGTCAATGGCCAGCGTTGCCAGCATGTTCAGGTAATTGGATGCACAGCTTTCGTAATGGTCAAAGGCCAGAACCTCGGCATCAGACTGCAAGGCGGCATACAGGTCCTGCAAAAACAGCTTTTCCTGTGCGGGGCCGGGGTACAGGGCCAGATCCATCGTTTCAATCAGGGCGCTGTGCAAAAGTCCGCGGCCTGCCATCTCGTCCACAATGCAGGTCAGGGCATAGTGCCGCCCGGTACCGGTGGGGCCGCACAGCAGCATGCTGCCGCGGGCATGGGCGGTATCGGCGGTGCCCATCACAAAGGGGCGGCGGAACGCCTTGACCACCTGCCCCACAAAGGCATCCTGCCCCAGCACCTGCTGGCGCACCCGGTCGGCCAGGCCATTAAAGTTTTCCGGGCCGGCTTTTACCGGTTCTGCTGCGGGGGCAGGCTGTGCGGTTTTGCCGCCCAGCAGGCCGTCCTGGCGCAGGCTTTGGGTCAGCTCGCTGCTCATGCGGCGCACACTGTCCGCGGTGGCGGCGCCGGCGCGCTGCACGGCGTTCAGGGCGTCCGCGGCAGATTTCTGGCGTTTTTGGCTTTCGGCCAAAGCGTCCAGCTGGGCCTGCATGGCGTTCAGGCTGTTTTGCGCGGCATCGCGGTCCTGTTTGGTAGCGCTGTGGCGGCCTGTACCGGTCACACTTCGCACCCAGGCATCGTATTGATCTTCCAGGCTCATGACTTTGCCCTCCGTTATATCAGTCGGCTTTTTTCACGGTAATTTTATAAAAGTTTTTGGTACTGCACCCGGCGCGGCCGCCGCCCGCACATGCGCAGGCGCATGCACAGCTGGAAACACAGGCACACGCACACGCGCAGCTGGAATGGTTGGAGTGATCCGAACCGCCGCTGCGCCGCCCGGCACCACCGCCGCGGGTCTTTCCGCCCCCGGCCTTGAAGTTTGCGGGTGGGGGAACGCGATGGTAGCCTTCTGGCGGGGGCAGATTACGGGCAACATGGATATGGGTGTGCCCGTTGGAATACCAGTACCAGTCGTCGGGGTCATCCTCGCCAAAACCACCGTTCCAGATCCCGTTTGTGCGGGAAACGGAAACCGTGATCAGAGCAATCACGATAATGACCAGAAGGAGCACGAAGAAGAAAACCAGTACCTGGTCACTGTCGCCATAATACATTTCGCTGTCCGTTGCGGCAGCATCGGGGGAGTAGTTTTGTGCTGTATGGGCGGGAACGCTGACATGCACCGTGGCGCTTTCGCCATGGTCCAGCGGGCCAAAGTTCCACACAAGATAGTTGCCGTCCTGGCTGTCGTTATCGGCCTGGATACCGTCCAGCGCCACCCAGCGGATGGTCAGCTCATCCACACACAAATCATCGAACCAGCCGGGGGTAAAGCTGTAGTCGGCGTTGCCGTCCTCGTTCAGCAAAAACAGATGGGACTGGTGTACCTGGAACGCAAAGTGTACGCTGCTCTGTGCGCCGATGGTGGCAGCAATATCCGGCGGGAAGTAGGCGTTGATAAAATCAACCTTGGCAAAGGAACCGCCGTCATCCACGGAACTTACGTTAAGAACTGTATCCGGCGTCAGGTTGACCAGGCTGTCGTTGTGGCTGTTGGGCAGGCCGATGCGCACCCAGGTCAGCGGTTCATCCAGGCTGCCGCCGATCACGTTCCAGTCCAGCTCATAGGTGATATCGGCGGAGCCATCGGCGCGGGTGTCCACTGTTACGGTATAGTGGGTGATCTCATCCATGTCGCCGTCATCCGCATGGGCGGGCAGGGCGGCGGCAACAAACAGCAGCAGAACGGCCAGCATAGCCCACAGCTGCGCGGCAAAGCGTAAAACGGATTGTTTCATCACAAACCTCCCTGTGCGGGAACGGTTGTGCCAAGCTGGCAGATGTGTTCCATTTTCGCACTTTCTTCCCGCACACGGCGGCAGGCGGGGGCATTCCAGATCTTGTGCCAGGGGTCATGCAGGATGTTGCCCAGGCCAGCGCCCTCCCGCAGCCAGCTCTGGCAGGGCAGAACGGTGCCGTCCGGCGCAACGGCCATGTTGGAAAGGCAGGCCCCGCAGCTGGGCACCTGGGTAAAGCCAAGGTCCAACAGTACCGAATCCGGCAGCCAGCCGGGGCTGGTAAAGTTGATCTCCATGTGGTTTTGTTCAGCATAGGCCATCGCGGGGCGCAGCACGGCGGTCAGTGCTTCCGGCGTTAAGCGGGTGGCCTTGCTGGGGTCGGTTTCGGCCCCGCCGGTGGGAATTAGCCCGCTGCAGGTGGCATAGCGCACGCCAAGAGAGTTGGCCAGCGCCAGCGTTGCGGTGTAATCCTGGTTCAGGCTGCACAGCGGGGTGTTGATGCTGACATTCAGCCCCGCCTCCACCGCATTGCGGATGCCGCTGATGGTGTCCGCATAGCCGGGGGCACCCACCAGTGTGTTATGGATCGCTTCATCCGCCGAATATAGGGTGACCTGCACGCTGTCCAGGCTGGCGTCCGCCAGTTCCCGGCAAAGGGCGCTGGTCAGCATGCGGCCGTTGGTGTTCAGCCGGGTAACAAACCACTGTGCGGCATGCACCAGGCTGACCAGGTCATTGCGCATGGTGGGTTCGCCGCCGGTAAAGGTCAGCTGCGGAATGCCCGCCGCGCGGCATTTTTGGATAACAGCCAGCCATTGGTCGGTATCCAGCTCTTTCACCGCGCCAAGGGGCTGGTTGGCGGCGTAACAGTGCAGGCATTTCTGGTTGCAGTGCCAGGTACCGTCCTTTTCCATGGAGCTTACCATCAGGTCCATACGGTGGGGGGCTGCCATATAGCGGGCGTAAGCGCCCAGGTCCATCGGCTGCACATGCACGGGCGGTTCCTGCCCGGCGGTCAGCGCGCGGAAGGAGGTCAGCATGGCATTCAAATCCGCGCGGATCTGGTCGGGAGCCGTTTTCGGGTAAACAGCAGCGGCGGTTTCCACAGCCTGGGCGGCAATGCCGGCCCACTGGTCCTCGGTGATCTCCTTGCCCTCAAAAGGCTGCAAGGCGTCCATCAGCCCTGCCAGCAGAATGGCCCAGGAAACGCTGAGCGGCAAAATATCCTGCCCGTTCAAAAGTGCAACAAACGGCACATTGCGCCGTGCTTTTTTGCAAGGGAGCAGGTGAATGCGCAGCACACCGGGGCCCTCCGGGTCCAGGGTGACATGGCGCACAACGCTTAGGTGCTGGTGCAGATAAGAGGACTCTGCACGCGATAAAAACATCATCTAAAACACTCCAAAACAGATTTAGCGGCCAAACACATAAAAGCAGTGCCGCTGCAGTGGTTGACGATTAAATAATTCTCCCAAATGTGTTAAAAATAGTACAAAGAGATAATTCTGTCCCATTATACCATGTTAAGCAGGTGAATACAATCTACAACCCCAAAAACCTGACGATGCAAAAACAAAACCCCAGGCAAGCCAGCGGCGCTGCCTGGGGGAAATGTACTGTAATACCAGAGATAAAGCAGGCTGCGGTTCAGCCGCGCTTCATGCGGCCCAGCAGCAAATAATACCCCGCCCAGTCCAGCTTGCCGAACAGGGGGCTCTGCGTGCGCGCAGCTTCGGACAACATCCATAGCAGACGTAAGCTGTTCCAGCGGCAGGGCAGGTAATAGGGGCTGTAACAGTGCTCATGGCGCATTGTATCCAGCAGGCTTTTCAGCCATGGGCTTTGCAGCGCGGTGCGGGCTTTGGTGCGGCGTGCGGGCATGGCATCGGGGTCCCGCCGCAAAATGTCCGCGGCACCCTCCGCCAAAACCTGCAATTCCGCGCGGTGCAGCGGCAGCATATCCTGCGGCGGGCAGGCAGCAGCGGTGCAGGCGGCGTTCAGCTTGGCAAAATGCTTGGGCCAAATTTCGCAGTAATTGGCGTGGTACTTGGTGGAAAGGGTGCCGGTGCGGCTGCAATCGTAAAAGGTCAGGGCGCTTTCCAGCACAAGGTAGCTGAAATCCGGCTGGCAGCGCCCCAGCAGAGCCAGATAATCCAGCACAAACTGCAAATCTTCGCCAAGGGTATAAGCCTGGTCAAAGGCAAGCTGCCGGGCGTATGTGTGCCGGTAAAGCTTGTTCCACGGCATGGCGATCAGGCAGTCCAGGTGCAGGCGGGCCAGGTCGCTCTGTTGGGCCGGGTGGGCTACTGTGGTTACAGGGGTGGTATCGTCCGGCTGCATGGTGTAGTGCCAGAGCACAAAAGCGTTGGGGGCAGCGGCCTGTGCCGCAAGGGCGGCGGCCAAAGCGCCAGGGCGCAGGGCATCGTCACTGTCCAAAAATACAATATACTCGCCGGTGGCGGCCCGTAGCCCGGCATTGCGCGCGCCGGAAACCCCGCGTTCCCTGCGGTGCAGTACCATCACACGGGGATCCTTTGCTGCGTAAGCGTCACAAATTTCGCCGCTGCGGTCTGGACTTTGATCGTCCACCAAGATCAGCCGCAGCCCGCCCGGCAGCTGCTGGGTCAGCACACTTTCGATGCAGCGGGGCAGGGTGGCTTCCGCCTTGTATACCGGAACGATCACACAGATGACGGGCTGTTCCATAGGTGACCTCCAAAATCGTACACAATGCGTACAAAATCATCATAAAAGCGTGCAGAAGAATAGCGCTGTGCCGTCTTTGCACCGGCGGTGCTCATTTGGGCGCGCAGATCCGGGTGTTCGTACAGCATGCGGATGGCAAAGCTCAGCTGCCCGGCTACATTGCCGTCACGGTCCACCAGCACGGCCTGGCTGCCGTCCAGATATTCCGGCATACCGCCGCTGCGGGTGGCAAGCACCGGTCGGCCGCAGCCCATGGCTTCCACCGCCACAAGCCCGGCGGCTTCCTCCACCAAGGTGGGCACGCAGACAAGGTCCGCCAGGCGGTAATATTCCGGCATCGAATCATTGGGCACATAGCCAGTAAAGCGCACCCGGTCGCCAAGGGTCTCGGCCTGCTGTTCCAACTTGCGCAAAAACGGGCTTTGCTGGGTACGGCCAAAAAACGGGCTGCCCACAATCAGCAGCTTGATGCGCGGGTCATGGATATTCTCCATCGCTTCCAACAGCTTGTGGATGCCCTTATCCGGCTCCAGGCGGCCGCAGAACAGTACAACAAAATCTTCCGGCGCAAAGCCGAGGGAAGCCCGCAGCGCAGCATCCGCCGGGCCGGGCACAAAGCGGGCGGTATCAATGCAGTTGTGCAGGATGTAGGCATGCTTGCGGTCCAGCTCGCTGGTTTTGAGGTAATCATCGCGGATAAACTCGCTCAGGGCCAGAATACCGCCGTAAATGGCGTCCATCTCATGGCTGCAGCTGGTCTGGCCGTGCAGGTGGGCCAGGCAACGCCGCTTGCCGAACATTTTGCTGATGGCGCTGCACTGGGTCAGGGTGCCGCCCTCCGCCACAATCAGGTCCGGCGTGGGCAGCTCCAGTGCAAGGGAAAGCTGAACCTTTTGATACCACGGGTCATACGGGGCGGCAACGCCAAAGCAGCGCTCCAGAAACACCATGGGGTAATACCGGCGCACGCCGCGGGGCTTGGCAACGTACAGCATTTTGGTGTGCTGCAGCCCTTGTGCCTGGGCGGCGGCTTCCGGGTCCGGGATGCTGGCGCACAGCAGGTCCAGCTTGCCCGCCCGTTCATTTTCACGGATCAGGTGGGTGACAAGGGTTTCCACCGCGCCGCCCTGCACAGCAGGAACCGGCAGCTCCGGCGGCGGAACCAGCAAAATGCGCGGTTTGCGCGGTGTATTCGGCGAGCGCAGCGGCAAAATGGACAACCCCTTTTTTCGTTGGTTTGAAAGTTTGGTGTGGACGGAAAATTAGTTAGGAGTTAGGAGGGAGGAGTTAGGAGTTTAATTAGGAATGGGGTAGGTAAAGAATAATTAAAAAAGAATAAAGAATAATGGTGGTGGACCGCGGCGCGCAGCGCCGCTCAGGAAATATTAGGCTTTGGAATGTTTGAAAGTGCGTGATGAGCGGCAAAATATTCTGTAGGGCGCGATGCCCTTATCGCGTTGGGGAGAAACGCAAAATGGTTATCGCAAACCTAAAAATTATTTGTAGGGGACGATGCTTGCATCGTCCCGTGGCCGTTTGTCCCATATACAATCCTTGGAAAAACGCTATGACATTAGGTCAGCGGGCGCACAATGTGCACCCCTACGGTCTCTATGGGGAAAACGCGTGCTTCAATATGTTTTGAGCGTATTTTGTTTACCCGTTCGCGATCCAATCCCTATTTTTATTCTTATATTCTATTATATTAAAGTTTTTTCGCCGAAGCCTTTTTTTCAAAAAAGGCTGGAAAGAAAGGCTGGAAAGCTCCCTTAAACAATCACTTTGCCGGGCAAAGGCTTTCGGCGGGCATCATGGCCCAGCGGGCGGCGGAAAGCTTTTCGGTCATCTTCATGTGGCGGCAGTTGGGCAGGTAGCTGATCAGCCCCTGCATCAGAAACTGCTCCTTGCTGATGGCCTTGACCAGCTGCGGCTCCGGGTTCTGGCGTACCTTGGCGCACAGGAAAAGATACCGCCGCCAACAGGCAGCATAAGCCGAATCAATCACCGAACGGTCCGCGCCGTTCTCGACATAAAAGCGGTACCGGTCAGCCAGGCCGTCCACCGCGTCAAACGCGCCGGGTTTCAGGCTGGTGCGCATAATGCTGCCGGAACGCAGGCGGTAATTGTACAAAACATCCGGCAGGCACACCACTTTATCGCACCGCCAGAACAGCCGGTGCGCCACAAAATCATCCTCGTGCAGACGGCCCTCCGGGTAATGCAGCAGCTTCCACACCTCGGCGCGGTAAAGCTTGTTCCATGCAACGGTGTAATAAGTGCCGTTGGGGGCATAAAAATCATTCAGCAGATCCTTGCCGCGGAACACACCTTCCTGCGTGGGTGGGGTGAACACCGGCTCCGGCAGGGGCTTGCCGTTCTCCTGTACGTCCTCCACTGCGCAGATCGCCATGTAGGCGTCGTGCGCTTCGCAGGCTTCGTACATCTTTTTCAGGTACGCCGGGCGCACCACATCGTCGCTGTCAATAAAGGCATAATAGCGGCCGCGGGCCATATCAATGCCGGTGTTGCGCGCGCCGGAAAGCCCCTGGTTCTCCTGGTGCACCACTTTAATGCGGTTGTCCCGCTTGGCAAGGCGGTCACACAGAGCGCCGCTGCCATCCGTTGCGCCGTCATCGATCAGCAGCACTTCGATCGTGCCGTAGCTGGCCGGGAAATCCTGGTCCAGAATGCTCTGCACGCACTCTTCCAGCCAGGGCTCTGCGTTGTAAATGGGAACGATCACACTAACTGCAATATGTTCCATCTTGTTTTTCCCCCTCATTCCTCAGTCCGTTTTGCTGCCATGCAGCTTGCCGCGGGCGTGTGCCAGCGTGTAGGTCAGCCCCGGTACGGCGCAGAACAGCACAGCGCGCGCTTTTTCGGCACCGGGCACATGCGGGCAGCGCAGGATGTCCGGCAAAATGCTGTCCAGATGCTTTTTGTGCTTCAAAAATTCCGGTTTCAGCTTTGCCATGGCTCCGGCCTCGCTGGCCTGGCACCAGAACAGGTAAAACACCTTCCAGTACCATGCCACGGCCCATTCATAATAACCTTTATATTCGGTTTTGTCCGGCTGCGCGGCAAACCAGCCCAGCCAGTTCCAGTACATTTTCAAATCATCCAGCCGCCGCGGCGGAAACAGCACCTCGGTCATCTGGCCGCCGCGCCGCCGGTAGTGGTACAGCACGCGCGGCACACAGTAAACATACGCGCCGTCATACACGCGGTGCAGCTCGCTGGCGTCATCGCCAAAGAACATGGTTTCGTCAAAATGCACGCCTTTATCGCGGAACAGGCGGATGTCAAACAGCTTGTTCCAGCACAGCAGCCCGTAAAAGCCGCCGGTTTTAAAGGTATCCAGCAGCAGCTCCATGGCCATGTGCCGCCCGGCAATGTTGATGTTGACCCCGGCCCCCGGCACGGGCTTTTCCTGTTCGTCCACCGCATCGGCATTGCAGGAGGCAATGCGCACATCATTTTCGCGGATGGCATTCAAAAGTGTTTCGTAGAGATTCGGATCCACCAGGTCGTCCGAATCCACAAAGCCGATGTAATCCCCGCGGGCATTGTCCAGCCCAACGTTCAAAGCGGAGGCCGGGCCGCCGTTTTCCTTGTGGAACGCCCGGATGCGCGGGTCGGTTTTGGCAAGCTCATCACACAGCTCGCCGCAGCCGTTGGGGCTGCCATCCTCCACCAGCAGCAGCTCAAAGTCCGTAAAGCTCTGGGCCAGAATGCTGCGCACCGTGCGGGGGATGTAATCCTTGGCGTCATATACAGTTGTCACAATGGAAATGGTCGGGTTCGGCATGCAAAACGTTCCTCTCATAAAAAGCGGTTTTTCAGCTGGGTATAAGCGGCCAATAGCCAGGCACTGTGCAAAAATACCCCCAGCCGGTAGGGCAGCGCCAGCAGGCGGTTGGGGTCCGCAGTCAGGCGGGCGCGCAGGGCCGCGCGGGCATCAGCATCCTGCAAAATGCGGGCAAACAGCTGCCGCCGCTGGGCAAACGGCATGCGGCCGGGGCAGCCGGTCAGCAGCCCATATTGATTTAACGCGGCACGCACCCGGCTTATTTGCACCAGGCGGTCAATTTCTGGTGCAGGCAGCTTGGCATCCGTCAAGAATGCTTCCAGCACGGGGCGGGTCACAGCCTCGGCGTCCAGCAAATCCCCCCGCAGGGAGCGGGACAGACTGCCCGCAAGCATATCATTCTGATTATAGTATACACCTGCAAGGCAATAAATGGCAGAGTTTTTTTGTAAAAAAAGCAAAAACCGCAAATATTGAAGATTAAACAAAACATCTTCATTGATTTTTAAGCGTGGGTCAAACCGCAGCTTGTTCCGGCGGATCACATCCAGCCGGAACAGCTTGGGGTAGGGGGCGGCGAGGTAGCCGCTTTCAAACAGCAGCGGGTCCAGCGCATCCCCCAGCGCGGCGGGGCCGGCATAGCAGCCGGGGGCCAGCGGATTGGGGGCAGGGCCGCTGGCGCGCACCATGCCGTACAAAATCAGGCCCGGCTGCGCATCAAATGCAGCGGGCAGCGCCTGCCACAGCCCCGGCAGCAGGGTATCGTCCGCATCCACAAACAGCACCCACTCGGCACCGCTGCGGCACAGTGTATCCAACCCCGCGTTGCGCGCGGCGGATGCCCCGCCGTTGGGCTGGTGCAGTGCGGTAACGCGGGGGTCCTGGGCGGCAAGGGCATCACACAACGCGCCGGTGCCGTCCGGGCTGCCGTCCTCCACCAGCACCAGCTGCAAATTGTCCGGTGCACCCTGCAGCACGCTTTCAACCGTCTGGCGCAGCGTGTGCTCGGCCTTATAGCAGGGGATCACCACCCCAATGGCGGGCAGGCTCACAGTGTTCCCTCCCTTTGCAGGACTTTGCGGTAAATTTCAATCATCTGTGCGGTGTTTTTGGCCGCGTCATGGGTCACCCGGGCGCGGATCTGCGCGGCGGTGCCCAGCGCCGTGCCGTGGTCCGGCAGGGCAAGCACCTGCAAAATGGCCGCGCTCAGGGCGGCATCATCCCCGGCGGCACCGTACAGCATCCCCTGCACGCCGCTTTGCAGCATATCCGGGATGCCGCCTGCCGCGCTGGCCACGCAGGGCAGGCCCAGCAGCATGGCTTCGCCCAGACTGTTGGGGCTGTTCTCGCTGTAAGACGGCAACAGGAAGAGATCGGCATCCAGGTAAGCCTGCCGCATGGCGGCGGCATCCAGCGGGCCGGTGTACTGCACATGGTCCGCCAGCCCCAGGCGGCGGATCAGCTGTTTGCACCAGGTCTGGTAGGGGAACATCCAGTCAATCACCGGGCGCAGCAGCGGCCCTTTGTCCAGCGGGGGCCAGCCCGCCACCCGCAGCACCGCGCCGGGGTACTGCGCCAGCACGGCGGGCAGCGCTTTGAGCACGGTATGCAGGTTTTTGAGCGGGTAGTTGCCCTGGCTGAGCAGCAGCACCGGCGCTTCGCCAAAGGTGCGGGGGTGCCACACCGGTGGGGTGTAAAACTCCGGGCGCAGCGTTTCGTTGCAGGGGTAATAACTGGCCTGCGGGGCCAGCTTTTGAACGGCGGAACGGTCAAAGCTGGTGCGCCCGGTCACATGGCGGGCGTTGGCCAGCACGGCGGCTTCGCTCTGGGCAAGGGTGTCAAAACGGGCCTGGTTCACGTCCAGCAGCCCGCCCGGCACATGGCGGTCAATCAAATGCTGCGCCGCGCAGGAGTGCAGCAGCCGTGCTGGCACGCCGTCATTCAAGTGCAGGGCACAGTCAACCATCACGCCCTGGATGCCCACCAGCACCGGTATCCCCGCCGCCTGGGCCGCCTGCTGTATGGTGCGGGCGGCAGCGTACTCGGTGCCCCAGATGTGGACAAGATCCGGGGCAATCTTTTTGAGCAGGGCAGAAAAGTTTTCCACACTTCCGGTGGGAACCAGTGCAAAACTTACGCCGTTTTTGCTGCAAACGGTTAAAGTTTCCGCGCGGGCATCCACGCTGGCAACGGTAATGGCCGGGGCGTCCGGTGCGGCGGTCATGCCGCCCAGCGCGCCGGAAAGCCAACCCCCGCCGATCTCTTTTGCCTGCAAACCGCAGGCATCCGCGGCAGCAGGGATGGTGATGCTGACAAGCCAGAGTACCTTCACATTAGCCACCTCACAAATTCAGCCGCAACCGCCTGCGGCACCAGCTCAGGGAAGAGGTCACACACTTCCCCAAAGGGCAGCTGTTTACCGCACACTTCACCCAGCCAGCGGTGCAGAATATCCGCAGCATCAGCCTGGCCTTGGTGCAGCACCAGCGCCAGCGGATAGCGGGCCAGATAGGGCAGGGCAGGGTCGTTTTCGATCACGCAGAGGTGCAAAACTGGCTTGCCCGCAGCAAAGTAGTCAAACAGTTTGCTGGGCAGCTGGTTGTCTACCGCGTTGCCAAGGTTCAAAAGAACATCGGCCTGTGCCTGCATGGTGCGGGCGGTTTCGGCGGGCACGGGGCCGGGCTGTTCAAACTGTTCGCCCAATACAGCCTTGGTCTGGGCAGCGTCCGCGGCAAAGTATTGCCAGCCGCCGCCTGCCATCG
>ENA-ORSS01003497-ORSS01003497.1-human-gut-metagenome-genome-assembly--contig:-NODE-3497-length-12673-cov-8.988984_pt1 | contig 12673 bp, 16 predicted proteins | sample MGYA00241899_ERZ509162 | MGnify/ENA primary metagenome ERZ509162 (study PRJEB26280, sample SAMEA2338641) | human gut metagenome | biome: human gut; feature: human-associated habitat; material: faeces... | reverse complement strand
GGCTCGCGGCCATGCTGAGAACGCCGAGGCTCACGCCAAGATCCCGCCACGAAAACGGAAACAGCTGCCGCAGCCGCGCCCGGAGGGTCTTCGGTTCTTTTTTAGTCTGTGTATTCCCCATAAGATCTTCACCCACTATATCATAGCATACAGAATTTTTTCCGTCGTGTTAAGGGTTCGTTAAGAAGCGGTCGCTGGAAGCCTCCCCTGCAAGGGGAGGTGGCCCGGCGGAGCCGGGCCGGGAGAGGCTCTACCAAATTTGCAGCAACCTCTCAGTCAGCCTGCGGCTGACAGCTCCCCTGGGAGGGGAGCCTTGGGTGCGGCGCGCCCCATTGCCTACCCCTATGAGGGGAAGGTGGCACGGCGATAGCCGTGACGGATGAGGTGGGGGCAGCTGCATTTACGAGGCGCTGTCCACCTCATCAGTCGCCTCCGGCGACAGCTTCCCCTCATAGAGGAAGCCTTTGGCCCGCTGCGGCGGGGCAGGCACGCGAAAAACGCAGCCGGGGGCTGCGTTTTTCAGATCACGTATTCATCGCCGGCGTCGGCGGCGGTCAGGCTGGAGAGCGTGACGGCGTCGAGGGCGGCGCGGATCTGCGCGTCAAGGCGGCGGTAGACCTCGGAAACGCCGGAGGCAGTCTCCGCCGGGGTCAGCTGCACGTCCTCGCCGAGGCAGGCGAGCGTGCCCTCCGCCGCGCGCAGGATCTCGCCCGCGGTATAGTCCGCGGGGCTGCGCAGGAGGCGGTAGCCGCCGCCCTTGCCGTGCGAGCCCTCGATCAGCCCGGCTTCGGCGAGCGTGCGCAGAATGCGCTCGAGATATTTCTGCGACAGCTCCAGCCGCTCGGCGATCTGGCGGCCGGGGACAAGACCGCCGCGGTGTCCGGCCAGATCGATCATGACGAGCAGGGCGTAGCGGCCGCGGGAGGAGATCAGCATTCTGCCGCCTCCCTTGCGATGATGCCGCCGCCGAGGACGGTATCGCCGTCATAGAGCACGGCCGACTGGCCGGGGGTGATGGCGCGCAGCGGCTCGTCGAAGACGAGGCGGACGCCGCTCTGCCCGGCGGGGTAGACGGTACAGGGGCGCTCGGGCTGGCGGTAGCGCGTTTTGGCGCTGCAGCGGTACGGGAAGGCCGAGGCCTCGCCGGAGATCCAGTGCATGTTCGCCACGAAGCATTCGTTCGTGTAGAGGGCCGAGTCCGGGCCGACGACGACGGCGTTCTGCTCCGGCAGGATCCTGACAACATAGATCTTCCCGTCCGAGGGCATGCGCAGGCCGCGGCGCTGGCCGACGGTATAGTGGATGATGCCGCGGTGCGTGCCGACGACATTGCCGTTCAGGTCCAGAAACGGGCCGGGCTGGGGTTCCTTGCCGGTGCGCGCGGCGATGATCTTCGCGTAGTCGCCGTCGGGGACGAAGCAGATGTCCTGGCTGTCGTGCTTGCGGGCGTTGCAGAGGCCGGCTTCGGCGGCGATCTCCCGCGCGTCGGTCTTGCGGAAGGTGCCGAGGGGGAATTTGACGCGGGCGAGCTTCTCCTGCGTCAGGTCGTAGAGGACGTAGCTCTGGTCCTTGGTCTCGTCGAGGGCCTTTTTGAGGACGTACTTCTCCCCTGCCCGCTCGACGCGGGCGTAGTGGCCGGTGGCGATATAGCGGCAGCCCAGGATATCGGCGCGCTCAAAGAGCTTGTCGAATTTCAGATAGCGGTTGCAGTCGATGCAGGGGTTGGGGGTGACGCCGTGCTCGTAGGCGTCGACGAAGCGGTCGATGACGCAGGCGGCAAATTTATCCTTGAGGTTGAAAACATAAAACGGGAAGCCCAGACGGCGGGCAACGCTCCTTGCGTCCTCCGCGTCGTCGAGCGAGCAGCAGGTATGGCCCTTGGGGATGCCCGCGTCCTCGTTGTCATAGAGCTTCATCATGCAGCCGACGCAGTCGTAGCCCGCGTCGGTCAGAAGCTTTGCCGCCACGCTGGAATCCACGCCGCCGGACATGGCGACGAGCACCTTCTCAGTTCCCATTGGCAGCCGGAGACGCCTGCATGGCGGCGATCGTCTGTTCCATGAGTTCGTCGAGCGTCCGGCCGAGCATGTCCGCGCCGCGCTCGATGACCTCGCGCGAGCAGCCGGCGGCAAATTTCTTATCCTTGAACTTTTTCTTGAGGGACTTGAGCTGCAGATCCTGCACACTCTTCGTCGGCAGCATCCGCACGACGGCGCCGATGAGGCCCGTGAGCTCGTCCGTGGCGTAGAGGACCTTCTCCATCTGGTGCTCGGGCTGCACGTCGACGGTCAGCAGATAGCCGTGACTCACGACCGCGTGGATCAGGCGCTCGTCGACGCCCTTTTCCCGCAGGATCTCCGCCTCCTTCGTGCAGTGCTGGTCGGGATACTGCTCAAAATCGAGATCGTGCAGGATGCCGACGGTCTGCCAGAAGTCCGCCTCGTCGGCATAGCCGAGCTGGACGGCAAAATACCGCATGACGTCGCCCACGATGCGCGCGTGCAGGCGGTGGAATTCGCCCTCATTATATTCACACAGCAGGTCCCACGCCTGCTCCTTGGTCGGGATCATATTGACACGCCTCCTGAAAGAAGTTTGAGATCAGTATAGCATATTTTATCGGAAAAAGAAAGCGCGGGGCGAGTGCCCCGCGCGTTTTGTGTACGGTCAGTCCGCGAACAGCGGGGTGGAGAGGTAACGGTCGCCGGTGTCCGGGAAGAGGACGACGATGGTCTTGCCCGCGTTCTCCGGGCGCTTGGCCAGTTCCACGGCGGCATGCAGGGCCGCGCCGGAGGAGATGCCGACCAGCACGCCCTCTTTTCTGCCGACGAGCTTGCCGGCGGCAAAGGCATCTTCATTGGAGATGGGAAGGATCTCGTCATAGATCCTGGTGTCGAGCACATCGGGGACGAAGCCCGCGCCGATGCCCTGGATCTTATGTGCGCCCGAAACGCCCTTGGACAGGACCGGGGAGCTTTCCGGCTCGACGGCGACGACCTTGACGGACGGGTTGCGTGTCTTGAGATAGCTGCCGACGCCGGTGATGGTGCCGCCGGTGCCGACGCCGGCGACGAAGTAGTCGACCTTGCCGTCGGTATCTTCATAGATCTCGGGGCCGGTGGTCTCAAAATGGGCCTTGGGGTTCGACGGGTTGACAAACTGGCCGGGGACGAAGCTGTTCGGGATCTGCGCGGCCAGCTCGTCGGCCTTGGCGATGGCGCCCTTCATGCCCTTGGCGCCTTCGGTCAGGACGAGCTCGGCGCCGTAGGCCTTCATGAGCTGGCGGCGCTCGACGGACATGGTCTCAGGCATGACGATGATGATGCGGTAACCGCGGGCGGCGGCGACGGAGGCCAGACCGATGCCGGTATTGCCGGAGGTGGGCTCAATGATGACGGAGCCGGGCTTGAGCTTGCCGGAGGCCTCGGCGTCGTCGATCATTTTCTTTGCGATGCGGTCCTTAACGGAGCCGGCGGGGTTGAAGTATTCGAGCTTGGCGAGGATCTTCGCCTTTAGGTCCAGGTCCTTTTCGATATGCGCGAGCTCGAGCAGCGGAGTCTTGCCGATGAGCTGATCTGCGGAAGTATAAATCTTAGACATAATGATGATCTCCTTTTTATTTGTCAGAATGTGATGTGAAATTTGGACGGTCCAGCGGTCACATTCGACATCGGAATGCGGCGCGCGGCGGGAGATTCCGGATCATGCGCTCACCTTCTCTTCTTTGTAGAACCAACTCGGTAGGTTGGTGTTCTTCATTGGATGGCTGTATCCTAGCATATAATTCCTAGTTTGTCAATAGGCTTTAACGAATTTTTTTGCCGCGTTGCATCATGACAGGTTTTATCGTATAATGGGATAAGAAAACAGGAGGCGGCAGCTATGAACAAATTCTGGGGACATCTGAAGACCATCACGCACCACCGGCATCTGGTCATGCGCGGCTGCTTCCGGATGGGGCTGATCTGGCAGGGGCTGACGCACGACCTTTCCAAGTACTCCCCTACCGAGTTTTTCGCGGGCGTGCGGTATTTTCAGGGCAGCCGCAGCCCCAACACGGCCGAGCGCGAGGCCAACGGCTATTCTCTGGCCTGGATGCATCACAAGGGGCGCAACCGGCATCATTTCGAGTACTGGACGGACCTGAGCCCCGTCACGCGGACGTACGAGCCGGTCGACATGCCGGTCCGGTATCTGTGTGAGATGGTCGCCGACCGGATCGCGGCCTGCAAGACGTATCAGGGCGCGGCCTATACCGACGCCTCCGCTCTGCAGTATCTCGACCGCGCGCAGGAATCGCGCCTCGTCCACCCGAACACGATGAAGCGCCTGCGCTTCCTGCTCACCATGCTCGCCAAACAAGGCGAACCCGCCACCTTCCGCTTCATGCGCCAGACCGTCCTGAAAGGCAAACCGTTCGCGGAATAGGCGAGAACATCTCTGCGCCGTATGTGTCGCTTTCCTATTGACAGGCGCGGGGGATTGCTGTATGATAGCTGGTACAAATTTGGTGAGTGCCGGGAGGCCGGGGACGGCGGACGGGGCTTACAGAGGAATACGGGCAGGATGCCAGACGCTCAGACGCAGTGCAGGCCGCAAAATGCGGGCCGTGCACTGCGTTTTTTGGCGTTTTCGGCGCTTCCGGAGACGAGATTTGGCTGGAGCTGCAGGAAGGAATGGGATATGGAGATCCGGCGATTGAATCAGAAGGACTACGCGGGCAGAAAATTTACCGCCCGCTACCAGACAAAGGGCTATTATGAGATCTGTGCGTCCGAGCAGGGATTCCGGCTGAGCTACCGGCTGTTTCCGGCGCCGGTCGGGCGGTCGTTCGACGACGTGTTTTTCGGGGAATGGCTGGAGGCCCCGGCGGCCTTCGGCGCGTTTGACGGCGAAGGGCTGGTCGGATTCGCGGAAGGGTCCATCGAGAGCTGGAACAACCGGTTCCGGATCAGCAACATCTGCATCTTTGACAGCGCCGCGCGCGGCAAAGGGACCGGCCGACTGCTGATGGAGGCCATCGAATGCGAGGCGGCAGCCTCCGGCGCGCGGATGATCGTGCTGGAGACGCAGTCGTGCAATGAGGCGGCGATCGCGTTTTACCGGAAGAACGGGTTCTCGGTCATCGGCTTTGATCTCTACGCCTACTCCAACACCGACCCGGAGCGGCACGAGGTCCGGATCGAGATGGGAAAGAAGCTGCATGGTCCGTCCGTGCGCTGAAACTCGCACGGAAAAAGGAGGAAGCGGAAATATATGCATGACATCATCAGGATTGATCACCTGAGCAAGCGCTTTGGGGAGGTACAGGCGGTACAGGACCTGAGCTTCCGCGTGAAGGAGGGAGAGCTGTTCGCCTTCCTCGGCGTCAACGGCGCGGGCAAATCCACCACCATCAACATCCTGTGCGGCCAGCTGGCCAAGGATGGCGGCAGCGTGGAAATTGACGGCGCGGATCCGGACCGCGACCCGGACCGGGTCCGGCGCGAGCTTGGCGTGGTGTTTCAGAATTCCGTACTGGACGGGGCGCTGAGCGTGCGGGACAACCTGCAGAGCCGGGCCGCGCTCTACGGCATCCGGGGCGCGGCATTCGCGAAGCGGCTGGCGGAGCTCGCGCAGCTGCTGGACTTCGGAGCCATCCTGGACCGCCCGGTCGACAGACTCTCCGGCGGGCAGCGCAGGCGCATCGACATTGCGCGCGCCCTGCTCCACCGCCCGAAGATCCTGATCTTCGACGAGCCGACCACCGGCCTGGACCCGCAGACGCGGAGGCTGCTGTGGGACGTGGTGACGGAGCTGCGCCGGAAAGAAAAGCTGACGGTCTTTCTGACCACGCACTACATGGAGGAGGCCGCGGACGCCGACTATGTGATCCTGCTGGACAGCGGCCGGGTCGTCGGCGAGGGCACGCCGCTGGCACTGAAAAACACCTATGCCGGAGATCACATCACGCTGTACGGCGTGGAGGAGGCCGCCGTCCGGGCGCTCGGGCGCAAATATGCCCCGGTGCAGAGCGGCTGGCGCATCGAGGTGGAAAACACCGGCGAGGCGACGAAGCTGATCCTGGCGCAGCCCGCGCTGTTCACGGACTATGAGATCACCAAAGGAAATATGGACGACGTATTCTTAGCCGCGACGGGCAAGAAGCTGCATGGAGGTGCGGAGGTATGACCGGACTTGGCGCGCTGATCCGGCGCAACTGCAAATTATTCTTCAAGGACAAGGGGATGTTCTTTACCTCGCTCATCACGCCGGTCATTCTGCTGGTGCTGTATGCGACGTTTCTGGCCAAGGTCTACCGGGATTCCTTTGCCGCCGCCATGCCCGCGGGCTTCGCGGTGGATGCGGCGCTGATCGACGGCACGGTGGGCGGGCAGCTCGTCTCGTCGCTGCTGGCGGTGTGCTGCGTGACGGTGGCGTTCTGCTCCAATCTGCTGATGGTGCAGGACAGGATCAGCGGGGCCCGGCGGGATCTGACCATGACCCCGGTCAGGCGATCGACGCTGGCGCTCGGCTATTTTGCGGCGAGCGCGCTGTCGACGCTGCTGATCTGCTACGCGGCGCTGGCGGTATGCCTCGGGTATCTGGCTGTGACGGGGTGGTATCTGTCGGCCGCGGACGTGCTGCTGCTCGGGCTGGACGTGCTGCTCCTGTCGCTGTTCGGCACGGCGCTGTCTTCCATCGTCAACTGCAATCTCACGACGAACGGGCAGGCGTCGGCGGTGGGGACCATCGTCAGCGCGGGCTACGGCTTTCTCTGCGGCGCATACATGCCCATTTCCAACTTTGGCGAGGGATTGCAGAGGGTCCTATCCTTCCTCCCCGGCACATATGGGACGGCGCTGTTCCGCAACCACGCGCTGCGCGGGGTGTATGCGGAGATGACGCGGACCGGCTTCCCGGCGGAAGTCGTGGAGCATATCAAGGACTCCATCGACTGCAATCTCTATTTCTTTGGCAGCAAGGTCAGCATCGGAGCGATGACCGGCGTGATGGCCGGGAGCGTAGCCGTGCTGATCGGGATCTATATTTTGATGAATCTTCTGAAAAAAGCAGACTGAACCTACATAAGAGGAACGAAACATGAACGATATTCTTGATTTTATCCGGTCGGCTGCGCCCTGGGTGGCGATGGGGCTGGCCGTGGCGATCCTGGCTGTCCGCGGCGCGGTGAAGATTAAAAAGGGCGAGAAGCAGGACAGCAACTACGGGCTTGAGGGCATGTGCCTCGGCATGTACTTCGGCACGGCCCTCGGGACCGCGCTCGGCAACAACACCGGTGTTGGCCTTTCTCTCAGCATGCTGCTCGACCTGGCCATCGGCTCGTGCATCCCAAGGAACCGGAAGGACGCGGACGAATGAAAAAGAAAGGAAACATGATGCATCTTACCTATGAACACAAGCCTGTGATGACTCTGATCGGGTTTTCGACCCTGATCCGGATGGAGGAGGGCTATACCCGGTGCCCGGGATTCTGGGATGTGGAATACAACCGGAAATACGCGCGCCTGTAGCAGACCGGACAGCCGGAAACGCCGGTGGAGCAGGCGCTGCTTGAAAACCGGATCGGGCGGTTCGCCATCTGTGAGCAGAAGGCAGACTGCTTCGAATACTGGATCGCCGGGCTTTACCGGGGCGGCGCGGTACCGGAGGGGCTGAAGCTCTATCGCTTCCCGGAAAGCGACTGGGCGGTATTCTCCGCAAGGGGCCCGCTCCCCGGCTCGCTGCAGACGCTCAACACCTACGTCTGGCAGACCTGGTATCCGGCCGAGGGGCAGCAGGTCGTGGGGAACGGGGCCGCCGCGCTGCTGGGGTTTTTATAAGCGATGGCGCGGTGGGATCCGTGGCGGGGATGCCGGCGGTGCGGCACGCATTTTATCAAGGACGGCAGGGCCTATACGCTGCAGACCCGGGACCTCTGCCGGCAGGCCCGGCTGGCCGGGATCAACTATACGTGTGAGGCCGTAGGACAATCGCATGCATATTCGGATCACAGATGACGGAAACGAACGCGACATCCATGAGATCCATGAGATGCTGAGGGACTACAATCGCCGGCACTGCGAGGCGTCGGAAAATGTGCCGCTCGGCGTGTTTCTGGAAGACGAGACGGGCCGGAAGTTCGCCGGATTGACCGGTGAGACCTTCGGCAACTGGCTTTGCATCCGGTTCCTGTTCGTCGGCGAAGCGTTCCGGGGCCAGGGGCTCGGCAGCAGGCTGCTGGAGGCTGCGGAAAATGAGGCCCGGCAGCGCGGCTGCAAATACGCGTTTGTGGACACCTTTTCCTTTCAGGCGCCCGCATTTTACGAAAAGCATGGATACCGGGAGGTCTTTACCCTCGAGGACTATCCGTACACCGAAAAACGGCATTATTATACGAAAGCGCTGTAACGGAGGTAAGCAGGAATGGAGCGCAAAGCCAGTATTACCGCCCTGATGAGTTCATTCGGACGGGCGTTTCATGCAGAAAACGAAGAACATCCGGTTTTCGCGGATCATTTTGCCAGAGCGCTGATGACGGGGGAAGAAAATGCCGCTGTGCAGAGCGATATCCTTGGCGGCGAGCCGATGAAAACGGCGTTTTCCTACGGAGCGCTCGAAAAACTGCTGGAAAAGCACGGGTTTCTGATCTACAAGCTTCTGACGCCGGATGATATCCAAAGGGACATCATCGACAGGGCCGGAGCAGAGCTGAAAGCCTTTGAGCATGTCAACGACTGCCTTGCGGTCAGGAAAAAACTCTGATCGGACGACGATGAAATGTGGGATGGAAGATGGAAATGAACTGCAAACGCAAAAACCAACTGATCGGCTGCTGCGGACTGGACTGCAAAAAATGCGATGCCAGAATCGCAACGCTCACGAACGATAACGCCCTGCGGGAGAAGACCGCCGCGCTGTGGACGAAGCTCAACGGGGTGCCGATCACGCCGGAGATGATCCACTGCACCGGCTGCCGCATAGACGGAGCCAAGACGCCGTTCTGCGACAAGCTCTGTCCGGTCCATCATTGCGTGAGGGAAAAGAGCCTTGATACCTGCGCGGACTGCGGGCAGATGGACAGCTGCCCGACGCTGGGGCGCATCGCCGCGAACAGCCCGTTCGTGCTGGACAACCTGCGGCGGCTGCGCGAGGGAAAGTAGATGCGGCGGTATATCGCCCTGCTGCGGGGCGTGAACATCAGCGGGAAGAACAAGGTGCCGATGGCGGAACTGAAGCTGGGCTTTGAATCGCTCGGGTTTCCGGACGTCCGGACCTGGCTGAACAGCGGGAACGTGGTCTTTTCCGGCGAGGAAACGGAGCCCGCGGCGCTGACCGGGCAGATCGAGGGCATGATCCAACGTCGGTTCGGCTTGGAGATCCCTGTTTTCGTCCTGCCGCAGGAGGAGCTTGCAGACACCCTGCGGCACGCGCCGGATTGGTGGGGAACGGAGGATCCGGAGGTCTACGATAACCTCATTTTCATCCTGCCGCCCGCTTCTTTCCAGGACGTCTATCGCGAGATCGGCGCGCCGAAGGAGGGCCTGGAGCAGATCCGGGACTACGGGGCCGCCGTGTTCTGGTCCTTCGACCGGAAGAAGTATCAGAAAACGAACTGGTGGCCGAAGACGGCCAGCGCGGAGGTCGCCCCGAAGCTGACGATCCGGACGGCGAATACCGTCCGGAAAATCGCTCGTTTATAGAAATAGGAACAGAGGGTATTTATGATTACGATCTATGTCTATACGCACGATACGATGGCCGATTGGGAGATCGGGCATGTGACCGCAGAGCTGCATTCCGGCCGTTTTTTCAAGCAGGACGCACCGAAGGTATCGCTCAAAACAGTTGGCATCTCCAAGGAACCGGTCACGAGCATGGGCGGGCTGACGATCCTGCCGGACTGCGTGGTCGATGATATCGCGGTCAGCGAAGAAACCTTCCTGCTGCTGCCGGGCGGGAACACCTGGGACGATCCGAAGCACAGCACTGTGATCAGGAAAGCGGCCGCGCTGCTCTCCGCTGGGGGCACGGTAGGCGCGATCTGCGGAGCGACGGCCGCACTGGCGCGTGCGGGCCTGCTTGACAATCGGCCGCACACGAGCAACGGCGCCGGTTTCCTGGAGATGTTCTGCCCCGGCTACAAGGGACAGCCGTATTTTGTGGACGCCCCGTCTGTCGCGGATGGGAATCTGATCACCGCGGGCGGCACGGGCGCGCTGCTGTGGGCAAAGCAGATCATCGGGCGTCTGGGTGTTTTCCGGCCCGATACGCTCGAAGCGTGGTACGCGTATTTCAGCACCGGCGAAGCGCAGCACTTTTTCGCGCTGATGCAGACGCTGCCTTCGGCCGCGCAATGATCCATGCCGGACCGAAACACGCAGAAAGGAGGGCCGCGGGGCCATGCCGTGTGATATCTTGACCGTAAACGATACGAAATACACTGTGCTCCGGCTGCTCGGGAAGGGAAAGGGCGGATATTCCTATCTGGTGACGGATGGGAGGGCGCAGTATGTGCTGAAGCAGATCCACCACGAGCCGTGCGACTACTATACCTTCGGCGACAAGCTGCAGTCGGAGCTGCGCGACTATAAGACACTGCGAACGCTCGGCATCCCCATACCGGAGCTGCTGGCGGCGGATGTGCAGCAGGAGCGGATTGACTGCATTGTAATTAAGTCAATTGACCGTCTGATGCGCAACGCCGGGGACTGGCATGAATTTATTCAGCACATTACAGCACATCGTGTCAGACTGTATCTGTATCTGGAAAGAAAGTTTTATGAGCCGCAGGATGCGTTTCTTTCCGGTATCAAAGCGCTCATTGCAGAGCAGTATTCCAGAGAATTAAGCCAGAAGGTTAATAATGCCCATAAAAGGCGGCAAAAGAAAATAGACGGGAAACTAACCGTCAACAATAATGTTTACGGCTACAGAAAAGAAAAAGATGGTTATAGAATAGAAGAAACGGAAGCCGTCTATATCCGCAGAATCTATGCGATGTCCGCAGGCGGTGCAGGCGGCAGGAAAATTGCAAAGGAATTGTATGCGATGGGCATGAGAAACCGCAAAAACGGTGCGGTCAGTGATGTGACCGTAAGACGTCTGATTCAGAATCCACTGTATAAGGGAACAGCTGTAATGCATAAAACGCATTATGATTTTGAATTAAAAAAACAGTGCTGCCTGCCAAAGGAGCAGTGGATTTATCATGAAAACAGAATCCCTGCAATCGTGAGCGAAAAGCTGTGGCAGGAGGCAAATGATGCGTTAAATGCCCGGAAAAGCAAAAGTCAGGCAAAAGAACAAAAAGAAAGAAGCCCGCTGCCGCAGCACTGCCTTAAAATCGTCTGCGGAAAATGCGGATGTGCGTACTGCAAAAGAACAGGAAGTGCAGGAAATGTGTATTGGATGTGCGGCAGACAGCTTGAGAAAAATCCGGATGGCACAGTCTGTAAAAATATCACAGTTTATGAGAAAGAACTGGAACCGCTTTTGTGGGAGCAGTTTCAAAAAGAAGATATGGAAAGCATAAAAACTCAGACGGAAAACGGCCTTTTATTGCTGGAAAAAGTTTTAAAAAAGAACCCGTGCAGTAAAGACTTTTGCATGGAATATGGGCGGTTACGGGAAAAGAAAAAGAACCTGCTTCAAAAGTATATGGACGGGATTGTGAGTGACAGTGATTATAAACTGGCATCGGAAATGCTGGCACAGCAGATAAATCAGATGACAGAGCAGGAAAAACGAAACGATACGGCAAAGCCCGGGCAGCGGCTTTTTGCTATCCGTCAGTATCTGTATTCAGAAGAAGGTCAGGAAGCCGTCCGTCAGGCGGTGGTACAAAACACGCTGTCTGAAATAACCGTTTATCCCGATAACCGCCTGTGTGTCTGCTACCGGACAGGAGCGTGCCGGATGATGCCTTACCGTCATATCCATGCCAAAATGAAAAAAAGGCAGGAGAGTATTCAAAAGATAGAACAGCTTTTTTTAAGCCAAAATCGGCTGACCACAGCGGAAATTGCAGAATATACAGGGTATTCCCGGGGAAATATCCTGCAAAAGTTAAAAGAATTAAAACAGCAGGGCAGAATCCGGTATGTCAGCATGGGCAAAAATGGAGGCTGTTGGGAGGATGTAAGTACAGGAATACATCAGGATAAACAGACAAAGAAAACAGACGGGCAGATATAGAGAAACGTATAAAGACAAGTATATAACAGACGGAAGGAATCATACATAAACAGCTGTAATCCTGCATTTATTGAGTGGGGACGGCGGGTTGGTAATGAACGGTTTTATGAGTATTTAAGCAAGCTGGGTATTCTAGGAAAGACTGGAATTGATCTGCCGGGCGAAGCTTCGACAATTATCCATAAAATTGAAAATGTGGGAGAAGTAGAGCTGGCAACAATGTCTTTCGGGCAGTCGTTTCAGATTACACCGGTTATCATGCTGCGTGCGGCGGCGGCAATTGTCAACGGCGGCAAACTGGTGACACCACATTTTGCGGTAAAGGCGGCGGGCGCAGACGGAGAAACCGTACAGGAATTCTGTTATGAAACCGTAACCGATGCCATTACAGAGGAAACGAGCAATACCATGAAAGACATTTTACGTCAGGTTGTAGAGGATGGCGGCGGAAAAAATGCGTACATTGAAGGCTTTTCCATTGGCGGGAAAACGGCAA
>ENA-ORSS01003496-ORSS01003496.1-human-gut-metagenome-genome-assembly--contig:-NODE-3496-length-12675-cov-3.252139_pt1 | contig 12675 bp, 12 predicted proteins | sample MGYA00241899_ERZ509162 | MGnify/ENA primary metagenome ERZ509162 (study PRJEB26280, sample SAMEA2338641) | human gut metagenome | biome: human gut; feature: human-associated habitat; material: faeces... | reverse complement strand
GCGTCTGGCGGCGGAGCGGGAGGAACGTCTCATCAGCGCCGCCCAGATGGAGGCCCGGAAAACGGTCCTGGCCGCTAAACAGGCGGTCATGGAGGAGACCTACGCCAAGGCGCTGGAAAAGCTGCGGAATCTGTCGGAGACCCGTTACGTAGAGGTGCTGACGGAGCTGCTGCTTCAGGCCGCGCCTCATGGTATGGGAGAAATTCTCTTCTCCGCCCAGGATCGGGAAACGGTTGGGCAGGCCGCGGTGGACGCTGCCAACGGAAAGTCCGGCGGCAAGCTGACCCTCTCCGGCGAGACCGCGCCCATTCAGGGGGGCTTCATCCTCAAGGACGGCAACGTTGAGGTCAACTGTGCCTTTGATACGCTGGTTCGTTTGCAGAAGGCGGAAACGGCGGGACAGGTGGCTCAGCGGCTGTTCGGCTGAGGGGAGGTCATACCTTGGCTAACAAAATCAAAGATACGGATTATCTGGCGATCTCCGCCCGTGTCCGGGCCATGGAGACCACGCTGCTGACGGCGGAGCGCATGGAGCGTCTGCTGGAGGCCCGCAGCGATGAGGAAGTCTCCAAGCTTCTTCAGGACTGCGGCTATCCGGAGCTGGACGCCGCCGTATCGGCGCGGACGCGGCAGCTGTTTCCCAATGGCGCGGTGCGGTGTGAGAACGACTGCTATGTGGGCTTTGCCGGTGCGTTTGGACTGAAGGCCGGTATCAATGTGGTAGCCGGAACCGGAGCCATCGCCTATGGAGAAGACGAGGAAGGGCATGCCGCCCGCAGCGGCGGATGGCACCATGATTTTTCGGATGAGGGCTCCGGCGTATGGCTGGGGCGTGAGTCGTTTGCGCTGTTTGCCCGGCAGATGGACGGCCGCGCACCCCGCACGGCGTTTTATGAGATCTTTCGGGAAGGACTGGGACTGCGGCGGGATACGGATGTGATCGACTATTATGCGCGGCGCTGCGCGGGAAACCGGGCGGAGCTGGCAAAAACGCAGGAGCTGCTGCTGGCGGCCGCTCAGGCCGGAGACAACAGCGCCGCCGCGCTGTACCGAAAGGCGGCCGGCCACTTGTGTGAGACGGCAGCGGCGGTGTACCGGAAGCTGTGCTTTCAGGAGCCGGTACACATCTCCTATTCCGGCGGCGTATTTCAGGTCAGGGACTTTTTACTGCAGCCCTTCCTTCGGCAGATGCGGCAGGCGATCCCCGGCTGCGTGGCGAACTCTCCGCTGTATACGCCGGAGGAGGGTGCGGCGCTGGCCGCGGCCCGGTTGCTGGAAAAGGAGGCGTGAGCGGGGATGGGCTTATACTATCAGGCGTTTACCGGCGGCGCGGCAGGGCGTGGCGTTGCCGCGGAGGATATTCTTCGCAGACTGCGGAACGTACCGGTACAGGCTGTGATCGTGGGATGGTCGGAGGACCCGGCGCTGTATCGGGAGCTGGGGGAAGCGCTGCACCGCCGCGGCGCAGAGCTGTGGCTGTGGTTTCCCGTGTTCTCCGAGCATACGCTGCGGGAGGGCCTGCGCCGCCAGACCGGTCTGTTGACCGGCGCGCCTTTGGGCGCGCGGGTATTTGACGGAGACGAGACATTTGATTTCTGCTGCCCCTCGCAGGCGGGGCTGGCGCAGCGCCTGCTGGAGAAATACGACCGTGATTTTGCGGGATGTGCCTTTGACGGCATGTTTTTGGACCGCATCCGGTACCCCTCTCTGACCGTGGGCGCGGAGGCGCTGTTTGGCTGCGCCTGCGGGGAGTGCCGCGATTGGCTGGCGGAAAACGGGCTGCCGCGTCAGGTGCAGGATGACCTTGCGCAGCGGATCGCGGCGCGTATGTCGGATGAGGATTGTATAGACCCGCTGGGACTGCTCCAATACTGCGCGGGACAATACATCTTTGCGGATCCGGCGCTGGAGACGCTGCTGCGGCTGAAGTGCCAGCGGATCGAAAGCGTGGTGCGTGTGCTGTGCGGCGGTTTTCGGAGCCGGGGTATGAAAGTGGCGATGGATCTGTTCGCGCCGTTTCTGGCACCGCTGGTGGGGCAGGATTACAGGCGGCTCGGGGCGATGGCCGATTTTATCAAGCCGATGCTGTACCGGCATACCTCCACACCGGCAGGGCTGTCCTTTGAACTGGACGCCATGGCGCGAGCCGTCAGCGAAGCTGCGCCGGCGGCCTATGCGGCGCGGCGGGCATATTTGAGACAGGTGACCGGCATGGACGGTGATACCGGCGGCTTCTTTGAACGGGAGCTGGCGGCGATCCCGCCGGTGGGGCGCGTCGTGCCGGGGATCGAATTGCATACGGCGGAAGGGCTGCCTCCGGTGCGGCGGACGGATATTGCGGACAGCGTACACCGGGTAGAGCAGGCGGGCTATTTCGACCGCGTGGCCTGCTGGGACATTCTCAGCGCGGATCAGAAAGCCATAGAGACGTTTGCCGGTATTGCGGGGAGGGATCAGGATTGAGCGGTTGGCTGGAATTTGAAGATATTTGCAAAAACTTCCACGGCGTAGCGGCACTGAAGCATATCAGCTTCAAGGCGTACAGCGGACAGGTTTTGTCGCTGGTAGGCGAAAACGGCGCAGGGAAATCCACGCTGTTGAAGATACTGGGCGGAGATTACCAGCCCTCCTCCGGAACCTACCGCATCAACGGGGAGGAGAAACACTTTGCTTCCCCCTACGAGGCGATCCGCGCAGGCGTGGGGCTGATCTATCAGGAACGGCAGATGGCGCCGGAGCTGACGGTGGCGGAAAACATTTTTATGGGTGCGCTGCCGAAGAAGGGGCCGTTTGTGGATTTCAAGACGCTGTATGCCAGGGCCAAGGCGCTGCTGGAGGAGTTCGGACTGGACATTGCACCGACGGAGAAGCTGAAAAACCTCTCTGCCGCGATGCAGCAGATGGTGGAGATCATCAAGGTCTATTCCCGCCGTCCGAAGCTGATCGCCTTTGACGAACCCACCACGGCGCTGACGGAGGCGGAAGCGGAAAAGCTGTTTTACATCATTGAGGAAAAGCTGAAGAAGCAGGACATCATCATTCTGTATGTATCCCACCGGATGAACGAGGTCTTCCGTCTTTCGGACCGTATCGTGGTGTTTAAGGACGGCGAACTGGTACACACCGCCGTCACGGCGGAGACCGACGAGGAGGCCATCGTGCAGCGCATGGTGGGCCGCCCGTTGGAAAAGGTGTTTGGCGAGCTGAAGCGGAACGCTCCGGCGGAGGACTGCATCCTGCGGGTAACAGGCTACTCCGGCAGGGGCTTTCAGGACGCCTCCTTTACCCTGCGCCGGGGCGAGGTCATCGGTTTTTACGGATTGGTGGGCGCGGGACGGACGGAGCTGATGCGCGGCATTTTCGGCGCGGATGAGATCAGCGGCGGACAGCTGGAGCTGAACGGTGAGTGCCTGCGTTTCACCTCGCCGGGACAGGCGGTGAAAAAGGGCGTTGCCTTTTTGACCGAGGATCGGAAGGATCAGGGAATATTTTCCCAGCAGGGCGTGCGGGAGAATATCAGCGTCGTCAGTCTGAAGAAATTGAAAAACCTGTGGTTTCTCAGCAGCCGGAAGGAAAATCAGTTTGCCCGGGAGCAATGTGAGAAGCTGACGGTGAAAACCAGCTCCATTCACAAGAAGATCGCGGAGCTCAGCGGCGGCAATCAGCAGAAGGCACTGCTGGCACGCTGGCTTGCGATGGATCCGGAGATCCTGATCCTGGACGAGCCTACGAAGGGCATCGACGTAGGTGCCAAGGCGGAGATCTACCGCATCATCCGGGACATTGCGGCGCAGGGGATCTCGGTGATCGTCGTGTCGTCGGAGCTGCCGGAGATCATCGGACTCAGTGACAGGATATATGTGATGAAGAGCGGGCGTATCGTCAAGGAGCTGCCGGCCGCGGAGGCTACCGAGGAGACGGTTATCGCGTGGGCCATGATGACAAATAACGCCGGAGGGACGCAACAATGAAAGACAAATCCTTGAAGGAGATCGCAAAAAAAGTAGTGGATTCCAACTACTTCGTGCTGATAGCGGTGTGGATCATCATGTGCATCGTATTCACAAAGCTGCAGAGCAACTTTTTTTCCTATCGCAATATGCTGAATATCCTGACCTCCGGATCGCTGGTGGGTCTGCTGTGCATCGGCGAGGCCTATCTGATTATTGCCGGCATGATCGAGCTGTCGGCAGGAGCGGTGGCGGCGTTCTCCGGCGTACTGGCGGCGATTCTGGCGCGGGACGGTCTGCCCTTGGGGGCGATCCTGCCCATCACCATCGCCGGAGGCCTGCTGTTTGGCCTGCTGAACGGACTTCTGGTGACAAAGATCAAGCTACAGCCATTTATCACCACGCTGGCGACCATGTCCATCGCCCGGGGGCTTGCCTACATCATCTGTCAGGTTAAGCCGGTGCGCATCGCCAACGAGTCTCTCAATGCCGTGGGCTCCCTTCAGGTGCTGACGGTTCCGCTGCCGGTGCTGATCCTGGTGGTGCTGATCGCGGTCTTCGGCATTCTGCTGGCCAAAACGGAGTTTGGCCGCAATGTGTATCTGGTGGGCGGAAACCCGGAGGCAGCCCGTCTGGCCGGTATCAACGTCAATAAGATCAAGGTGCAGCTGTTTATGATCTCCGGCGCCATTGCCGCGCTGGGCGGAGTGATCCTTGCGGCGCGCATGAATTCCGGCCAACCGGGCGCGGCGGCCAATGTGGACACGGACGCCATTACGGCAGTGGTGCTGGGCGGCATCGCCATGACCGGAGGTACCGGCACCATGTTCGGCACCTTCCTGGGATTGCTGGTGCTGCTGACGCTGAACAACGGCCTGCTGGTGCTGGGCGTGACGACCTATTGGCAGAATGTGGCCAAGGGCGTGGTGCTGGTCTTTGCGCTGGCGCTGGACTTCTACCGGACGAAGCGCCGCAACAAAGTAAAGGAAACACCGCACAATTAAAGCTGCGGCGCGTTGCGGAGATGTTGTGTCCTGACTTTGCTGCGAAACCGCGTCCCGTCAGTACGCAAAATTTGCGCGCAAATCGCGCTTGTTCCATGATGCGGTGCTACCTGAAATCTGTATGATCATGCGAAAGCATGGCAAATAAAAAAAGGAGAACGTACACATGAAAAAAATGATAGCCCTGCTGCTGGCGCTGGTAATGGCGTTTGCGCTCGTTGCCTGCGGCGGCCAAGAGAACAACCAGACATCCGGCAACGAAGAAGGTTCGGACAAGATCCTGATCGGCGCCATCTACCGCGACCTGACCCAGACCTGGTTTGAAAAGGAATCCACTGCCGCCAAGGCCACCGCGGATGAACTGGGTATCGACATCCTGATCGGTGACGGTCAGGAGGATCCCGCTGTGCTCATCGACGTGCTGGACAGCTTCATTACGCAGGGGATTCAGGGACTGGTCATCAACACCTGCGATCAGGGCCTGAGCCAGACCATTCTGGATAAGTGCGCGGCCGCCGGTATCCCCGTGTGCGCCGTGGACGTCCCCCTGATCGACGACAACGGTACGCACATTGCCCCCGCCGTGATCCTGGACTCCTATCTGTGCGGCCAGCAAACGGTGGAATGGCTGCTGAACTATGTGGAAGAAAACGGCGGTATGAAGGATCCCGCCACCACCGGATTCCTGATCCTGGCCATGGAGACTGCCACCAGCTGCATTCCCCGTGCCGACGGCCAGTATGATTATTTCACCGAGAAATGCCCCGACTTCCCCGCAGCCAACATCTTCCGCGTTGACTACGGCGCAGGCTCCACGGAGACCGGCTATGACGCCGCTGCCGCCACCATCACCGCCCATCCCGAGATCAAGACATGGTATGTTGTCGCCGCCAACGACGAGGGCGTTGTAGGCGCGGCTCGCTTCCTGGAGGAGACCGGCATGGATCAGGACGCCGTGTGCGTAGGTATTGACGGCTATCTGGCCTCCGACGAGTTCAAGAAGGAGTCCTCCCCCGTGAAGGCGTCCGCCTATCTGGATTCCGGCACGGTGGCCAAGGTCTCTGTTACCGCGGTGTATGAGAATATCGTCAACGGCACCGAGATCTTCGGCGAGTATAAGAAGGACGGCGAGCAGTTCGGCACCTATCCGTTCGGCTCTGTCATCGTGACCAAGGACAATTATACCGAGATCATGGGCGACGCTGCCAACTGAGAACCACAGACCGCGGCGGGCGACCCACAGCGGCCGCCCGCCGTTTCCCCTTTAAGATTGGGAGGATACACGAATGTATAATACTGAAAAAGAGATCCGTGATGAGCTGAACAGCATAAGCAAGTGCCTGCAATTGGTCTGCGGGAAGGAGGACGAGATCCTGCGAACCTTTTCCGGCGCTAGGCGGATGTGGTTCGTCGGCAGCGGCTCCAGCTTTTGCCTGGCCAAGTCCGCGGCGGCAATGTTCACCATGCGGTGCGATATTCCCTCTCTGGCGGTGGCGGCAGGGGATCTGCTGCTGCATACCGAGCGGTATCTGAATGCCGTAAAGGGCAGCGTAGTGGTGTTTGTATCCCGCTCCGGCATGACCAGCGAGGTGCTGCGGGTCTATGATCTGGTGGCAAAGCTGGAGGGCGTATCCACCGTTTCGCTGTGTGCCAATGCGGCGTCCACCCTCAACGACGCCTGCGACCTGTCCCTGTGTGTGCCTTGGGCATTTGACGAGAGCGTGTGCCAGACCCGCACCATTGGCTCATTCTTTGCCGCGCTGGCGATGATCTGCGCACTGGTGTCCCGCGATACGCGGCTGCAGGAGCAGCTGAAGGCGGTCAGCCATATGGGCGGTGCGCTGGACGAGCGGGAATTGCCGCTGGCGCGGCAGCTGGCCGAGAAGGACTGGGATCATGTGGTGGTGCTGGCGGATGCGGAGGCCGCCGGGGTGATGGAGGAAGGCGCGCTGGCCTTCAAGGAGATCTGCTGTCTCAACTCCAATTTCTACAACCTGCTGGACGTGCGCCACGGGCCGGTGGTCATGATTGACGAGCGTACCTTCGTCTTTGCCTTTCTGGAATCCGCGGGTCAGACAGAGCAGGCGCTGTTGGAGGATCTGCGGAAAAGAACCGGCTATGTGGTCAGTTTGGGACCCTTTGCGGCGGCAGAGGGGGAGGATACGCATTTCGACACCGGAGAGATCACCGATCCTGTGGCGGCGGCTATCCCGGCGCTGTACCTGCTGCAAAATGTGGCGCTGTATAAGGCGCTGAAACGTGGCGTAGACCCAGACCGACCCAATGGGCTAAGCGCATGGATCCGCCTGTGAGAGCAATTATGGGAATGTTACAGAAGATCGCAATGGAGAATAAGACCGGCCGGCAGATCGGGGTGTTCTCCGTATGCACCTCCAATCAGCTGGTCATCCGCGCGGCGCTGCGGCATGCCGGAAAGCGGGGATACCCGCTGGTGCTGGAGGCGACATCCAATCAGTGCAATCAGTTTGGCGGCTATACCGGCATGACGCCGAAGGACTATATGGACATGGTTCACCATTTGGTGGAGGAAGAGGGCTGCCCCGCTTCCCAGCTTATTCTGGGCGGGGATCATCTGGGACCGCTGGTCAGCTGCCATAAGCCGGAGCGGGAGGCCATGAAGGACGCGGCGGATATGATCCGTGCCTATGCGGCCGCCGGGTTCGGCAAAATACATATCGACACCAGTATGCGCCTTGGCGATGACGACCCGCGGCAGCCGCTGGCACCGGAGGTCTGCGCCCGCCGCGCGGCGGAGCTGGCGCTTGTGGTGCGCGAGACCTGCCGCGCACTGCCTGATGCGGAACAGCCGGTGCTGGTGGTCGGCAGCGAGGTACCGATCCCCGGCGGCAGCTTGGTGCATGAGGACAGTGTGACCCCCACATCTCCAGTGGAGATCGCCCGGCAGATCGCCGCGTTCCGGGAGGCATTTGCCCAAAAGGGACTGCCCTTCGGGCAGGTGATCGGCTTCGTGGCGCAGCCGGGCGTGGAGTTCGGCGACGACTTTGTCAATGCCTACGCCCCCCGGCGGGCCGCGGGACTGATGGCGCAGATGCGGGGCTGCCCCGATCTGGTGCTGGAGGGACATTCTACCGATTACCAGACGCGGGAGTCACTGAGCAGTCTGGTGCGGGACGGCGTGGCGATCCTGAAGGTGGGTCCCGCGCTGACCTTTGCCCTGCGTGAGGCGCTGATGCTGGCGCAGCAGGCGGCTGGCCGGATGGGCGTAAATGTGGATTTTACCGGAGCCCTGGAAAACGCTATGCTGGCGGACGACAGATACTGGAAGTCCTATTACAGCGGCACGGAGCGGGAGGTGGCCTATAAGCGCCTGTTCAGCTTCTCGGATCGCTGCCGTTACTATCTGCCGGATCCCGGCGTGGAGCAGGCGGTGCAGACGCTGCTGACGCAGTGCGGCGATCTGCCGCCGGCGCTGCTGAGCCTGTATTTTCCCCGGCAGTATACCAAATACCGGAACGGACAGCTGGGCAGCGATCTCCGCACCGTCATCCTTGACCGTATCGGCGATGTGCTGGATGACTATGCCGCCGCCTGTTTTCCGGCGTTATATGAATAGCTATCTCTCTGCTCTTCTTTCGTAAGAAAGGCAAAAAGACCGCCACGTTTGTGGCGGATATGGTCAACGAACGGAGAGTTCCACAGAATAGACGAACATGTCGCCCCGGACATAGCTGATGTTTTTTTCGATCACAACATTGTTGTGATAGGTGATGCGGGTCAGATAGATGGCGGCGTCGTTTTGCCGCTGATCCAGCATTCCCGCCGTTTCCTGATCCAGCAGGATCGCCTTCAGCTTTTCGTTGGCGCGGGTGGGGATGATATTGTACTTCTTTAAGGAGTTATACAGCCCCAAAGACTGCACCTGCTGGGCATGCAGCTCCGGACAGATGGCGCAGGGAATATAGGAAAACTCCCGTGCATAGGGCTGCTCACCGGCAAAGAAGATTCGCTCGATACAGAACACATTGTCGTCCTGCCGGATATTCAGATCCGCGGCCAGCCTGGCGTCGGCGGGAACGATGTCGAAGTGGCGCATGGTGCTGTATGTGCTGACGCCCCGGCTGCGAAGATCCTCCCGAAAGCTGTAAAAATGGGTCAGAGGCTGTTCGATATACTTTCCCTTGACATAGGTGCCTTTTCCCTTGATGGTGTAGACATAGCCCTCCTGCACCAGCAGATCAATGGCCTTCCGCACCGTCACGCGGCTGACGTTGTATGCTTCGCAAAGCTCGTTCTCGCTGCTCATGCGGCTCTGGGGCGGCCATTTGCCGTCCTGAATATTTTTGACAAGAATGTCCTTCAACTGGTAGTATTTTGTAACGGGAGACGTTGCATCTATCATATCACTGCTGCCTTTCTGAAAAGAGTGGGTCGCCGATATGGAAAAGCGCGAAGCGCGGTTAAATGATACATACAGTATAACACATAAAATACCGAAAATCCAGCATTTTCCACGGATTGTCGGCAAATATTGACAAGAATATTTGCGAGATATTCAAAAAAGCAGTGCAGATGCAAAAAGGGAAGCGCCCGGCGGGCGCTTCCCTTTTTCGGTATCTGTTTACTTTACGAAGATGGTTTCGATCTCCACCAGCGCACCCTTGGGCAGGGCGCCTACCTCCACAGCGGAGCGGGCGGGATACTGTCCCTCGGTAAAGAACTCGGCATACACGGCGTTCATGGCGGCGAAATCACCCATGTTCTGCAGGAACACGGTGGTCTTCACCACGTTGTCCATGGTCAGACCGGCCTCCGTCAGGATGGCCTTGATGTTGGTCAGTACCTGACGGGTCTGCTCGGTGATGCCGCCGGGTACGAATTCGCCGGTGGCGGGATCGAAGGGGATCTGATCGGAGGTGACAAGGAAGTTGCCGCAGTCGATGGCCTGAGAGTAGGGACCGATGGCAGCGGGAGCGTTGGTGGTGGAAATGATCTTCTTCATGGGAACAGCCTCCTCATTGATTGTGTAGCTCCATGGTACACCAACATTGAAGCAGGGAGAGCTTTCTCTCCCGCAAAGGCATACCATACAAGGGAGGCGCGTATGAATCAAATCATTTCCGTGCGTTCCGCCGCCCTGACGTATCAGGCGCGCAACGGCGAGGTGGAGGCGCTGCCGAGCGTATCCTTCGACATGGCGGAGGGGGAGTTCGTCAGTATCGTAGGCCCCTCCGGCTGTGGGAAATCCACGCTGCTGGGCGCGCTGGCAGGGCTTGAGACGCTGGACGGCGGCACGGTGGAGCTATACGGCCGTCCGGCATCCGGCGCCGACGGGCGCATGGGCTTTATGCCCCAGCGCGACCAGCTGTTTGAATGGCGCTCCATCTATGACAACGTGATGCTGGGGCTGCAGATCCGGAACGACCGTGATCCGGCGCACCGCCGCAATGTGGAGGGACTGCTGAAGCGCTACGGCCTGTGGGAATTTGCCGCCAAGCGCCCTGACCAGCTGTCCGGCGGCATGCGGCAGCGCTGCGCCCTGATCCGCACGCTGGCCACGCAGCCGGATATTCTGCTGTTGGATGAGCCGTTTTCCGAGCTGGATTATCAGACCCGTCTGGCGGTATCCGGCGACATCTGGCATATCATCCGCTCCGAAGGAAAGACCGCTCTGCTGGTGACTCACGACATCTCCGAGGCTGTCAGCATGTCGGATCGGGTGGTGGTGTTGTCCCGCCGCCCCGCCACGGTGAAGGCGGTGTTCGATATGGGAGAGCTGCGGCGGATGGATCCCCTGAAGCGGCGGGAGAATCCAGCCTTTGCCCGCTATTTTGACGCCATATGGAAGGAGCTGGAGCTGCGTGAATGAACCTGCCCTGTCGCCCAAGCGGGCGCGGTATCTGCACCGGCTGCGGCAGGAGAGCCGTCGGGTACGGCTATGGCAGGCGGCGCTTTTCGTGGGCTTTTTTGCCTTCTGGGAGCTGAGCTGCCGCGTCGGTCTCAGCGACGGCTTTCTGGTCAGCAGTCCCAGCCGCATCGCCGCCACGTTTCTGAGCCTGTGCCGCAGCGGTGATGTGCTGCTGCACGTAGGCGTCTCCTGCTGGGAGACGGCAGTGGGCTTCCTGCTGGGCACCGCCGCCGGAACGGTGGTGGCCGTGGCCATGTGGTGGTGGCCCACCCTGAGCCGTGTGCTGGATCCGTATCTGGTGGTGCTGAACGCGCTGCCGAAAACAGCCCTCGGCCCCATCTTCATCGTGTGGATGGGCGCCGGAACCGGCGCCATCATCGTCATGACGCTGGCTATCTCGCTGATCGTCACCATTCTCAACATGTACGAGGGCTTCCGCGCCACGGACGCCCAGAAGACCCGGCTGATGGCCGCCATGGGCGCCAGCCGCTGGCAGCTTTTGCGGATGCTGGTGTTTCCCGCCAACTACGCCACGCTGCTGAACACCCTGAAGGTCAACGTGGGCCTTTCGTGGGTAGGCGTTATCATGGGCGAGTTTCTTGTCTCACGGGCCGGTCTTGGGTATCTGATCGTTTATGGCTCCCAGGTGTTCAACATGGATCTGGTGATGACCAGCGTGTTGCTGCTGCTGGTGGCCGCAGTGGTCATGTACCGGCTGGTGCTGTGGGTGGAAAAAATACTGTATCATTTATTGGGGGTAAAAGCATGAAAAAGATCTTCGCACCGGTGCTGGCCGCCCTGATGCTGCTGCCGCTGCTCTGCGGCTGCGGCACGGGGACGGCAGAGGCGGAACTGACCACGGTACGCCTGAACGAAGTGACCCATTCTGTGTTCTACGCGCCGCAGTATGTGGCCATGGAGCTGGGCTTCTTCGCCGATGAAGGCCTTGCCATTGAGCTGACCAACGGCGGCGGGGCCGACAAGGTGATGACCGCCGTGGTCTCCGGACAGAGCGACATCGGTCTGGCGGGGCCGGAGAGCTGCATCTACATTTACAATCAGGGCAAGGACGATCATCCGGTGGTGTTCGGCCAGCTGACAGCCTGCGACGGCGCGTTCCTGATGGGCCGGGAGGACGTTTCCTTTAACTGGGAGGATCTGCGGGGCAAGACCATCATCGGCGGCCGCAAGGGCGGCGTGCCGGAGATGACGCTGGAGTACGTTCTGCGGCAGCACGGACTGGAACCGCAGGTGGACGTCATCGTGGACACCAGTGTCCAGTTCAACATGATGGCCGGTGCCTTTACCGGCGGGCAGGGGGACTATGTGACACTGTTTGAGCCTGCTGCCACCCAGGTGGTCAACGCGGGGCAGGGCTATATCCTCTGTTCCATCGGCGCCGAGAGCGGCACCATCCCATATACCGCCTATTTTGCCTCCCGCAACTATACGGCGGAGCATAACGATGTGATCGCTGCCTTCTGCCGGGCTGTGGCAAAGGCGCTGGACTGGGTGGAGAGCCATACCGACCGGGAGGTGGCGCAGGCCATTATCGGCCAGTTCCCGGATACCGATCTGGACACACTGGAGGCTGTTACCGCCCGTCACCGGCAGATCGGCGTGTGGAATACGCCGCTGACCATGGAGCAGGCGTCGCTGGAGCGCCTGGAGACCGTCATGACGCAGGCCGGAGAGCTGACGAAAGCGCAGTGGGTGGATTTCAACGAACTGGTGGATAACCACTGGGCGGAGGCCGCACGGTAAAAAGCAGCAGAAAGCGCTCCCCGATGGGGGAGCGCTTTCTGCTCAGCCTGTCAAAGAACGCCAGTTCTCG
>ENA-ORSS01003492-ORSS01003492.1-human-gut-metagenome-genome-assembly--contig:-NODE-3492-length-12680-cov-14.682693_pt1 | contig 12680 bp, 9 predicted proteins | sample MGYA00241899_ERZ509162 | MGnify/ENA primary metagenome ERZ509162 (study PRJEB26280, sample SAMEA2338641) | human gut metagenome | biome: human gut; feature: human-associated habitat; material: faeces... | reverse complement strand
GCCTGCGCCTGATTGAAAGCTACGGCACCGGCATCCGCCGCATTTTCAAGCTCTATGCAAACTGCCCCGTCCAGCCCAGCATCGAGGCGACGACAAATGCATTTAGAATCGTACTGCCGAACATGAACGCCGCTTCTGCGGGCGCAGAAAATACGGCAGAAGCAAAACCCGCTACGCCGGTCATTACGCCGCAGATGAAAATCGTTCTGGACTACCTCAAGGAATACGGTGAAATGCGCGACGAGGAGTTGCAGGAGCTGCTGCATATCAAAAAGACCAGAGCCTATCTGCTGACCCGCCAGATGAGCGAAGAAGGGCTGATCGAGGTCGTCGGCAGAGGGGCGGAGAAGAAGTATAGGTTGAAATAGTATCGCTGTAAAACGTCTTTGCGATGACATGAGATTAGAAAGTAAACGGTGAATTGCTGTTTGCGGAAACGGTTAAAGACCTGAAAAGGTCGAAAACGCTAGTTGCTTTGAAATAGAGAGGAGAAGTTATGATTACTAGCCAAGGTATGCTTGTGTGTAGTTTTAACCTTAAGCAAAGGTTTTCCCGCGGAGAGGAGAATGTCTATCCATTAAATCAGCAATACGAACTGAAACTTGAAAACGAGACATTACGAATTGAAGATGCAGCCAAATTTTTTCAAATTTTTTGCCAGGAAAATAGCAAATTTACAGATGATACAATAAAGATGAAGTTGTTTTCTGTGAAAGAAAATAGCTTTTGTAAGATCGTTCGTGATACATATACTGCTGTGTCATTCGTTATCAAGTCTGGAGGGTACGGTGTTGAAGGTGAAATCACCGACAGAACTTCACAAGTCGTCACATACCATCGGAAGGAAAATGAATCGGATGTAAAAGAGTTTCTTTGTGTTGTCTATATCCCGCATGATATTGGGAATCTGCAAATTAAAAAAGGAATCCTGGTGTTTCAAAGTATTGGTGCCTATGGTGTAAAAACAATAACAACTGAAAGATTGCGCGACTTCTTTGGAAAGTTTGATTTAACGTTTGAAACACGCAGCGTTTCTATTGCTTCCTTTATCGAGAAACTGATTCAGCAAGGAAGCCTGTATAAACTTACACTGATTCGGGAAAGGGTATCACAAAACCCGGCTGATAATATGCTTATTGCAACAGGGCGTGAGGAACGTGTTTTTATTCGTCCGACACTAAAGCCGGAATGGAAATTAAGGCTTCTTACGATGTTTCAACATGCGGATGAAACTGGTGTTTTTGAAATACCAGAGGGAGAAGACTACGATGACATCTCGATCCAATTCAAACTGGGGGAAAGAACGCGTACTATGCGTTTGCGAAACATTGAAAGACTAAGTATAGTTGAGGAAATACCCGAAACATTAGTGCGAGAAAGAAGCGCAGATAAGATTAGAAATTATATGATTTCTACTGCTGATATGTATAAAGAACGGATGGTTTGGGGGAATAGGGGTGAAATATAGTTATGCGAACCTTGAAAATCATTGGAATACTGATGGTCTTGATCTCAGCGGGAATTATGAGTGTCAGTTTGCTAAGAAAGAATGAACCTTTTTTCAATATACATGAAATCGTTCAAGAATATAGAAAGCTAATCCGTGGTTCTACAATTGTATTTTTTATTTTGCCGCTTTTATTCTCTGTGGGACTAGCGTTGCTGTACACGGCAGGAACGCACTTTTATTCGGAAATAGGCGTCATACTGGGGATTATTCTTTCCATGCTTTTGGCGTCACTCAGCATTTTGTGCAATTACGATTTTTCAGAAGTCAGGGATGAGCAGCAGCGAAAGAAAGGCAGGGACGTCGTAAAGACAACGATAAATGTTGTGTTCTTCGATGTATTAATGTGCGTTTTTCTTCTTTTATACGGATTGGTGATAATCGTTCTGAGTGATGGAGATTACACTTGGTTGCACATAGACATAACACTTTTGAAAGTGATTATCTCAGCTGTGTCTTATTATGTTTTTTCCATTATCATGCTAAACCTTTTGCTTGTTGTTAAACAGATCAGCCGGATTATTGAATTTAATCTTATTGTGAAAAAGAAAACAGAGTAAATATAAACGCGGTAAAAGTATTCCTTTGGCAAGAATAGTTCCATTACAAAATAAAAAATTGTGATTATCATATCATATTTGAAATTTGTCATCGAGGATTTGAAAGAGATTCACAAACAGAAATAATTGGAGGTGCGCTATGGCACTGGAAAATAAATTGAGACTGACGAGTTCTGCCGACCTTGCGCGGGAGGAAGAGCGAATCAGCAAGAAAAGAGCCGTGTGGCTGTTTGAAAGCGGCACGCTGGACAAGCTGCCTGTCGGCACGTTCGCGTCGCTCAAGGCGATTCATAAAGCACTTTTTGAGGATATTTACGACTTTGCGGGCGAGCTTCGCGCGGTTAACTTAGCGAAAGGCAATTTCCGCTTTGCGCCGCTGATGTATCTGGAAGCGGCACTGGCGAACATCGAGAAAATGCCGCAGGGTACATTCGATGAAATCATCGAAAAGTATGTGGAAATGAACGTCGCTCACCCGTTCCGCGAGGGTAATGGGCGCAGTATGCGCATCTGGCTCGATTTGATGCTGAAAAACGGTATCGGACAGGTCGTGGATTGGAGCAAGGTCGATAAGGAGGACTATCTGCTTGCAATGGAGCGCAGTCCGATTAAGGATGTGGAGATTAAAGTGCTTCTGAAAGCCGCGCTGACAGATGATGTGGATAGCCGCGAGGTCTTTATGAAAGGGATTGACCACAGCTATTATTACGAGGGATATACGACATTTAAGGCAGAAGAACTGTAGGTGTCATGTTCTGTAATTCATTTTACAGGCAGTTTGATAATTCTTAGATTATAAAATCAATTTTCGCTCTGATACAGATATAGAGAGCAATGAAAGGAACCAGCCCGTATCAAAGGAGAAATATAAGTGATCAACATTCGAAAATTGGAATCTGATTTATGGGAGTCTGCCGATCTGCTTCGTGCAGGCTCCAAGCTGACCTCAAATCAATACTGTATGCCCGTGCTGGGCCTGATTTTCCTGCGTTACGCATACAGCCGCTTCAAACTGGTAGAAGCAGAGATTTTGAAGAACCGCCCGGTACGCAATGGCCGCGTCATACCCGTGGAAGCTAGCGACTTTACATCTAAGAGCGCACTGTTTCTCCCCAAGGAAGCACAGTATGAGTATCTGGTCAATCACCCTGCCGACATCGCATCCGCGGGGCTAACCAACCAAAGTGGTCACATCATGAACAGCCTGGGTGAAGTGGTCAACAACGCCATGGAGTTAGTGGAGGCCCAGTCTGAGCAGCTCATCGGTGTGCTGCCAAAGGACTACACCATGTTCTCCGACGAACTGCTGGCCGAGCTACTCCGCATCTTCAACAACAGTGCGTTGGACGAGGTGGGCGGCGATGTCATTGGCCGCATCTATGAGTACTTCCTCAATAAGTTTGCCAAAAACATCGCTCAGGACGATGGCGTGTTCTTCACGCCTAAATCCCTGGTCAAGATGATCGTCAATGTGCTGGAGCCATCTGGCGGTATCCTTCTGGACCCTGCCTGCGGCAGCGGTGGGATGTTTGTTCAGACCGGTGATTTTGTCAATGCTGCCGGGATGGAAGCCAATTCCGCCATGACCTTTTATGGACAGGAAAAAGTGGAGTACAATGCCCAGCTCTGCCTGATGAATATGGCTGTTCACGGGCTCAACGGTATCATTAAGTCCGGCGACGAGGCAAATACCTTCTATCACGACGCCCACAATCTGGACGGCTGCTGCGACTATGTCATGGCCAATCCGCCATTCAATGTGGACAAGGTCAATTCCGAGTCCGCCCAGAGTGCGGGGCGTCTGCCTTTCGGCTTGCCCTCTATCAACGCCAAAAAGGAATTCGGCAACGCCAACTATTTGTGGATCTCCTACTTCTACTCCTACCTGAACGAGCATGGTCGGGCGGGCTTCGTTATGGCATCTTCCGCAACAGACAGTTCCGGCAAGGATCGGGACATCCGTCAGAAATTGGTGGAGACCGGTCATGTAGATGTGATGGTCAGCGTGGGCAACAACTTCTTCTACACCAAGAGCTTACCGTGCTCTTTGTGGTTCTTTGATAAGGGAAAGCCCCAAGAATTACAGGACAAAGTGCTGTTCATCGACGCCCGGAATTATTATACCGTGGTCGACCGCACCCTGAATGAGTGGAGCGATTGTCAGCTCAAAAATCTGAACGCTATCGTGTGGCTGTACCGTGGTGAAGTTGACAAATACATAAAACTGCTGGACGATTATCGGCGGTACTTGCTGCATTGCGCAGTGGAGTTGAAAGCCGACGATGTGTGCCATGTCGTCACGCCTACTGCCGCATTCACAGATATTCTTTCTGCTTTTGAATCGTTTGAAAACAGACAGAAAGAGCGTGCAAAGTTTGATATGGAACATATACTGCGCAAGGATAAAAAAGCGCAGCAGAAACTTTGGGACGAAAAATTCGCTGCCATTACAGAGGCAATTACGGCAACCAAAGAAGCGATATGGCTCTACGAAAAGTTTGGCGAAGGGGAGTATCGGGACGTTCTTGGCTTGTGCAAAGTGGAAAGCCGTGGTAAAATTGAGGAGAAGAACTATTCTCTGACCCCCGGTGCCTATGTAGGCGTTGCCGCTGTGGAGGATGACGGCGTGGATTTTGCAAAGCGCATGACGGAGATTCATGAGGAACTGCTGACATTGCAGGCAGAATCCAATGAGCTGATGCAGACCATCTCCAGAAACATGAAGGAGATGGGGATATGAGTTGGGAAATGACAATAATAGGCGATCATTGTACAGTAACCTCCAGTAAACGATTTCACTTGTCTGAAAGATCAAATTCTGGGGTGCCGTTCTATTGCTCAAAAGAAATCATTCAGAAAAATCGTGGAGAAGAAATCACAGATTGCGATTATATAAGTGAAGAATTATACCTGAATATCGCTGAGAAATTTGGTGTGCCGCAGGAAAATGACTTGCTTGTAACAACAAGAGGAACGATTGGCGTTCCTTATCTATATCGCAGGAATGACAGGTTCTATTTTGCAGATGGTAATCTCACATGGATTAAAGATTTCAAGGAAACACTCCTTCCACAGTTTTTATATTACTGGTTTCGTACACATGAAGGTCAAAAGAAAATTGATGCAATCGCAAAAGGAACCGCGCAAAAAGCAGTTCCAATAGCAGGCATCAAAACATTGGAAATCAGTCTGCCTCCCGTAGATGTGCAGCGTCAAATTGCGGATATACTTACTACCTATGATTCTCTGATTGAAAACAACCAGAAACAGATCAAGCTGTTGGAGGAAGCGGCGCAGCGGCTGTATAAGGAGTGGTTTGTTGACCTGCGCTTTCCCGGTCACGAAACCACGCCTATCGTGGATGGCATCCCGCAGGGGTGGGAAAGAATGGTGCTGTCTGAAGTAACTTCAGTTCTAAAGAGAGGAATATCACCAAAGTATTCTGACAACGGAAAGTATTCCGTAATTAACCAGAAATGTATTCGCAGTTCGATTATGGATATTTCCGAATCAAGACGGCAGGAAAAGGAGTATGTGCCTACCTTAAATTTACAGGATAGCGATACTGTGATTTGTTCCACAGGGACAGGAACGCTTGGACGCGTTGGGCGAGTATATGGAGACTATCCAAATACGACATTTGACTCTCATGTTACGCTTGTCCGCGCAAAAGAGAATCCAAACTATATCTATCATGTAGTCAAAAGTCAACAGGAATACTTGATGGGAATGGGTCGTGGGTCTACAAATCAGCAGGAACTATACCGCGATGTGATAGAACGGCTTGTAGTCCTTTGCCCCAGTCAAGATATCCTTTTGAAAGCAGATAGAGTCTTGAACGCTATTCATTGTAAAATCAAAGCGGTATATTTGCAAAACAACCTTTTAGTCGAATCCCGTGACCGCCTGTTGCCCAAATTGATGAGCGGAGAATTGGAGGTGTAAGTATGACCACAGAGCATGATTGCAGTGGTTTCACTGCTGTAAAGACTGCTAAGCAGAAAAACGAAGAACGTAGAAAACAAATTGTTGAAGCCGATATTGCAAATATAGAACAGACGATTAGGTCAGGTAATATAAGCCAAATGGAGTCAGTTCATATTTCCATTGAGGGCAAATATGGAGCTTATATTCCTAATTTTGGGTATAGCATGTATGGCTATAACCCGCAGTTCGGTTTTAATTACGAATGCATCGAAGGCGAAGCCCTTAAACATAATTTAGGACTTATGAAAGCGAAACTGCAGGGATATATCTGCGATTTTCCTGCATTAACGGATTCGGCAGCATCGCAGAATAATATTAGCGTTACTGTACCTGTTACAAACGAAATCAACATAGATATTACATTTGAGCAGGCAAAACAGCAAATAGAAGATATGCCAGGGTTGACAGATGCAGATACAGAGAAAATCAAGTCCCAAATTGACGAGTTAGAGAATATCGCAAAAGAGCAAACACCAAAGAAAAAGAAATGGGAAAAAGTGAAGCCAATTCTGAAATTTGCCTTGGACAAGGGCGCAGATGTGGCTATTACGATTATGGGCTTAGTTATGCAGATGAAATTAGGTGCTTGAGGGCGTTACTCATATGAGCAAGAATTATTCGGATTACATGAATGCAAAAGAAGCAAAGAACTATGAAGCACTCATCTATGCCATTTTTTCTCGCTGAAATATGATTTTGACATCTCTGGAATTTCAGTGGCCTTCGCTATCCAGGAAAACAGTTGCTTATTTAAGATTTTCACTTGGATATACTTCAATCGAAGAAAAAACAGAGCAGAAATCAAGGCATTGAAAGACCACGCGCGTGTTTTATCGCGAAATAACGATGAGTTAGATGAAAACTGGTTATTCATATACGAAGTGCTGCCCAAATCGGATTTAAAGGACGAATGGAAGGCAATGAAGGAGGCAGGCATTTCGTTTATTAAACAAGAGTTTAGGAGGTGACACCATGAGCTACGACTATTCCGAAAATATCCTCGTCCAGGAAAGCGCCGGTCACTTGCTCGAAAACGAGCTGGGCTGTGAGGTCGCCTTTGCCTACAACACGGAGAAGCTGGGCGAAAACGGCACGTTTGGCCGCAAGAGCTACAAGGAGATCCTGCTGACCCGGTATTTTCGGGAGGCTCTGCTGCGCCTGAATCCGTGGATCACACCCACTCAGATGGACGAGGCTCAGCGCACACTGGAGTACCGACTGTCCACCGCCTCCCTGCTGCAGATCAACGAGGAAAAATATTTCCTGATTCGTGACGGCATCCCCGTCACAGTGAAGAAGCCCGGCGGCAGGACAGAAACCAAATATGCCACGGTCATCGACTTCCGGGATCCCGATAACAACCATTTCCTCGCCATCAAGGAGCTGAAGATCCACGGCGACCTGTACCGCCGCCGCACGGACATTGTCGGTTTCGTCAATGGAATTCCTCTGCTGTTCATCGAACTGAAGAAGAACACGGTGGACGTGCAGGATGCCTACACCAACAACTACACCGATTATCTCGACACCATTCCCCATCTGTTCTACTACAACGCTTTCCTGATCCTCTCCAATGGAACGGAAGCCAAGGTCGGTACGCTGGGCAGCAAGTATGAGTTCTTCCATGAATGGAAGCGCCTGTCTGAGCAGGAACAGGGCAGCGTGGCGCTGGAAACCATGCTTCGCGGCATTTGCAAAAAGGAAAATTTCCTGGATCTGCTGGAAAACTTTATCCTCTTTGACCATTCCGGAGGACATACGGCAAAGATACTGGCCCGGAACCACCAGTATCTCGGCGTGAACGAGGCAATCAAAGCCTACGAAGCCCGAAAGCTGAACAACGGTAAGCTGGGCGTGTTCTGGCATACCCAGGGCAGCGGCAAAAGCTATTCCATGGTGTTTCTGGCGCAGAAGATTCGCCGCAAGTTCTCCGGCTCGCCCACTATCGTGATCCTGACCGACCGCGACGAACTGAACACACAGATCAGCGACACCTTCGAAAACTGTGGTATTCTTGGAAAAGCAAAAGCAAGCCAGTTTATTGCGTCCAGCGGCGACGACCTGATCGATAAACTGAAAGGCAACCCGAGCTTCATCTTTACGCTGATCCAGAAGTTCAACAAGACGGATGTGGAGCCAATCTATCCCGACCACGATATTGTCATCATGTCGGACGAAGCCCACCGTAGTCAGTACGGCATCTTTGCAGACAATATGGTTCGCCTTCTGCCCACGGCGTCCCGCATCGGTTTTACGGGAACTCCGCTACTGTCCAGCGATAACATCACCGAGCGCACCTTCGGTGGCTACATATCTGTGTATGACTTCAAGCGAGCTGTAGAGGATGGTGCAACTGTGCCGCTGTACTACGAAAACCGCGGCGAGAAAATTCTGGATGTGAAAGACAACCCGGAAATTACAGACCGCATTCTGGATGCCATTGAGCAGGCAGATTTGTATGTAGATCAGCAGGACAAGCTGGAAGCAGAGTTTGCAAAAGAAATCCACCTGCTGACGGCGACTCCGCGTCTGGAATCCATTGCCCGAGATTTTGTCGGTCATTACTCTGACCTGTGGACAAGCGGCAAGGCTATGTTTGTCTGCCTGAACAAGGTGACCTGTGTTCGCATGTATGATTTGGTCCAAAAATATTGGGCGGCTGAAATTGAAGCGCTGAAAATTCAGATCAAACACGCCACGCAGCAAGAGACCCAGGCGCTGGAGCGCAAGCTGCAATGGATGCAGGAAACGGAAATGGCTGTGGTCATCAGTCAGGAGCAAAATGAGATCCAGACCTTCCAAAAGTGGGGCCTGGATATCAAAACGCACCGCGAAAAAATGGAAAAGCGGGAGTTGGACAAGGAATTCAAAGATCCTGTCAACCCGCTCCGGGTCGTGTTTGTCTGCGCCATGTGGCTCACCGGCTTTGATGTGAAGTGCCTGTCCTGCCTGTATCTGGACAAGCCGCTGAAAGCCCATACGCTGATGCAGACCATTGCACGTGCCAACCGCGTGGCAGAAGGGAAAAGCAACGGCCTGATCATTGACTACATCGGCATCGTCAAGGCGCTTCGGAAGGCGCTGGCTGATTATACTGCCAATGTGAACGGCAGCGGTGGTGCTGACCCGACGGTGGATAAGGAAAAACTGATTGCCCGGATTTTGGAGACTGTCGCTGCAGCGGAAAGCTTCCTTCTGGGACACAGCTTTTCTCTACAAACGCTGATTGATGCAAAAGATTTTGAAAAGCTGCAGCAGATACAAACGGCAGCGAATGCAGTTTCTGCCACAATTGAAGAAAAGAAAACCTTTTTAACCTATGCCTCAGAACTGTCGCGCCTGATGAAATATACCGATCGCGGGGATATTGCACCAGAAGTGCGCACGCGATATGAGGCAATTACCGCCATCTACGGCGAACTGAAGAAGAAACGAAAAACAGCCTCTAATGTGGATTTGATGGTGGAGATCAACAATATCATCAGCGAATACGTCCATGTGGAGGAGACCGCTTCTGGAATTGTTCTTTCCAGACAGTTTGACATCAGCCAGATCGACTTTGATTTACTGCGCCGCGAGTTTGCCAAGACAAAGAAAAAGAATCTGGTAATGAAAGACCTCGCAGAACTGATCCGTAGCCGATTGGATTCCATGTTGTTGAATAATCCCGATCGCATCATATATCATGAACGCTATCAGCAGATCATTGAGGACTATAACAGCCTGCAGGATCGCGCAACGATTGAGAAAACCTTTGATGAACTGATGCAGATTGTAAAAGACATGGATCAGGAAGAACGACGGTATGTCCGTGAGGGTTTCTCCAGCGACGAGGAGTTGTCTCTTTATGATATGCTGTTCTCTGAGAACCTCTCTAAGCAGGATATTCGGAAAATCAAGGCTGTGGCGGTTGAACTTCTGCAAAAAGTGAAAAGCAAAATTGCCGAACTCGACCATTGGACAGACAAGCAAGAGACTCGCTCGATCGTATACAATTTGATTCGTGATGACCTATGGAGCGAATTGCCTGCCTGCTACGATGAACCGAGTATTTCCGTATATCTTCAGCGAATTTATGAATATGTCTATAAGCGTTATAAAGAGGTCGCATAAAAATGATGCAGTATTGACGTAGATTCCAATAAAAGGATAAAACGAATTGATTCGACAGTACGGTGTGGTTATCTATTCAGGCGACCTCTAAAGATTGCAAATTATTTCTGCATAAGAAAAGCACGAACTCCGGTTATTTCTTCCGAGCGTTCGTGCTTTTTCTTATACGCTGATCCGCACTATGTACCGCACCGCCTGCATATGCCCCTCCATGATCCGGTTATTTCTTGTAAATCTCGCGGTTCGTATGGGGCACACGTTCTTGACCATCTGGCCGCCGACGGAGCCGGCTTCGCGGGAGGTCAGGTCGCCGTTGTAGCCGTTCTTCAGGTTGACGCCGACCTCCCTTGGTGTTCTTTTTCATCTTATTTTTTGCCGGGTTCCGGATTGGATGGCAGCGGGAAGCTTCGCACGGGGGCTGGGGCCAGCTCGCCGACGAAGCGGTAAAAGATGCGGATGCTCTGGCAAAACGGCTGCTCCCGGCGGACGGACTTCCGGATACCCTGCGGCAATTCCTTCGGTCCGATCTCAATGCGCTCAACAAACAGCGACAGCGTTTCTCTGTCCAGCTTCTCAATGTGTGTATAGCGCCGTGCAAGGGCGAAAAAACGCTGATAGTCCTCCGCTGCGTTTTCTGTTTTGTCCGGTTCCAATGCTGTCAGAAGTCTTTGAAGTCCCGCGCCCTCAGTTTGAAGCTGCGACACCATATCGGATAGCCGGGCATCCTCCAGTCGTCCCTCCGCATTGTCCATGTAGAGCTTTGTAATCACCCTGTCGATGGTTTTCAGACGGGCGGCAGCCCGCTCCTGCTGAAGCTGCCGGGCCTGGACTGCCTCGGACGTTTGCGTTTCCCGGAGAACATCGCCGACAAGCCGGTCGATCTGTTCATCGGTCATGGCAAGGATCTCGTTCAGATCCTGCCGCACGACCTCCAGAAGGTCACTGTAGCGGATCCGGACACCCTCGCAGGGATCTGCAATGTCGGGCCGCTGTCTGGTGCAGGACAGGTACCAGTATTTCTCGCGTTCCCCCTTATAGACCGTTCCGCAGGAGCAGAGCGAATGCCCGCAGCGTCCGCAGACGGCAATGCCGGAGAAAATGCTTTTGCGCACGTGGTCGTATTTCTGATAATTCCGAGTTCCTTTTCCGAGATTCAGCGCCGCAGCGTCAAATGTCTCCTGCGAAACAAGCGGCAGATGCGTGCCGCGCGTGACTGCCCAATCTTCCTGCGGGACGGGGAGCTTCTTTTCGGAACGGATGCTGGCCTTTCTCGTTTTGCCAAGCAGCGTATGCCCGAGATAGACCTCATTCTTGAGGATCCGCTTGATCGTCGTATAATTCCAAAGATCAGAGGCGTGGCTGGCGCCCTCGTCGCCAAAATGATCGCGATACAGGACGCGATATTTGAGCGGCGGAATGATCCCGCCGGCGTTCAGCTCCATCGCAATTTTCCGGGAGGAATCACCGGAGGCCGCCGCGGCAAAAATTCTCTGCACGACCGGCGCGGTCACCTCATCCGGGATGAGCTGATGCACATTGTCCGGATTCTTTTTGTAGCCATACGGCGGACAGGCACAGTATTGCCCGCTCTCACGCTTGTTTTTCAGAACGTTTTTGACCTTGCGTGAACCGTCACGCAGGTAGACCTCGTTCATGGCGAACTGGAACGGTGCAAAGACGTTTTCACGCGCCGTATCAAAGCCGTCGGAAATCGTGAAGAAGTGGATGCCGTGCTCCGGAAAATATTCTTCGGCGTAGTAGCTTGCCTCGCGCATATTTCGTCCAAGTCTGGAAAGATCGACGGTAATGACCGTATTCGCGCTCTTCTTCCTCAGGAATTCCAGCAGCTTTTTGAAGCCGGGGCGTTCAAAGTTTCCGCCCGACCAGCCGTCATCCTGAAAGACAGCCGCGACGATCAGTTCTCGTTTCGCGCAATACTCTTTAATCAGACTGATCTGGTTTTCAATGCTCCCGGATACGCTCTTTCCGGCCTCATCCACGGAAAGACGCACATATGCGGCAACAACAATTGATACGTTGGTCCTCATGTTTAGCCTCCTTGAACCAACTTCCCGTTCATATTATAACTTACCGGCGCAGATACGTCAATTTTTCCGTCGGTTTTCGACGATTCCAAGATTTTCTTTGCAATGATCTCTGCGGCGCTGCTCTGATCCCGAAAGCTTCTTTGTACGCAGTAGGTTGCACCGCCAATTTTAATTTCATGCCGATCCGTAGAAAACACCTCCTGCGCGTATTCTGTACGCTTCCCGGATTTTCTAATCAGAATCATGGCTGTGGTATATGGGATCGCAAAAAATGCACCGGTGCGCTGCAGAAGCACCGGTGCATTTTTCATGGCAAGCAGACGCGGCTACCCGTTCAGCGGAAGGGCCAGGCGCAGCAGGAACACGCCGTTTTCAGCCTGCAGCTCGAACAGGCCGCCGCGGCGGGCGGCGATGGCCTGCATACTGGGAACATAGGCAAAGCTGACACCCAGGATCACCGGCAGG
>ENA-ORSS01003491-ORSS01003491.1-human-gut-metagenome-genome-assembly--contig:-NODE-3491-length-12682-cov-5.911222_pt1 | contig 12682 bp, 10 predicted proteins | sample MGYA00241899_ERZ509162 | MGnify/ENA primary metagenome ERZ509162 (study PRJEB26280, sample SAMEA2338641) | human gut metagenome | biome: human gut; feature: human-associated habitat; material: faeces... | reverse complement strand
CTGCCGCACCTCGCTCGCCGTATCGGCACTTAGAATTATGCGGTATTGCCTTATAAAACCCATATCAAAGCGCCCCTCTGTTCCTATCACAGAGAGGCGCTTTTCTTCATTTCAATTTTATCAGGTTGCCTCCCGGCGGGCAAAGTAGGAGCCTACTGCGGTGATCTGCTTGGGCAGGTCAGGGCGGTAGAGGGGGGAATCCGGGTAAAAGCTGTTGATCACAACACCATTATCCCCTGCTCGCGCGGTGGAATGAATGTACTCTCCATTGCCAAGATAGAGCGCCACATGGCCGGGGAAATACACCAGATCTCCCACGCGCATATCCGAAACATGGGCCGGATGGATGGGGTAGCCCTCTTTCAGCTCGGAATCCCGCCAGATGGAAATACCGCACAGCAGGTATGCCACGCTGCACAGGCCGGAGCAATCAATGCCCGCCGGGGTTTTGCCGCCCCAGCGGTAGGGCGTGCCAAGGTAGCGCTTGGCTGCCTGGGCAATGGCTGCACGCAGCTTTTCCTGGTCCTGCTCGCAGGGCTGGGTGTACAGCGGGGCCAGCGCGTCCGCACGCAGGTAACCGGTGCGGCCATCCGGCAGCGTTACGGCCTGCCAGCCGTCTTCCGGCTCCCCCTGCACGGCCACGCGGGCGCCCAAGGGCAGGCCAGCAGCCACGCAGGCCCCCTGCACACGGGGTTCCGCCAGCACATCAGCCCAGCGGGCTATGACCACCATCTGCGGCTGAACCAGCCATTCTTCCGCCTTGGGGCCAGTCAGCAAAGCATCCTGTGCTACCCAGCCGGTATAGCCGTAAAAGGTGCGTACCGGTACCATGTGCTGTTCGGCTTCGCCGGTAATTTCCACCGGCATGCCCAGCAAAAGCTCATCCTCCAGACGGGATTGCTGCGGGTTCTGCGCCCAGAGGGCCGGGTTTGTGGTAAGCGGCGCTATGGCCACGTTGATTACTGCCTGCATTGTTATTTCCTCACTGTGTTATCTCAGTCCCAGTTTTCGCCCGCGCGGTGGCAGGCAACCATACGGCCATCCCATTCCCGCAGCTCCGGAACCTCGGTGCGGCAGCGCTCCGTTGCGTAAGGGCAGCGGGTATGGAAGCAGCAGCCGGACGGCAGGTTGACCGGGCTGGGCACTTCGCCCATCAGCACACGGCGGTGCTGGTTGCGGCGGTGTGGATCCGCCTGCGGGATGGCATCCATCAAAAAGGCGGTATAGGGGTGCATGGGGCGGCTGTAGAGCTCTTCCTTGGTGGCAACCTCGCACACATGGCCCAGGAACATTACGCAGACGCGGTCCGCAATAAAGTTGATGACAGAAAGATCATGCCCGATGAAGAGATAGGTCAGGCCGTACTGCTTTTGCAGGTCCTTGAGCAGGTTCAACACCTGGCTCTGCACCGAAACATCCAATGCGGAGACCGGTTCATCGCAGACGATCAGGTCCGGCTGCAGCGCAATGGCGCGGGCAATGCCGATGCGCTGGCGCTGGCCGCCGCTGAACTGGTGCGGGTAACGGTTCAAAAACTCTGCCGGTACACCAACAGCCTGCATCAATTCCAGCACGCGGTGGGTGGTTTCGGCTTTGGTTTTGCATACATGATAGGTTTCCAGCGGTTCGGCAATGATATCCCGCACCTTCATGCGCGGGTCAAGGCTGGCATACGGGTCCTGGAAGACCATCTGCATCCGGCGGCGCAGGGGGGCAAATTCCTTATCCTTCATGGCGGTGATGTTCTGCCCCTCAAAGGTCACGCTGCCCCTGGTTGCGGGCAGCATGCGGATCAGGGTGCGTCCCAGGGTGCTTTTGCCGCAGCCGCTCTCTCCCACCAGGGCCAGCGTTTCGCCGCGGTACAGGGTCAGATCCACATTGGTCAGGGCATGGACGGCCTGGTCTTTTTTGCTGGTTTCAAAGTTTTTATAAATACCTTTTGCCTGCAAAAGAACTTCGTGTTTTACCTCGCTCATTGATGTTCCTCCTCACAGCGGAAGCAGCGCACCTGATGATCCGGTGCAACGGGATGCAGCTGCGCTTTTTCCGTGCGGCATTGGTCGGTGGCATATTCGCAGCGGTTGCTGAACGGGCAGCCCTGCGACAGGTGCAGCAGGTTGGGCACCACACCGGGGATGGTGTGCAGCCGCTCGGCGTTCTGGCCAATGCGCGGGATGGAATCCAGCAGGCCCCTGGTATAGGGGTGCATGGTATGGTCAAACAGCTCAAAGGTTTCGGCCTGTTCCATGATCTTGCCTGCGTACATGACATACACATAGTCACAGATTTCCGCCACAACGCCCATGTTATGGGTGATGATCAGCACGCTCATGCCGGTTTCGTCCCGCAGCTCCTTCATCAGGCGCAGGATCTGGGCTTCAATTGTCACATCCAGTGCGGTGGTGGGCTCATCGGCAATCAGCAGCTTGGGCTTGCATACCATGGCCATGGCAATCATCACGCGCTGGCGCAGGCCGCCGGAAAGCTCGTGCGGGTAGCAGTCATAGCGCTTTTCCGCTTCGGGGATGCCAACACGCTGGAACATTTCCACCACGCGCTGCTTGGCTTCCGCCTTGCTCATGGTCGGGTTATGCACCAGCAGCGTTTCGCGCACCTGGCGGCCCACCTTGAGCACCGGGTTCAGGCTGGTCATCGGCTCCTGAAAGATCATCGAAATATCATTGCCGCAGATCTTGCGCAGCTCTTTATCCGAAAGTCTGGTCAGGTCCTGATCTTCAAACCGGATGCTGCCGCCCGCCACGCGGCCGGGGTATTTCAGCAGGCCCATAATGGATTTGGCGGTCATACTTTTGCCGCAGCCGCTCTCCCCCACCAGGCCGATGATCTTGCCCTTGGGAATATCCAGGTCCAGGCCATCCACCGCCGGGGCCACGCCTTTTTCGGTAAAGAAATAGGAGTTCAGGCCGCGGATTTCCAGAACATTATTATTATTTTCCATCTTTTACTTCTCCCCCGCCGTTACTGGTTCTTCATGTAGGGGTCCAGCACATCGCGCAGACCGTCACCCAAAAAGTTGAACGCCAGCACCACGATCATAATGGCAATGCAGGGTGCCAGGGCCAGCCAGGGCTGGGTGAACAAAAACTGCTTGGACTGGTTGACCATCAGGCCCCAGGATGCTGCCGGGGGCTGTGCGCCGATGCCCAAAAAGCTCAGCGAGCTTTCAGACAGAATGGCAGAGGGAACATTCAGGGTAAACAGAACGATCAATGAGGGAATACAGTTGGGCAGGATATGCTTGAGCATGATTTTGCCGTTGCTGACGCCGATCGAACGGGCAGCCTCAACATATTCGCTCTCCTTCAGGCTCAGGGTCTGGCTGCGCACCACGCGGGCCACACTGGCCCAGCTGGTGAGGGAAAGCGCGATAAACAGGTTGACGGTGGACTGGCCCAGGGTGTACATAACCACCATGGCCAGCAGCAGGGACGGGATGGACAGCATAATATCCGCCAGGCGCATGATGACATAATCCACCCAGCCGCCAAAGTAACCGGCCAGCAGGCCAAAGAAGATGCCCACCACCAGCGAGATGATGCTGGGCAGAATGCCGATGGTAAGCGAGAGGCGCGAACCATACAAAATACGGGAGAACACATCGCGGCCCAGTTCATCCGTGCCAAACCAGTGGGCAGCGCTGGGGCCCTGCAAACGGCTGATCAGGTCCTGCTCAGCCTCACCATAGGGGGCCAGAACGGGAGCAAAAATAGCTATCAGGATGACAACCAGAATCAGCACAGCCGAAAAGGCAGCCAGCTTGTTCTGGCGGCACATGCGCAACAGCTGTTCTTTCAGGCCGTCCTCTTCGCCGATCTGGCTTTCCAGTTCCTGCGGCTGGGCATTTTTCAACATTTCGTCTGCCATGGCTTATGCCTCCTTTCTGATGCGCGGGTCCAGCACAGAATACAGCAGGTCCGCAATCAGGTTGCCTGCAATGACCAGCACGGTGGTAAACAGCACGGTCCCCTGCAGCACCGGCATATCACGGTTCTGGATCGCTGTGGTGGCAAGGCGGCCGATGCCGGGAATGGCAAAAATGCTCTCGGTGATAACCGCGCCGGACAGCATGCCGGAAAACTGCAATGCCATCATGGTAATGACCGGCAGCATGGAGTTTTTGAGCGCATGGCCCAGAATAACCGCCTGCTTGCGCAGGCCTTTGGCACGGGCGGTATCAATATAATCCGCCTGCATCACTTCCAGCAGGCTGGAGCGCGTCATACGGGCAATGCTGCCTGCGCTGTTCCAGCCCAGGGCAATGGCGGGCAGAATCATGGAAAGGAAGGTACCATCCAGCGTAAGCGGGAATGCCTTGATTTTGAAGGCAAACAGGTATTGCAGCAGCAGTGCCACCATGAAAATAGGCATGGAAACGCCAGCCAGCGAAACGCCCATGAACAGGTGGTCCACAAGGCTGTTCTGCCTGATGGCTGCTATAATACCGGTGCCAAGGCCCAGCACCCAGGCGAACAGCGCCGCCAGCAGGGCCAGTTCCAGCGTGTAGGGGAACGCCTCTATGATCATATCGGTAACAGCGCGGTTATATTTATAACTGATGCCCAGGTCCCCATGGATCGCCCCGGCCAGATAGTCAAAGAACTGCACGATCACCGGCTTATCCAGCCCCATCACTTCAGTCAGGCGGTCAATGGTGGCCTGGTCCACATGTTCACCCAGCAGCATAGCCGCCGCATTGCCGGGAACAATGCGCAGCATGATGAAGATGAGCAGTACCACGCCGATCAGCACCGGAATGGTGCCCAAAATGCGCTTTATCACGCTTTTCACACGGAGTCACTCCCCTTTTGTCCCTCACAGCCGCTGTTTCCAAACTGCCAATCGGTTAAAACCATGCTCTGTGCAGGTGAACATCATTTTCCCCGCAGGCGTTGCTTCGGCATAGCGCTTTTATAAAAAGCGCTAAGTTTTCAGGTTCGTGGGCGCACAATGTGCGCCCTTACGGTCCCTGCCAGGCAGAATGCAGTTTTACCTTATGGACAGTCTGTTTGAGCGACTGTATATTTTTACACTTTTATGCTGTAAAATATACAAGCATTAAAATTATAACATAAAAAATGCAGGCTGCAACCTGTGGTCGCAGCCTGCATTGCATTATTTGTAACTTTTTTTGTCCAAAAATTACTTCAAGGTAACGTTGATATACTGGGTATCGTTATAACCGGCCCAGTGCGGGGTGAAGGAAGCGATCCGGTCGCCCTTAACAAACAGGTGGGAACGGCTGAACATGGGTACCCATGCAGCGTCCTCTTCCACGATCTGCTTTTCCAGCGCGGCGTACTCGGTCAGGCGTTCGGTGTCGTCCACAATGCCGCGGGCGGCAGCAACACGGCTCATAACGTCGGTGTTAAAGTAGTTCAGGCTGCGCACATTGCTCTTTTCGGGGGTACCGAAGAACGTGTAAATGAAGTTATCCGGGTCGTTATAGTCGGCCGTCCAGGAGCTGACAAAGCTGACCATATCGCCGCTCTTGCGCAGATCCAGCCAGCTGGCGGGGTCATAGCTCTTGATCTCGGCGTTAATCCCGATCTGCTGCAGGTACTGCTGCACGATCTGGATGACCAGCAGAGTGGAATCGCTGCTGGAGTTATCGGCAGCAATCTCCATGGTAAAGCCATCCGCGTAACCGGCTTCGGCCAGCAGGCTCTTGGCCTGTTCGGGGTCGTACTTCAGCCAACCCTCGTTGTCCTCGGTGTAGCCAATCAGGCCTTTGGGGTAAATGCCGTCCACCAGGCTGCCATCGCCGTTATACACGGTATCCAGGATAGTCTGGCGGTCAATGGCCATCTGGATGGCCTTGCGGACCTTGACATCGTTCAGCGGCTCCACATTCTCGTTCAGAGCCATGTAGGTGGTGCCCAGACGGTTGGAGGTTACGATATCATCGGCATACTGGGTCTTGTAGGTAGAGTTGACAACGGCAGCGTCAATGTAATCGCAGTCCAGGATATCCAGCTCACCGTTCTGGAACATCATGCTCATGGTGGAAGAATCCGGCACGATGGAAATTTCCACATGCTGCACGCTGGGCTTTTCGCCCCAGTAGTTGGGGTTGGCATCCAGCACAATGCTGCTGTCGCGGGTCCAGCTGGTGACCACATACGGGCCAGAGCCGATGGTCTTGGAGCAGTCCATACCAAACTGGTCGCCTGCTTCCTCCACGTTCTTCTCGCTCATGATGGAGCAGGAAGCGGTTGCCAGCTCATACAGGAAACCGGCAAACGGATCCGACAGGGTAACGGTAAAGTGGGTGTCATCAATCACCTGAATGCCTTCCAGGTCGGTGGCGGTGCCATCCATCACAGCTTCCGCACCGGCAATGGCAGAGGCATAATCCGTCTGCACGCTGTCCGGCAGGGCCAGCATACGGGTAAAGGTATACTTGACATCGTTGGCGGTCAGCGGGGTGCCGTCAGAGAACATAACACCGCTGCGCAGGGTGAAATCATAGGTCAGGCCGTCGTCCGAAACGGTGTAGTCTTCCACCAGGCTCTTCTCCAGCTCAGTGGAGCCGTCCGCATTGGTTTTGATCTCAAACAGGCGGTCAAAGATATTCAGCGGCACCATGTAGTCGTTGTTGGTCTTGTGCACATCCATCGTCTGGATATCGGTGTTCATGGCAACGTGCAGCGAACCATCTGCTGCAGCCCCGGTGGAAGCGGCAGCTTCGGTGGAAGATGCCCCGGTATCGGAGGATGTATCAGCGGAGGAAGCCGCTGGGGTGGTGGATGCGGAGCTGCCGCAGGCAGCCAGCATGCTGGCCAGCAGTGCAGTGCTCAGCGCAGCGCAGGCAAATTTTTTCATAATTCTTTCCCTCTCTTAATTGGCGCAGCCATTCTGCCGCGCCCCTGATTGTTTTGGGGCTGAGTCCCCGGCCCCAGGCGGTTAAAACGCACAATGTTACCGCCTGAACCCGCAAAAGTGCAAAAAAGGGCAGCTGTATTGATAGCTGCCCCTTTGCATCTCATGTTGGTTATAATACCACAAATCCTATCAGATTGCAAGCGCAAATTCTGCTGGCCGTGGTGCCCCAACCCGGAACAGCTTAAACATTGTTCGGGTTGTTTTTCAGGATAACGTCATGGCTGCCGCCTTCCACAATGGAGGTGGAAGAAACGACCGTCAGGCGGGCTTTCTGCTGCAGTTCCGGGATGGACAGCGCACCACAGTTGCACATGGTGGAACGCACCTTGTACAGCGTGGTCTGCACGCCATCGGCCAGCGGGCCGGCATACGGAACGTAAGAATCAACGCCCTCCTCAAAGCTCAGCTTCTGGGCACCGCCAAGGTCATAGCGCTGCCAGTTGCGGGCACGGTTGGAACCTTCGCCCCAGTATTCCTTCACATAGTTGCCGCCAACGCGCAGCTTGTTCGTGGGGGATTCATCAAAGCGGGCAAAGTAACGGCCCAGCATAACAAAGTCAGCGCCCATTGCCAATGCCAGGGTGATGTGGTAGTCATGCACAATGCCGCCATCGGAGCAGATGGGAATATAGATGCCGGTCTGCTCATAGTATTCATCGCGGGCTTTGGCAACCTCGATAACGGCGGTTGCCTGGCCGCGGCCAATGCCCTTGGTTTCGCGGGTGATGCAGATGGAGCCGCCGCCAATGCCGATCTTGACAAAGTCTGCACCGGCTTTTGCCAGGAACAGGAAGCCCTCGCGGTCCACCACGTTGCCTGCACCGACCTTTACCTTGTCGCCGTAATGCTCACGGATCCAGGCGATGGTACGGGACTGCCATTCGCTGTAACCTTCGGAAGAGTCGATGCAGAGCACATCCACGCCGGCATCCACCAGGGCGGGCACGCGCTCGGCATAGTCGCGGGTATTGATGCCGGCGCCGACAACATAGCTCTTGTTGGCATCCAGCAGCTCATTGGCATGTTCCTTGTGGGAATCATAATCTTTGCGGAAAACCATATACTGCAGGTTGCCCTGCTCGTCTACCAGCGGCAGAGAGTTGATCTTGTTATCCCAGATGATATCATTGCAGTCATGCAGGCTGGTGTTGGCCGGTGCGGTAACCAGCTTGTCCAGCGGGGTCATGAACTCAGTCACTTTCAGATCGGTGCTCATGCGGGACAGGCGGTAGTCACGGGATGCCACAATGCCCAGCAACTTGCCGTGGGGGGTGCCGTCAGCCGTGATGGCAACGGTGGAATGGCCGGTACGGGTTTTCAGGTCCAACACATCAGCCAGGGTAGCCTCCGGCGGCAGGTTGGAATCAGAGGTGACAAAGCCCTTTTTGTAAGCCTTGACACGGCGAACCATATCAGCCTCGGACTGAACGGACTGGGAGCCGTAAATGAAAGAAACGCCGCCCTGCTTGGCAAGGGCAATGGCGAGCTTTTCACCGGAAACGGACTGCATGATAGCCGAAACCATGGGGATGTTCATGGTCAGGGGGCAGGCTTCTTCGCCCTTGCGGTACTTGACCAGCGGGGTTTTGAGGCTGACAGCCGTGGGGATGCACTCCGAAGAGGAATAGCCGGGGACGAGCAGATACTCGCCGAAGGTACGGGACGGTTCACTAAAATAATACGCCATTTCGCAATTCTCCTTTACCCTTTTCGTTGCCTGATTTGCTTATTGGTTATTGTACCACATTCGCGTACAATATGCAAAATTTGTTGTATTAAATCTTTTTTTGGCCTTTTGGGCAAAAGTTGTATAAACTGCACCATGGCCAGGCACAAGAGTATGACTAATCAAAACATTTTGCACATCGGCACCCGTCCGCCGTTTGGAACGGGCTCCAAACGCGTTCCGGCATGCCGCACATGTGATGCTCTTTTCCCCGCTCATTCCTCAAAGTTCAGGGTAATATCCCCCAGCGCGGCATCCAGAATCACAGCGTTGGCTGCTTTGCTGTTGGCGCTGTAAGGGCTTGCCTGCTTGGCGCCGCTTACCGTAATGCTGCCCAGGCCGCATGCAGCCTGCACGCTGTAACCGTCTGCCTTTTCCCCCAGGGTCAGGGCAATATTGCCCAGCTGGTCGGTTACCTGCACCTGGCTGGCCCCCACCAGGCGGCTGATCGTCACATCGCCCTGGGCGTTTTCAATCGTCACGCGCTCTGCCTGCACGGTGCCAAGCTCTGCACTGCCCAGGGCAAGCGTTGCATCCAGCTGCCCGGTTTGCAGCTCATCCGCATACAGGCTGCCGAGGGCAAGGTCTGCCTGTATGCTTTTGGCTTTCAGTGTACCAAGGTCGGCGCTGCCCAGGTTCAGATTCAGCTCTATCTGTTCCAGTTCTGTCTCCGGCAGGGCGATGCTCAGCGTGGGCGTGGGGTCACTGCCGGAAATATAGCCTTTGGGTATTTTGTACCGCACGCTAAAGCCGCTCTCGTCCACGGTACGCTCCAGCCAGTCGGAATAGAAATTTTCAAACCGGAGTGTTATCTCATCCGCTGCATTGCTGCGCACAAAAGCAACCTCACCGCAGTCCAGGTCCAGTACCATCGTTTGGACCTGCTTTGCATCCAGCGTCATTGTGCTGCTTTCCAACCGATTGGTGCTTTCGCTTTTTGCACTTTCCTTTGTGATGGCTGTTTCGGTATTTTCATCCGTGCTTTCGTCCATATTTTCGGTTGCTCCCCCGGTGGCTTCCTGCGGGGGAACTTCTTCTGCCGTTGCGCTCTCTGCAATGCTGTACTGATATTTTGTCACAATTTCTAAAGAGCCGATGAACACCAGCAGCACAATAATCAAAATTGCAAGGATAGCCAGCACAATCCACACCGGGCTTTTTCTGCGTCTGCTGCCCTGTTCTGGCATGCTGTTATCCGGCATCGGCGTGCCGAACTGTGCCCCGGTACCCTCCCGTATCTTTTCCGCCACATTCTGGGGGCTGCCCAGTTCCTGGATGGTCTGGGCCTCTTTTTCGGGGCCTGCAGCATCAAAGTATTCTTCGTAATAATCCAGGGCATCCCGGCGTTCGGCTTCCGGCATTGCGGCCAGCAGAGCTGCCAGCTGCTGCATATATTCCTGCCTTGTCATTTTGCATCCTCCCCAAAAATATGGTCAATGTTGGCGGCGTAAACTTTCCACTCTGCCTTGTAGCCTGCCAGCTGCTGCCGCCCCAGCGGGGTAATTTTGTAATAGCGGCGGTTGCGGCCATTGAACGGTTCATCGTAAATGGTCAGGCAGCCATCTTTTTGCAGCCGCCGCAGCACCGGGTACAGTGTCGATTCGCTCAATTCCAGCGCCTGCTTGATCTCCTGGGTGATCTTGTAGCCATAAGTACCTTCTTCCTCGCGCGATACGACCGCCAGCACCACGGCATCCAGCAGCGCCGCGCCTGTGGTAAAGCTCATGTGGGTGCCCCCTTCCCTGTTGTATTAACCCGGCAGTGCCGCTGCGTGTGGCGGCGGCTCTGACGGTATTATTTTGGGCAACACCGCACAATTCCCGCCTTGCGGCTTAAGCACCGCTCCGGCAGCTGCGGCACGGCATCTGCGTTGCCAAAATGCTCGATAAGACATCCAGTATTATCTGCGCTTTTGGCTTGGCATCTGCCGCACCTCGCTCGCCGTATCGACACTTAGAATTATGCGGTATTGCCTTTGTTCTATATATTATATATCATATAATATTATGTCAGTCAATACATTTTATCTGGTTCTTTCCCACTACTTCAAAAATGGCAGCAAAAATGCCGCAGACACACAGCCTGCGGCATAAAAGTGATGCTTATTCTGTTTTAGCTTACCTGATGCTGCTCGATCCAATCCGCCACCGCGCGGGAAAGCTCGGTCAGGCTGCCCTTGGTAAAGGGGGCTTTCATTCCGGCGCTTTCGGCCAGCTCGGTATAGGTTGCCATACCGGCCAGGTTGGTCAGCTTCATATAGCGCTGCCAGGCGTCCTTGTGGTCCTTCAGGCTGGCCACAAAGAACTGCAGGGCAATGGCGGTTGCCAGGCAGTAATCAATATAGTAGAACGGGCATTCAAAGATATGCAACTGGCGCTGCCAGCCTGCGCCGCGGCCATAGAACGGCAGGTCGCCGAACTTGTTCCAGGGGCGGTATTTCTTTTCCAGCTCCAGCCAGACGGCATTGCGTTCATCCGGCGTAAGATCTGGCTGCTGATACATAATGTGCTGGAATTCATCCACCATGCAGCCGTATGGCAGGAAGATAAAGCTGTCCTCGGCGTGCAGCAGCTCGTATTTATCCGTATCCTCCTTAAAGAAGAGATGATGCCACGGGGCGGTCAGGAACTCCATGCTCATGGAGTGGATCTCGGCGCTCTCCATACCGGGGCACTGGATATCTTCGGGGATGTTCTTGGGGCTGCGAGCAGCCAGGTAGCCTTCCAGCGCATGCCCTGCTTCATGGGTCAGCACATCCACATCCCCCGCCGTGCCGTTCCAGTTGGCAAAGATGAAGGGGGTCTTGTAATCGGGCAGCATTTCCTCATAACCGCCGCTCATTTTGCCGGGGCGGCTGAGAACGTCGAACATCTCGTTATCCTGCATGAAGTCGATGAACTCTGCCGTTTCGGGGCTGAGCTCATGGTACATGGTGCGGGCGGCGGACATCCGGGCGTCGTAGCCCTCGATGGGCTTGGGGTTGCCGTCCTTGAAAGCCACCGGCAGGTCGGCAAAAGTGGGGTGCTGGATGCCGGTGCGCTTGTTCTTGAGAGCGATGACCTTCTGCAGCTCCGGCACGACGTCGTGGGCCACCTGGTCGCGGAAGCGCTTGATGTCCTCGGGGCCGTAGCCGATGCGGTTCATCCGCACATAGGAAAGCTCGCTGTAGTCGTGGAAGCCCATCACCTGAGCCTGCTGGTTCAGGTTCTTGACGATCTTGGTGTACAGCTCGTCCAGCTCGGCACGGTGGGCGTCGAAGTAACCGGCCTCGGCCTCATAAGCGGCCCGGCGGGTGGCGGCATCGGTGCTCTCCTTGTAGGGGCCAAGCTGGGGGATGGTGAGCTGCTTGCCGTCCAACTCCACCAGCGCACCGCCGTAGATCTGCTGGTAGGTGCTGACGAGGGCGTTGTACTCCTGCTGAAGGGCCACGGTGCGCTCGTCCATGCCCAGCACGGCGTTCTTCATGCCGGCCACGCAGGTGGAGCCGAAGGCCTCGGTCAGGGCGTCCACATGGGGGTTGGCGAGGAAGGCGCGGCTGATCTCGACGCTGGCGTTGGACACTGCCGGGCCGTTGGCGTCAAAGAAGTCCTGCTCAGCTTTCCAGTAGGCGTCGCGGGTGTCGCAGGTGTAGTGGATGTTGGCGAGGTTGGCCGCCGTGTTGTAGTCGGCGAAGGCGCGGCTCTGCTCGTAGTAAACCTCCACAAGGGTCTCGCCGCTGTCAGCGGCAGCTGCCTTTGCGGTCAGCTCCTTGCAGCGGGCCAGCAGCGCGTCGATGTCAGGGCGGGTATAGGTCATCTCACTGAATTTCATCGTGAAAAATCCTTTCCGGGGCGGGAAAGCCCCTTTCAATATCATGCCCATCTTATCACGTTTGGGACAAAAAAGAAAGACTTTGAGCATATGTGATAAATTCTGCGGCTTTGTTTTAGCAAACCTGTTGCATCCCGTGATTGAAACAGGGCGAAAAAAAGCATATAATAACAGTATCAACAGAGTAAGGCCATGCGCGTCAAGTGCCGCATCAACGGGGAGTTGTGCTGCGGACGAAGGGAG
>ENA-ORSS01003489-ORSS01003489.1-human-gut-metagenome-genome-assembly--contig:-NODE-3489-length-12689-cov-3.073611_pt1 | contig 12689 bp, 7 predicted proteins | sample MGYA00241899_ERZ509162 | MGnify/ENA primary metagenome ERZ509162 (study PRJEB26280, sample SAMEA2338641) | human gut metagenome | biome: human gut; feature: human-associated habitat; material: faeces... | reverse complement strand
CGACGGTTCGCGCCTTTTGGACAACAACACGTTGGTGGCCCTGACGCTGATGATCGCCGAGAGCCGCACCGAGGAGAAGGACGTGATGACGAAGGTGGTGGTGAATCTGATAAATAAGAATAATTAAATGATTTATTTAGAGTAATAGAACTTCGGGAGTCCTATTACTCTATTCAATGATGCGGTTATCGTAACAATCTTGACATTTGCTCCATACACCGTTTCTTCTGCTCCAGATTGGGATGAACATATAGATTGAGCGTCGTGCTGATATTGGAATGTCCTAACAAAACGCTCACAGTTTTATAGTCGCATTTGCTTTCGATGCAGCGCGTAGCGAAACTGTGACGAAGGCCGTGAAATTTTATCAAAGGCAAGCCGAGCGACTGCATGAATTGTTTGTAGTAGTTTCGATAGGTGCGAGGTTCTGTAGGCTTCGGTTCATTCGTCAGGACGTAAAAATTTCCGTTCACGATCTTTTTAATGGGACGAATCATCTTCAATAGATTTTTTGTCATTGGAATCTCGCGGATGGAATTTTTTGTTTTCGGGGTATCGAGAATCACCTCAGTATATTTTCGGTGCTCCTCGATAACATAGATGCGCTGAATCGTTTTTCGAACATGGATAATCCCATTCTCGACATCTAAATCGTCCCATGTCAACGCACAAATCTCCCCGATGCGCATACCGGCACTTAAACAAATGTAAATGCCTAAATTCTTGAAGGTAAAGTGCAATCGAATATACTCCATGATTTGTTTCTGGTGCGAACGGTTCAATATGTCTATTGAATGCTTATCTCGTTCAGTCGGAAATTTTATATCTATTTGACGATATTCAGTCATTTGATTTTTGGCACCGAAACGTAATATCATTTTCAGAACGATCAGAATATCCTTGATCGTTTTATGGCTCAATCCTTCGTTGAGCTTCCGAAATACGAAAGTCTGCACGTCCTGTTCCTCAACGAGTGCCATTTCGCCGAATGAAGGCAAGATGTGATTTTCAATCAATAGTGTGTAGGCCGCAAAAGTCGAACGCTTTACATACTGCTTCTTGTCCTCTTTCCATAGAGCGACAATCTTCGAAAATTTGTTTTCTGCTATCATACTAACGGATTTTAGATTATATAGCAGTAAGATAGGAATTGCGGAGTTTTTACGATTCGATTTTCTTCAATGTTCCCCATTTGAGATTCCCGGAGTTTAGTGGAGAGTGGAACAAGTGCACCATAAATGATTTAGCAACAGTGGTTGGAGGTGGCACACCTGATACTACAGTGAAATCATATTGGGGTGGAGATATACAATGGTTTACTCCAAGTGAAATCGGTAAAAATAAATATGTAGACTTTAGCCTTAGAACTATTACAAGAGATGGTTTAGATAATTCAAGTGCAAAGCTATTACCATTACACACTATATTATTAAGTTCTCGTGCCACGGTAGGAGAATGTTCTATTGCATCAAATGAATGTACTACAAATCAAGGTTTTCAATCTCTTATTGCGAAACAATGTAATATTGATTTTCTATACTACTTGATTCAAACTAAGAAAAAAGATTTGATTAGAAATGCTTGTGGATCAACATTCTTAGAAATCTCAGCAAATGAAATTCGCAAGATTAAAGTTGCTGTTCCTGTACAAAACGAACAGGAACAAATTGCGAAGCTCTTATCTTTAATTGATGAGCGTATCGCTACCCAAAACAAAATCATTGAGAAACTTCAATCCTTAATCAAGGGACTTGTTGACGAATTGATGACAGTTCTTTTGAAAGGAAAACTTTATCCGTTTTCTTCTTTCTATATTAAAGCTGGTGAAGGTGGCACTCCGACGACATCGGTAGTTGAATATTATACAGAAGGCACAATTCCATTTATTAAGATTGAAGACTTGTCTTGTAAATATCTGACAAATAATAAAGACTTTATAACAGAACTGGGTATGCAAAAATCATCAGCATGGCTTATTCCATCAAAGTCTGTTATATACTCCAATGGTGCTACCATAGGTGCAATATCTATAAATGAATATCCAGTTTGTACCAAGCAAGGTATATTGGGCATTGTTCCGAACACAAATATCAATGTAGAGTATTTGTATTTGCTGATGTCTTCTTCTTACTTCTCAAAAGAAATAAGCAGAATTATTACAGAGGGAACAATGAAAACTGCATATCTTAAGGACATCAATCATATCAAATGTCCTTTACCATCTATGGCACAACAAAAGAATATAACAAACTTAACATCCTCAATAGAGGAAAAACTGTCTATAGAACAGGAACTTTTAAGGTTCTTGAATTTACAGAAACAATATCTATTGCACATGATGTTTATATAAACAACATACGCAGCAGGTAAGATTTTTGTGCGCTTAGTGATATAACAAGGTTTTGTTCCACAACTAACTTTTGCTCGATGTTATGTAGCAATGATGCAATCCTTATTCGCTTTTCAATGGATGGATAGAATAATTTTGCCTTCCCATAATCTTTGAAGTAGATGTGAGGGATAGCCATTCCTGTTATATATGGAGTGAAATTGAACGCCATAAGTGCATAATACAGGTAAAGAATTGAGTAGTTTTCTTTGGCTGTTAGATAGTTGAGTGTTCCAATTACAGAAAAATGGTCATTAACATACGACAAAGAACCAACACCGGAACCATCTTTGACTATTAAAATTGATTCGCCATTATAAGCATAGTTGTTGGTATAGCCAATAAGTCCAGTTGCACCATATACAGGATATGAGCCAGTCACAGATACGCAATTTTCTTGCAATGTGGATGAATGGCATTCAAGGCAATCACACAAGCGTATATTGGGAGTTCCTGACTGTGTAAGTTGTGCTGCAAGTCCCTTGATTAAGGATTGAAGTTTCTCAATGATTTTGTTTTGGGTGGAGATACGTTCGTCAATAAGGCGAAGCAAGGTCGCGATTTTAGTCTGTTCAGGTTTTGATGGCAATCCAATATAGCATTCAGAAAAATTCTTGGTGCTAATTGAGTAAATCTTTGTTCCTTGTGCTATTCGTCTTATTTGATTATGAAAAGCAGCAGATGAGAAAGCATATCCTTTGAATCCGACAACAGTTTTATTTTTATTGTCTCGCCCATGAATTGTATGCAATCCACAGACTATGTTTTCCCTTGCAAGATTATAAAATTCAATAGTCTTGGCTACTTCATTTGTATCTTCCGAGGCATCTGCAAAAGCTACATCGCCCTCTTTGCACAATTCAAAGTTTTTGGGCATATTCTCCTTTTTTATATTAGGCAATTTGTCTTTTGCTAAATCTACCATAGTCGGAAGTCCCACGTGGATAAGTCCATAATGCAAATTCATCACGGTATTAGTATCATATTCAAGCTGCTCCCAACTAAGTGAATTGGTGGAATAGAAATCCAGCAAGTCTGAGACCTTACATTTCTCCCACTCCCCCGTAAACTCCGGGAATCTCAAATGGGGAACATTGAGGGCTTTATTGTTGTTATTTGTTGCCATTGCTTTTTCGGGTTTATTCGACAATACCCAATTCTTTAAGATAAACCTCTATTTGTTTATCCAAGTCGGCGCGTTTGGCCTCCAGCTCCTTGATCTCGGCCATTACGGCGTGGATATCGATCTCCTCTTCCTCTTCGAACGTATCGACATAACGCGGAATATTGAGATTGTAGTCGTTCTCGGCAATCTCCTGCAATGTTGCGCAATGACTGTATTTTTCGATCTCTGTGCGGTTACGGTAAGTCTCGACGATTTTGCGGATGTGCTCGGGGCGTAATTTATTCTGTGTCTTCACCTTCTCGAACTCGCGCGAAGCATCGATAAAGAGAATATTGTCTTCCTGCTTGCGGCATTTTTTCATCACGAGGATGCAGGTCGGAATACTGGTGCCGTAGAAGATATTGGCAGGAAGTCCGATGATTGCGTCGATATAGTTTTTCTTCTCGATCAGAAACCGACGGATCTTACCTTCGGCCGCTCCGCGGAACAATACGCCGTGCGGAGCTACGCAGGCCATCGTGCCGCCCTCGTTGAGGTGGTAGATCATGTGCAGGATAAACGCATAGTCGGCCTTCGATTTTGGGGCAAGCACTCCGGCCTTGCTGAACCGGTCGTCGTTGTTGAATTTCGCGGCGGCACTCCAATCGGCCGAGAAGGGCGGGTTGGCCACTACGGCGTCGAATTGTTGATCGCCGAACTCATCGGCTTCGAGCGTATCACCGTTGCGGATGTCGAAATCGTTATACTTAATACCGTGCAGCAACATATTCATGCGGCAGAGGTTGAAGGTCGTAGGGTTCTTCTCCTGCCCGAAAATCTCATCGGCCTGTCCGCTCCGAGCCGTGCGGAGAAGGAGTGAGCCGCTGCCGCAAGTGGGGTCGTAGACCGTTTTCAAACGCTGCTTGCCTGTGATGACGATTTCCGCAAGAATCTGACTGACCTCCTGCGGTGTATAGAACTCGCCCGCCTTTTTCCCGGCTCCGGCAGCGAATTGACCGATCATGTATTCGTAGGCGTCGCCCAGAATATCAATCTCCTGCGCATCTTTCAACCCGAAGTCGATGCCGTTCAATGCGACAAGCACGTCGCTGATTAACTTATTCTTATCGTCGGCCGTTTTGCCCAGCTTGGGAGATGCGAGATCGATGTCAGAGAAGAGACCGCCGAAATCGTCTTCGCTTTCCTGACCGATGGTGCTGTCCTCGATTTTCTTGAGCGACCGCTCCAATGCTGGGAGGATATTCTCCTTGCGGTCGATCATCGAGATAATGGTGGAATAAAGGTATTCCGGCTCGACGAAATAGCCCAAATCCTGCACGCACGCCTCTTTCAGGTCGACCTTCAACTCTTCGTCGTCGCTCTCCCATGCCTCCTTGAAGGTCATGCCGTCCTCCTTCAGTTCCTCATTGGCATACAACTCGATTTTTTCGGAGAGGTACTTATAGAAGATGAAGCCGAGAGTGAAATACATAAAATCGCTGGCCGACATGTTGCCACGCAGGGTGTTGGCAACCGTCCAAAGCTGGCTGCGCAATTTTTGTTGCAGTTCTTCGCTCATATGCGTTGTGTGTTTATTCCCAGTTAAACGTGTCGATAATTATGCGGAGCTTAGCCAATACCCGTTTGAGGATATTGCGACGCTCCTTCAGCCCTACCTTCTTCTCTTTGATAGCGTTCTGAATGATTTCGGGTTTCTCGCGTTGAAGGTAATCGTATTGCGCCAGAAACTCTCTCAACGCATCGTGACTCAGGGCCTCCTCCTCGGCCAGACGTTCGATCGCCCATTCGCGGGCTGCGCTGACGTAGTTCGTCAACCGCGTCTCCAAGTCGATGGACCCGTCCGCCTTTGCGCGGTTGAATCCGGCCTTGTCGTCATCGACATTCTGCTGGATAAACCCGTCGATGAGTTTGGCCTTGTTGCGCATCGAGGCGTCTCGAATCATCGTATCGATGATCTGCTGACGTTTCTGCCGGTAATCCTCGCTGTCGGGGTTCAGGTCGGCAATCAGCGCCAGAATGTAGGCGACATTGATGACGTCGCTGTGGAGCAGCTCCAAACAGAAATCCACGTTGTCGATATTTTCGTGTTCGATCTCGGTTTGTGTAGCGTCGGGAGTGCCCTTTTGCTTGTCTCCCGTATGACCGATGGCGATGTCGAGGTATTTGGAACGGAAATCCATGTATTCCTGCTCGGACATGATGAAATAGGGATCGTCCGCTTCGTACTCCTCGTAGATTTGCGCCTCGATTTTTCCCCGGATAATCTCGCGGAAAGCCAACACGAATTCGCGTTTCTCAGGTTCGCTTTTCAGCGCGTCGATGCGGCTGACGTCGGGATATTTCTCCAGAAAAGAGATCATTTTCAGATTCAACTCCTTGCGCACCTTCTCGAACGGCGGGCGTATGATCTTCTCATTGGGCGTGTTGTTACTGAAAAGTTTGATCGCAGCATCCACATTGGCTTTAAGGTCGCGGAAGCATACGATTTTTCCGAAACGCTTTTTCTCGTTCAGCACACGGTTCGTGCGACTGAACGCTTGCAGCAATCCGTGATACTCCAAATTCTTATCCACATAGAGTGTATTGAGTTTCTTGCTGTCAAATCCGGTAAGGAACATACCTACGACAAGACAAAGGTCAAGCGGTTTCATATCCGCACGTTTCTTTTTCATGCGTAGGTTGATATCATCGTAATAGGCACGGAAATTCTCGGTTGTGAACGCTGTGCCGAACATTTCATTGTAGTCATTCATGATGGCTTGCAGTTCGTCCGCCTCACCAGTGCTTTGATTCGCAAATTGCCCCGTATTCATCCCGGTCTGTTCATCGTCCTGACTGATGTTGGCGGCATAAGTGAATACAGCACCTATACGGATATCCGGTTTGAGAGACTTGAAAATCTTATAGTAACTGATAAGCATCGGTACGGACTGCACGGCAAACAGTGCATCAAACTCACCATCAAATGTTGACTTATTGAAATTATTGAGGATGAATTTGGCTATTTCCTCCATGCGGTGCGTATCGTCATTTCTCACTTCTTCGTTTCCGTGATAATACTCCACCAGGAACCCCAGCACATTTTCATCGGCAATCGCATCCTTGATAAGATACTGATGCAGACAGTTGCCGAATATCTCTTTGGTCGTATGCCCGTCCACGGCATTCTCCGTGAAGATAGGCGTACCCGTGAAGCCGAATACCTGAGCGTTGTCGAAGAATTTCATTATCTTCTTGTGACTTTCCCCGAAATGGCTTCTGTGACACTCGTCAAAAATCATCACGATACGGGAGTGTCGTATGTCCTCTATCCGATTACTATACCATGTCTTGCTGACTGCTGCATTGAGTTTCTGGATAGTTGTAATGATTATCTTGGAGTTGCTCTGTAACCTTTTTACCAGTTCGTCCGTATTGTCCGTACCATCCACAGCGCCCGGCTCAAATGCTTCATATTCCGATTGGGTCTGTGTGTCAAGGTCATGGCGGTCTACAACAAACATCACCTTGTCCACATCATTCAGTTCAGAAACGAGTTGCGCAGCCTTGAATGAGGTCAATGTCTTTCCTGCTCCCGTGGTGTGCCAGATATAGCCGTTGTCGTTGGAATTTTTCACCTTGTCCAATATCTTTTCCACGGCATAGAACTGATACGGACGAAGCACCATCAGACATTTGTCACCCTCATGAAGCACAATATACTTGCCGATAATTTTTCCGAGAGTGCATTTCTCCAGAAAGAACGAGGCAAACATATTCAATTCATTGAACGGATGATTGGCTGCATCCGTCCAATTGAAGGTAAACTTGTAACCGCTATTCGGATTGTTGGCGAAGTAACGGGTATTTACACCATTGGATATGACAAACAGCTGGACATAGTCGAATAGCCCGTGAAACGAAGTCTTATGGTAACGTTGTATCTGGTTGTATGCCTGCTTGAGTTCCACGCCACGACGTTTCAACTCAATCTGCACCAATGGCAGGCCGTTTATAAGAATAGTCACATCATAGCGGCATTTCTTTCGTCCCTCCACCGTGATTTGACTGGATACCTGGAATTCATTCTGACACCATTGCTGAAAGTCAAGAAACTCTACCCATATTCGTTTGCCGTCCGCTGTGTCAAGCGGATAAAGGTCTCGGAGTTTCTTTGCCTTCTCAAAACGTGTGCCCCCTTCAAGGTAGATGAGTATCTTGTCAAATTCTTCATCCGTAAACTCGGTGCGACCGTGCTCTGTCAGCCGCTTACGGTTATGTATCTCCAACTGCCGTTTGAAATTGGCTTGAAGATTTTTCTCCTCCGCTATTTGGACAAACTCATAGTCCATTTGCTGAAGCGTAGCGATTAAGCCGTTTTCCAATGCGGCTTCACTTTGTATTGCCATATTCTTGAAGATTATCAGGATTAGCGCGTTTTTCTACATAAATCAACTCTCTTACATCCACATTCAAAACTTCAGCGATACGAAACAATGTTTCGAGATCGGGCTGTGATGTATTTGTACACCAACGGGACACAGAACAGGTATTCTTACCAATCTGCTCAGACAGCCATTTTGCCGTCCTGTTTTGCTCAACAAGTACTACCTTTATTCTATTTAGTTGCTTCATACAGAAAAAACTTATAGTTTGATGCAAAAGTACAAATTTGATTGCAATAAGGAATATAAAAGCAGAAATATTTATCATTGTTCATAATAATTCGTCAGCGCTAAAATAGACGATATAGTCATTTGATTTCTTGTTGTATTTTGATGAATCAGAAAAGGTATTGTATATAAGTATAGTATTTTTTTACAGAGACCAAAGCTAAATCATGCCGTCAAGCACATTCCACCGATTGAAATATAGCATACTTAATTATCAGTAAGAATAATCGATCCACCGTTATAATGTTTGATTTCAAGGCACTGGACATAACCTCTTCTTTTCCCCTGTATTCAAGATCATACCCTCGGCTATCGTCCCCACCATTAGTTTATGAAAGGTGAGATGAGAATGATGCTGTTATTTTATATTCATCACTTTGCATAAACGTCTTATGAACTTTGTCTTTCACCTCATACCCTAATTTAACCCTTAGCCGATCTGATATCGCATGTGTTTTTCCTCCTTTTCATGTATATTTTGTAAAGAACACATCACTCTCTTCAAATAGCCATTATAAGGCTACAATTCATTGATAATAAGATAAAGAATTCGTCAAACTCCTAAAATTCTATGAGATTTGGCAAATCGCAACTTATTTTTGAGTCGGGAATAGTTCGTTTTAGAAATTCTACCGATTATCATTGCTCATCATCGACTAAAATAAATACCTTTGTACAAGAAATTATTTGGACTGTAAATCATGGTAAGAATACTATTAGCAACTACACCAAATTAGTCTTTACCTATTACATTCTTCGTCTAATACTGAAAATGATTAATAGCTTTTGACTAAGCTAAATGATTTAAGTTAAGATAAAGATAACATTTATTCAAAAATGTCAAAGAAAATAGGTCGTAATGAGCCTTGCCCTTGTGGCAGCGGCAAGAAATATAAGCATTGTTGTATGCAAAAGGAACAGGCAATAGGAATATTGCCAGTAGCAAATCATGCTTTGTGGCCATCTTCTTGGCTTGATGTACCAAAAACGATAGCGTATTTAAGTAATCATGCAGTCCCTCCCATATTGGACTATTTGATAGCAATGCAACTTAATCCACAAAATCGAGGGAAGAATATCCGAATTGAGCACCTTTTGCAAATAGCAGTTGCGAATCTCGGAAAGAGTAGCCAGATTCCTGACATCAGTGAGTTCAAGAGTATAATTGACCAAGAGTTCTCATTTGATCTTATGGAAGACATGCCGATTAACATGTTTGCCGAACCTGTAGTGTTTTATGGAGGCAATTACACATTCTTTCCTGGCATCTCGACACATGCGACAGAAATTTTCCGTTCAATGACAGAAGCCATATTCAATAAAAGAAATATATTTACGAAAGTTTTCCGTAATGAAATTTATGATGGAGTACTCTTCATGCTTGAACTGAGCAAGCTTTTGTCAACCCAAGCAGGGATAAGTGGCTTAGTACGCGGAAATGAGACCCCTCGCGAGACGCTTAACGAACCAAATACTAGCCAATCTTTTGTCATTAATTTGCCGACAATGACAGAACTCATTCATCGGAATAGGCTGAATCCAAATGTTTTGAAATCATTTTTGTTAGAAGTTAATGCTACTGATATACTAACCCAAGATGCAGAAAAGAATCCGTTGTTATACAGACCAATCGTTGAGTTTGACAATAACTTCTACTTTGCCGGAATTTCCAGTCAAGGCTGTGCCATTAACAACTTTATCTTAAAAACAGCTCTAAAACATCGTTGTCTTGAAGAACTAGTAAAACAGACCCATTATGGTGTCTGGATGCGCATCGGGCGTTCCTGTATAGAACAACTGCGCTGGGTACAAAATTCAATGGATGAAATACTTGCTCCTGTTGAAGGCTATTACGAAGATGTATTCCGCATTGATGTCAATTGGCTTGCATACGTGTGCTATGCTCATGATTTAGCCCGTAATGTAGCCATAGATGGCAATGAGAGTTTCAACAATCGAGATCTCAGCCAACATTTACAAAAACGTATTGATACCATCAGAAATGATAAAAGGTCGAAAGATGACCATATCCTGACGCTTGTTCTGTATTCTACAATGGGGGAGACATACGGATTTGCCATGAAAAAGCAAAATGGAACTGACTATTTTCTTCAATTCTCTGCTTATGATTTCTTACAACTGATACAGACTGAGAAATGGGACAGCTTGAGTCTTGTTCGTTATGCTCGGTCCAAAGAGAATGTATCATCTCTCGAGACTCCTCTGAATCAATCTCTCGATGTATATGCTATATATAAGCATTATGGTGAAAGTTTCTATATGACAGACAACACACCATCAGACATGCTTTATATTGAGCCAAATGATGGATGTGATCTCATATTCAAAAGTAAAGATCAACTGTATTTCCACGGAACGCTGAAGAGATTAAATGGACAGTATGCTTATATACCAGTGATACGTGATCTCGACTATGCGGCAATTTTTAAGCCTGTCCATTCAGTTTTCAATGCCAAGAGTTGTGAATCTTATAGTATTCCTGTGTGGGTAAGTTGTTATCAAGAAGAAAAACAGGGAATAAATCCATCCTCTATTTCCGATACTGTAATAACAGCTGTTGCATACTGGATGGATACTTTACAACCAGCCATAGCCGATATGATCAGCCAACGCTATGAGCACTCCGTAGAAATAGAACTTGTCTTCAGTGAAAAGGTCTTGGCCGATAAAGGAATACACTATGATGACGACATAAAGCCTACGCAAGGAGGAAATCTTAACGTATCCAAGACAGAAGGCGGAGTTTCCGTTACATTTAATGATGATTATATCCATTCTTTTATGGGAGCTGGCAATGAGAGTGAGCGCAACATGATGCGTTGTATCATAAAAAAACTCCTGGAAATAGACGAAGAGACTGCATGCCAAATTATTGATACTCGCATCCCCTTTGGTCAAGCAAAGATGATTCTGATGATGGAGCAGTCACTCAACCCCCTGTTAATACCCTTGTGGCTTTATACTCCTATCTATATTCATGCCGCCACCAGACAACTACTACAAGACAAATTCCCACAGTGGATGAAGGAGAATGGTCATGATATAGCAGGTAAACTCAATACAAAAACTGAAAAAGAAGACTTCCTCCACAAAGGAGTAGATGTGCTCCTTAATGAACTTGATAGACGCCTATCATCATTTGATACATTGTGGTTGCTGCGTATGCTCATGCAGAATCACGAGACATTGGTTTATCAGCGAGAGCATAACAGAGTCTTACAACCCGCACAGATTCTTTGTTTTGGAGAAAATGAGTCAAAACGGAAAGAATTCTTCGACACAGAAAACCGACTTGCTGATGCTGGAATATCTACTCGTGCTTTAATAGAATATCTAGCTGCAACACAGTATCGTGGCGGTGGTGTCAAACCAGGCAATGATGATGTAGAAAGCCTGTTAGCTATCATGAACAAGGTGATATCTATTGGTGGTATATGTGACGCCATACATTTAGATATGGCTAATCATACCATTGAGAAATTAGGCTCAGGACGTTATGGCATCTATGATGATGTTTTTTCCGACAATGTAGGAGAGTTTGCAGCAACGCGCACTATTGAAAGTGTAAATGGGCAAATCGAAGAATTCGAGAGCAAAATGGCTAAGATGGCAGTTCGTCCAGATACAAAAGGAAAAAACAAGGATGCAGAACTTGAGGAGATAGATGTGGCATTTTTAGAGGATTGGGGAGTTTCATATTCCAACATCTTGCAGTTCCTTTATATCTGTTACATCATAGCCATGGAACAGCAGAAGTCTGTCATAGAGATGGAAGAGTCTCAACTCATCAAGACTATGCAAGAGCATTGTATAGAACTAACTGAAGATTTAGCAAAAAAATGTATCATTCGTCTCTCTTTGGATAAACGGGGAAATTACCTCACTCCGCCAGAAGGATTAGCGGGCAAGGATATCTTCCCTTGGTCATACAATAGAGAATTAAGTTATCTGCGTCGCCCAGTGATTCGTTATCAATATGATGACGGCACTGTCATGTGCATGTTTGGGTTCCGATCCTGTATTCAAGCCGGCATTCAGCTATCAGATTTACTTTATTCTGGCCGCTTACGTTATGTGGGAAGGAAGATAAAAACCTTGCTTGGAAAATTTGAGGCCATAAAAGGGTCTGTGTTCAACGATGAGGTGCGCTCTTTTTTGGAAAAGATACCAATGATGCGAGTATGGAAACATGATGTCACTATCAAATCTGGAGGCTATTTTGCAGCAGATAAAGATTATGGCGATATAGATGTGATGGCTTATGATATATCACATAATATACTCTACTTGATAGAATGTAAGAACACCAATCCAGCCAAGAATGTTAAGGAGATGAAAACCGAGATGGATGAATATCTTGGTCGTGGTGATAATCCCGAGAGAGACAAGAAGAAAGCACTCGTTCTTAAACACTTGCGTCGTCATCGCTGGGTAACGGAGCATATTGATGACGTTGCGAAACGCATAGGTGTAGCAGATACACCACGAGTAAAATCAATGA
>ENA-ORSS01003483-ORSS01003483.1-human-gut-metagenome-genome-assembly--contig:-NODE-3483-length-12700-cov-6.173982_pt1 | contig 12700 bp, 10 predicted proteins | sample MGYA00241899_ERZ509162 | MGnify/ENA primary metagenome ERZ509162 (study PRJEB26280, sample SAMEA2338641) | human gut metagenome | biome: human gut; feature: human-associated habitat; material: faeces... | reverse complement strand
TGGACGCTCTTCCCAAATTCTTAAAAAAAATTCCTATAAAGTGGTTAAAAGTAGTTGACTTTCCCTATTTTTCCCTATATAATTTGCTTGTAAGAAGGAGAGTTTCCGTGTTTTTAGGCGAAAGCAGACATCAGTTGGATGCGAAAAACAGGTTGAGAGTGCCTGCAAAATTCCGTTCCGAGCTTGGCGGCAAGTATGTTGTGACTGTCGGCAGCAACGAATGTCTGTGCGTTTACGCCTATGACAAGTTTGCCGATTACGTTGCAAAGCTTGAAAGCATACCCAGCTTTGACCTGCAAGCGCAGCGCTCAATCAGAAAAATTCTCTCTTTGGCAAGCGAAGTGGAACCGGACGAGCAGGGCAGGTTTATTTTACCCGCAAATCTCAAGGATTTTGCCAAAATAGACAAAAACATAGTGATAAACGGCGCAGGCTCCAAAGTCGAAATTTGGAGCGAGGAGAAGTGGGATTCTTACAGCGCGATAGAAAATTTCGACCAGGAGTTGGCCGAAATCGGTACAAAATATGGCGTTTGATGCTCAGTCTTATCACAAGCCTATACTTGCCGAAAAATGTTTCCAGTTTCTGAACGTAAGACAGGGCGGTATTTACGTCGATTGTACTGCGGGAGGAGGCGGACACAGCGCGCTTATCTTGGAAAAGCTGTCGGGAAAAGGCAAATTGCTTGCTTTCGACAAGGACGACGACGCGATACGGTTCTGCGCGAAGCGATTCGAGGGCTGCGGCAGCGTGGAGCTGATAAAAAGCGATTTCAAAAACGCGGCTCGGTTCCTCGCTGAAAAAGGGCTGAAACCTGACGGGATTTTGATGGACTTGGGTATTTCAAGTCATCAGATAGACGAAAAATCAAGAGGATTTTCGTATATGAGCCGGGATTCCGCTTTGGATATGCGAATGGACAGAACCCAAAGTCTGACTGCGAAAGAAATACTGAACGAATACGACGAAAGAAAAATATTCGAGATTGTACGCGATTACGGAGAAGAAAAATTTGCGTCGAAAATAGCCAAAAATATCGTAGCTTTTCGTACCGTACAGCCTATTGAAACCACAGGACAGCTGAACGACATAATTGACGCGTCTATTCCTTTGTCCGTAAGAAAAAAGGGCGGACACCCCGCAAAAAGGACTTATCAGGCATTGAGAATAGCCGTAAACGGAGAGCTTGACGGTCTTGGCGAGGCAATTAAGGAGCTTGCCCTGTCTTTGAGAGCAGGCGGACGAATGGTTGTTTTGAGCTTTCATTCGCTTGAAGACAGAATAGTAAAGCAGACGTTCAAAGAACTCGAAGCGGATTGCGTGTGCGACAAAAACGCGCCGATATGCGTCTGCGGAAAGAGAAGTGAAATAAAAATACTGACAAAACCTGTTTCGCCCGACAAAAGCGAAATTGACGACAATCCGAGAGCCGCAAGCGCAAAGCTTAGGGCTTGCGAAAGAGTGTGAAGGGGAATATTGTTCTCCGAGGAGGAATATAATGTTGACGACAAGCAGACGCGAGGTTACGGTCGATAATATCGAAAACGAAAGCAAGGAAAAGCTGACGTTTAACGACAGCGCATTGGCGAGGGAAAAATACGATTTTTCCGGAGAGAGTTCCTTTGAAGAGCCCTCGTATTTTTCCAACACCGATATAGCTTCGAGGCTTTTCGGAGAGGAAACGGCTGCGTCACAGACGTCGGCAAGCGTAACGGAAGAGGATTTTTCCAATCCCGACCTTATGCCTTCCTTTGAAACGCTTAAACAAAACAAAGAAATCGATTTGAGCAAATATTTCAGCAGGGAATACAATACGGTTCCCCGCACGACAAGTACGAAAACCAACGCGAAGCTTTCCGCTAAAGAAAAAATAGTTATAGTTTCGTATATAGCTGTTGTGTTGGTTCTCGTACTAACCATATCGTTGACGGCGGTTGCTCTTAGCAATGTTATGGGAGAGGTCGCGGCGTTGCAGGCGGGCGTGGAATCTCAACTTCAAGAGCTCGAAGCGCTCAATTCTCAAATCGACAATATGTATACAGACGAAGAAATAAAGAACATCGCGGAAAGTCAGCTCGGTCTCGAAGAGGCCTCTGAAAGCAACACGATGTATTACGAACCGCTCCAGATGAGACCGTCCGCAGAATATGATGTGCCTTCCAATTGGTTCAACAACTTCTGCGAATGGTTGTCAAATATTTTCGGAGGCTGAAAAAAGGTGCGTAACACGTATTTCTCAACAAAAAAAAGGCTGTTTGCAATGTTTGTTGCAATAGCCTTTATTTTTTTTGTCATTTTTTTGCGTTTGGGCTATATACAAATAGTTTGGGGTAAAAAGCTTCAGACCAGAGCCTTGGAGCAATGGACGCGCGATTTGCCCGTAACGGCGGACAGAGGGGATATAACCGACACTAACGGTATTGTTTTTGCGTCCAGCGGAACAAGCTACACCGTTTACGTCAGACCTAACAGCGTAAGCAATCATTCTCTTATTGCGGAGCTGCTTTCGCAGGCTTTGAAGCTGTCTTATCAGGACGTATACGACAAGGTGACGGCAAAAATTTCCGAAAATACAATCAAGCGGAAAATAACCGTCGAGGAAGCCAATTTAATCCGAAGCTACAATCTCGAAGGCGTTTATCTTGCCGCCGACACCTCGCGTGAATACGTTTACGGCGATTTCCTGTCTCAGGTGCTAGGCTTTGTTTCTTCCGACAACACGGGACAAAGCGGTCTCGAAGCATATTACGACAAATATCTGAGAGGCGTGGACGGCGCCATTCTGACGCCGAGCGACCTTGTCGGAAAAGAGCTTGAAGGCGAAAGCGCGTATTATACGCCGCCCGTATCGGGACTCAACGTGGTGACTACGATAGATTTCAGGATTCAGCGCGTGGTGGAGAATGTTTTAGACCTTGTTATGCAAGGGCACTCTCCCAAAGGCGCGAGGTGCATTGTTGTCAATCCGCAGACGGGCGAGGTGTTGGCGATGTCCTCCAAGCCAAGCGTAGACCTAAACAATCTGCCGCGGGACAATATCGGCGAGCTTATGGCAAGCACCAAAAATATGCTGATAACGGACGTGTACGAGCCGGGTTCTACCTTCAAGGTGCTTACTGCGGCGGCGATGCTTGAGGAGTATGCGAGGGGAAATCCCAAAGCGCATTCGGCGTCTTATGTTTTTCCCAACAACGCAAATTTCCGTATCGTTGACGGCTCCAGAGTCAAGTGCTGGACAACGCACACCTCCTCCAAGCATTGCAATCAGAATCTGGGCGACGCTTTGAACAACAGCTGCAACCCCATATTCACAGACATAGGTTTGTCGTTGGGCAAGGAGACCATGTACAAGTATCTTTCCGCTTTTGGTTACGGAGCGGTTTCAGGGATAGATTTTGCGGGGGAACAGGCAGGTCTGCTTGTTGCGGAGAGCGCCGTAACCAACGGAGATTTGGCGAGAATTTCTTTCGGGCAAACTATTGCGGTGACGCCTCTTCAGCTCGCTATGGCGACGTCAGCGGCTGTAAACGGCGGTCTTTTGATGCAGCCTTACCTTGTAAAGGAAATCAGGACTCAGGAAGGCGAGCTTGTAAAGAAATTTTATCCTACCGTAAGACAGAGGGCAATCAGCGAAAAAGTTAGCCGCGAGCTTGCGGGGCTGCTGGAAAACGTCGTGACAAACGGCAGCGGAAAACAGGCTTATATAGAAGGCTTTAAGGTAGGGGGCAAAACAGGCACGGCTCAAAAATACGAAAACGGTCATATCGCCGTGGGTAAATACGTTTCCTCCTTCGTGGGATTTTTCCCCGCCGACAATCCGCAGTATCTGGCGCTAATGCTTGTTGACGAGCCTACCGGCGCGCATTACGGCTCCACCGTCGCAGCGCCTTACGCAAAGATGATTTTTCAGCAGATAATCAATTATAAGAATTTAAAGCCCGCTTAACATAATGCGGCGTCGCAAATAATAAAATAATCCATACGAACAGTATGGATTTTTTTATACGGCGAGGTCTCTTAAAATGCAATTATCTGAGCTTTTGAGCGGAATCAATTATATCGACGTCAAGGGAAATACGGATTTGAACATATCTTCCTTGTCATGCGATTCGCGTCGAGTAAAAAAGGACGGCTTGTTTTTTTGTCTGGAAGGCACTCAGACCGACGGGCATATATTCGCGCACAAAGCCGTCGCGGACGGAGCGGTAGCTTTGGTATGCGGCAGAGACGTGAATCTTGCCGACGACAGCGTGTGTCGTATAATTGTTTCCGACACGCGGGCAGTCATGTCGAAAATGGCGAAAACCTTTTTTCACAGCGCCTGCGATTTGCTTAATATTATCAGCGTGGTTGGCACAAACGGCAAAACCTCCACCACATATCTTATTGACGCCATATTAAAGGAAACCGGCGAGAAAACCGCGGTTATCGGTTCAAACGGCGTATGGATAGGCGAGCGCAGAATAAAATCCGCTCTCACCACGCCCGACCCTATTGATTTGCACGAGTTGTTTTACAAAATACATCTCAATAAAATCAGGTATGTGATTATGGAGGTGTCGGCTCACGCGATAGCCCTCAAAAAAATGGAAGGCGTGACAAGCGACATAGCTGTTTTTACCAACCTGAGCCAAGACCATCTCGACTTTTTTAAAAACATGCAGACCTATGCGGCTGTCAAAGAGAGTTTTTTCGACAAAAAATACGTAAGGGTGGGAGTAATCAACGCCGACGACGAGTTGGGAATGAAAATACTTAAAAACGCGGATTTGTCTATGATTTCTTACGGCTGCGAAAATCCCGCGGACGTTTTCGCGAGCGACTTCGAGGGCAGCGAAAAGGGGATAAGCTATACGCTCGGTCTTTGCGGCGAAACCAAGCGCGTAAGCTACTCTCTCAAAGGAAAATTCAATATGTACAATACGCTTGCCGCTTCCGCAGCGGCGCGTCTTTACGGAATAAAAGCCGACGTCATTGCACAAGGTATAAGCAAGGTAAAGTCCATTGACGGAAGAAACGAAACCTTTTTCATGAAAAGCGGCGCGCGCGTGGTGGTGGATTTCGCACATACTCCCGACGGTGTGGAAAATATTCTTTCTTATCTGTCGTCGACGGGAAAAAAGGGCGGCCGCCTGATAGTTGTTTTCGGCTGCGGCGGCGGCAGGGACAAATTCAAGCGCCCTCTTATGGGCAAAGCGGTGGCAAAATATGCCGATTTGGCAATAGTAACGGACGACAATCCGAGATTTGAGGACAGTTTTTCCATCTTCCGCGACATAGTTGCGGGACTGAAAGAAAATTACGAAATAATACAGAACCGCGAGGACGCTATTTTTCATGCGTTAAATCAGGCGGGAGCGGCGGACACCGTGGCAATTCTCGGCAAGGGCGCGGAAAGATATCAGGAAATCAAAGGGAGAAAATATCCGTTTTACGATATCGAGGTAGTACATAGGTTTTTGGGATGACAAAATGAGTAATTATCTTTTGGCTGCTTTAATAGCTTTTTTGCTGTGCGTTGCGCTTCTGTTTCTGTTGCTGCCGCTTTTGAAAAGAAAAAAAGCGGGACAGGAAATTCTGGAATACGTCAAAGAGCACAGCTATAAAAGCGGCACTCCCACAATGGGCGGAATCGCCATAATACTCGCCATGATTACAGCCGCGCTGATTTTCGGAAAGGGAAAATTCGTATATATAACTCTTGCCGTTGCATTTGCTTACGGCGTTACCGGCTTTCTCGACGACTCGATAAAAATCCGCTACAAAAGGAATCTGGGGCTCAGACCTTATCAGAAAATTATCCTTCAGCTTTCCATTGCGCTGATTGTGGCTTTTGTGGTATATAAAAACGAACTGATAAGAGGGGACCTTTATATCCCTTTTACAAAAAATACGGTGTCGCTGGGTTGGGGAGTCATTCCGCTCGTGGTTTTTATTTTTATCGCAACCACAAACAGCGTCAATCTTACCGACGGTTTGGACGGGCTTGCTGCGTCGACTACATTGGTTTATATGGCGGGAATTGCCGCAATAATCGCCATTGTGGCTGCCGACGCGGATAAAAACGGTCTGTCGCTTTACGTAAAAGAATATCAGGGGCTTTTGACGGTATGCTTTGCTACTGTCGGAAGCCTGGCGGGCTTTTTGCTTTTCAACTGCTTTCCCGCAAAGATTTTTATGGGAGACGTAGGCTCTCTCGCTCTCGGCGGTGTTGTGGCGTGCGTGTCTATTCTCGGGAGACTCAGTCTGTATATACCGATATTGGGCGTTATGTTCGCTACAAGCGCCGTTTCCGACATAATTCAGGTTGTTCACTACAAGCGAACCAAGCGGAGAGTTTTTCTTATGGCGCCGTTTCATCATCATTTACAGAAAAAAGGTCTGAGTGAAACGAGAATCGGCTTTTTGTATTCTACTATTACAGGAATAGTAGCTTTGATTTGCGTTTTGACGTTGATTTAGGGAGGAAAAATGAAAAAGGTTATAATTTACGGCTTGGGAGTTTCCGGTCAGGCAATGTATGAATTGCTCGGGGATGAGTGCGAAATACTGTTGTATCGGGACGGAGAAGGCGTGCCCGAATGGGCGGAAGGAAAAAAATTTCTTGGTAAAGGCGAAAGTATTCCCGACGACACAGACGCGCTGCTTTTGTCTCCGTCCGTACCTTTGAACCGCCCGTTGGTCAAAGCCTGCAAAGAAAAAAACATACCTGTCATGGGAGAGCTGGAGCTAGGTTACATACGAAGCAAATGCCGTGTGGTTGCGGTAACGGGAACAAACGGAAAGACGACTACGGTAAGTCTAATCAATCACATACTGCGCAGTGCGGGCAGGTCGTCTTACGCGCTGGGCAACATAGGCGTTCCGTTTTGTTCGATGTGCGAAAAACTCGGAGAGGAGGATATTGCCGTCCTTGAAGCGTCCAGCTTTCAGCTTGAAAGCTGCACTCGGTTTGCGCCGTACATAAGCGCCATTTTAAACATTACTCCCGACCATATCGACAGGCACGGAGATTTTTTGAGCTATGCCGCCGCGAAAAAAAATATTTTTGCTTTCCAGAACGAGGGATTCTGTGTGCTGAACGCAGACGACCCCGTAATCCGCGCAATAGAATGGCGGGGCAAAGCGCAAAAGCTTTTTTTCAGTACGGAAAGAAAACCTGAGGGATGTTATCTGGACAACGGAAAAATCATTCTGAAAAAAGGCGGTACGAAAGACACGGTATGCGACGCGTCTGCGTTAAAAATCAAGGGCGTTCATAATATTCAGAATGCCATGTGCGCGCTGATTGTTTGCCGCGAGCTGGGGCTTGACGTCGACGAGCTGAGAAGGGGGCTTTTGAGCTTTGAAGGAGTGGAACACAGACTCGAATCTGCGGGTAGCGTGAAAGGGGTGAAATTCGTTAACGATTCCAAGTCCACAAACGTAGATTCGACAATCAAAGCCGTAAACGCTTTTGGCGAGAAAATTTATTTGATTTTGGGCGGCAGGGATAAAAATCTGGATTTTTGCGAATTGTTTGCCAAGATGCCGCCGAGGGTAAAAAAAATTGCACTTATCGGAGAGGCTGCCGAAACAATCGCTTCATTTGCGCAAAGAAAGGGTTTTAAAAAATATTGTTTCTGCGACGGGCTGGAAAATGCGGTGAGAACTCTGTATGCCGAAGCTTCCGCGGGAGACGTGATTCTGCTTTCTCCCGCCTGCGCAAGCTTTGATTCTTACAGAAATTTTGCCGAGCGCGGCGAACATTTTAAAAAAATAGTGGAAAAATTGAAAAATGAAACTTATTAACACGCGCGGAAAACCCGATTACATACTTTTGGGCGCAGTCATACTGCTAGCTCTCATAGGACTGCTGTTTATTTACAGCGCCAGCTATTACATGGCGGAAAGGGATTTTTCCAACAAATTTTATTATTTCACCAAACAGGCGGTAGGCTTTGTCGTAGGCGTGGCAGCCATGCTTTTGGCGTCAAGGCTCAATCTCGATTTATTAAAAAAGTTTTCGCTTCCTTTGCTGGCGGTTTCTTTGGTCTTGCTCGGGTTGGTGTTTGTTCCCGGGCTTGGCATAGAAAATTACGGTGCAAAAAGATGGGTGGGCTTCGGCGGATTTTCCTTTCAGCCCTCCGAAATAGCAAAATTCGCTTTCGTATTTTTTGCCGCCACTTATATGTCGCGCGAAAAAACCGATATGACGCGCATATCGCACACGCTTCCCGTTTTGGGGAGCGGCGTTGCAGTTTGTCTGCTGATTATTCTCGAGCCCAATATGTCTATCACTATGTGCGTCGGGCTTGTGATGCTTATAATGCTTTTTATCGGCGGCATGAAGCCCAAATGGTTTGTGTTTCTGCTTGTTGCGGCAGCCGTCGCCGTGCCTGTAATGATACTAGTAGAACCGTACAGGCTTAAAAGACTTCTTGCTTTTATCGACCCATGGGCTTCGCCCAAGGACGAAGGGTATCAACTGATACAGTCGCTGTATGCGTTGGGGAGCGGCGGGTGGTTTGGAGTCGGATTGTTCAACAGCCGTCAGAAATACTCGTTTTTGCCGTTTGCGGAAAGCGATTTCGTGTTTTCCGTCATAGGCGAGGAAACGGGGCTTGTCGGCTGTCTGTTTCTCATGCTGCTGTTTTTGCTTGTGATTTACAGAGGAGTAAAAATCAGTCTCAACGCCGCGGACAAATTCGGCTCTCTGCTGTGCGGAGGAATCGTTTCGATAATTGCCGTGCAGTCGGCGATAAATTTAGCCGTGGTAACGGGCAGCATACCTCCTACGGGATTGCCGCTGCCCTTTATCAGCTACGGCGGCACGTCGCTCGTTATGTTCATGTTTGCCGCAGGCCTGCTTCTCAATGTTTCGAGAAGCGAGGAGACGCCGTCCGTCTCACATTTATAAACGGTTTGCCATAAGATAATATTATTGAAGGCGGCACGTTTTTTTGTTGACGAAATTCAAGTCGTGTTTCGGAACGGGCTGTCTGCAACAAAGATTTGACTATGGAGAACTCAAAATGGACAGACTGTTGATAAACGGAGGTCATAGGTTGGAGGGGGAGTTGGCGGTTCATTCCGCAAAAAACTGCGTGCTTGCCTTGCTTGCGGCGTGTGTTTTGGCTACGCGTCCCGTAACGCTGTTCAATTGCCCCAAAATCACCGACATAATAAACATGACCAAAATCATAGAGGCGCTCGGAGGAAAAATCTTTTGGGAAAAAGACGATTTGACCGTTGACTGTTCGGTTCTTACCGGCAATGAAATACCTTCGAGCTATGCTAAGGAAATAAGAAGCTCGCTTTTTCTTATGGGGCCGATTATCGGACGGCTCAAACACGCAAAAGCCGTTTTTCCCGGCGGCTGCGATATAGGAATCCGTCCGATCGATTTGCATCTCAAGGGTTTGAGAGCGTTGAACATAGATATAGAGGAAACGGGCGGTTTTTTGTATTGCAACGGAGAAAATGCGAGAGGAAACGATATTCATCTTGATTTTCCGAGCGTGGGAGCAACGGAAAATATAATGATGGCGGCAGTGCTTGCCAAAGGAAAAACAACGATAACAAATGCCGCAAAGGAGCCGGAAATTGCCGCGCTGCAAAAATTTTTAAACAAAATGGGCGCGAAAATAGCGGGCGCGGGCAGCTCTACAATCGTCATCGAAGGCGTGAAAAAGCTTGACGGATGCGAATTTGAGCCTATACCCGACAGAATCGTTGCGGGCACTTACATAATTGCCGCTGCAATAACGGGCGGCAAGCTCCTTGTGTCAAACTGTGTGCCCGACGATATCACTGCGCTTTTAAGCAAGCTTGAAAACTGTGTTTCGCGTTTGAACGTCGGAGAAAACAGCGTTTATATCGAGTGTCTTAAACGCCCCGACGCCATTTCGCTTATAGAGACCTCTCCGTACCCCGGTTTTCCTACCGATTTGCAGGCGCAGATACTTGCTTTGGAAACGGTTTCTTCGGGCACAAGCGTAATAGTGGAAAATATTTTCGAGACGCGCTACAAGCATGTGTCGGAGCTTACGAAAATGGGCGCCGACATAACCGTGCGCGACAGACTTGCGTTGGTCAGGGGAGTGAACAGATTGAAGTCGGCAGAGGTAAACGCCTGCGACCTCAGAGGCGGCGCCGCGCTTGTGCTGGCGGGGCTTAACGCCGAAGGCGTGACTGTCGTGAACAATGCAAAGCATATCGACAGAGGATATTTTATGCTTGACAAAGCTCTCAATTCTGTCGGCGCGGATATACGCAGAATATGAACGTAAAAAGTCCGCCTGAACGGCGGGCTTTTTCATTTGGATTATTTTAAAAAACTAGACTTTAATTGCGTATTATTTCTGACATAATATTTTAAATTATCCATATTTCTTGCTTTTCGTGTTAAAATATGTCAAAATACTGCTTCAACATCTTTAAATGTACGCGCGTTTTTATTGACTTATCCGTCGTTCGTATGTATAATATAAAAGTTAAATGCGGATTTTTTGTCCGGAGGAATCTGATGAAGCAAAACGCGAAAAAGAAGCTGCTGATTATTTTTTCGGTTTTCCTGGCGATAGTCATACTTATCGTTTTGGGAAGCACTGTTTTTACGCTTCAAAAAGCAAGTCTTGTGTTTCTGCATTACGACGAAAACACGGGCGAGACGGTTTATGTAGACGCGCCGGAAAGATATTCGGATTTGACGGGAGAAAAGCTGATTGAGGATTTCAAGGGAAAGAGCATATTCTTTCTTTCGGGAAAAAAGCTGATTTCACAGACTGAGTCGAATTATCCTTACATAAAGGTGCAGGGCGTCAACCGTCTGTTTCCCAATTTTCTGGAAATTTTCGTAACCGTGCGGGAGCCCGTTTCCGTCATTTCCCACAACGGGATTTATTATCTTCTTGACAGCGAAAATTATGTGCTGGAAGCTTTCAATCAGCCTGTGACCGAATTTCCCGCGCTGAATTTTTCCTCCTATTTAAACGGCGCTCCCTCTGTCGGCAGACGGCTTGAATTCAAGCCCGAAGCGACCTGGCTCAACGAGGTAAGCGAGGTGGTTTTCAGGACGCTGTGGCAGGGAGGATTCGATTTTGTGGAGCTGCCCGATTTGCTTGATTCGGTTTCCGTTCAGGCAATGCCGGACTACTATTGCTTGAGTCTTGCATTCAATACGGGAGCGGTGCTTAAAATCAACGACCCCGTTTCCGACCTTCAACGCAAAATTCACGCCGGTTGGAGCGTTTACGCATCCGACGAGAAGGACAACACGCATTTCGGGACGACAATAGAGGTATCGGAAAAGGACGGAAAAATCACGACGGTAGTAAACGCCGACTGAATCAGAGGATTAAAAATGAATTTTTTCAACTTCAGAAAAAACGCCGAAGTCGCTGTCATCGATTTCGGTTCGAGCAAGATTGTCGTCTTCGTAGGCAAGAAAACGCCCGACGGCTTTTTGATTGTTGCGCGCGGAGAAAGCAAATACGCCGGATTTTACGACGGAGAGTGGCTTGAGCCGGAAAGGCTGTCGGACGCCGTGTCTTATGCCCTCCGTCAGGCGGAACAAAGCTATGGCCGTCAGATAAGGGAAGTATTCGTCGGTGTACCCGGAGAGTTTACTTCCGTGACAGTGGGCGAAGCTACAAATCTCTATCGTTTCAAAAAACGCATAACGAAAGACGACGTAAATGAAATTTACAAAAAGACGGACATATTTGACGGCGACAAAAAGTTTTTGCCGATAGGCAGGTCGGATATTTATTTCACTCTGGACGACAAAGAGGACGTCGCCGACCCGATAGGTAGGACGGCGAACAAAATGGACGGTCTGATATCCTATTGTTTTGCTTCCCGCGCTTTCACGGACGTTGTCGGGGCAATTCTGAAAAAATGCGCTCTTTCGGGCTGGGAATTCGTTTCCTCCTGTCTTGCCCAATCGCTGCTGTTAATCGAGCAATCCGTCAGAGACGGCTACGCTCTTTTGCTGGACGTCGGCTACATCACTTCAAACGTCATGCTTGTATGCGGGGAGGGTTTGGTTTATCTTAAATCCTTTTCCATGGGATGCGGAAACATTTCGGCGGATTTGCAGCAGGTGATGGAAATTTCGTTTGCGCAGGCTGAAGAACTCAAAAGCAAGGTGAATTTAAAGCTGGAATTTGATTCGTCGGACAATTACGTGTTGTCGGGAGGGCTTTCGCTCAAAGCGGAAAAAGCAAACGAGGTGGTTCGCGCAAGAATCGAAGAAATAGCCGACTATTTTGCAAAAGCTCTGGAATTGTGTCCTTACGAAATAAAGCGCAATACTCCGATATACGTTACGGGAGGCGGTTTGTCTTCCGTCATAGGCGGAACGGAATATTTTTCTCAATATCTCGACGTCAACGTGAAAAACGCGCTTCCGGACATTCCGCAGGCAACCAAAGCCTTTTATACCTCGGCATACGGTTTGCTGGATATTGCGCTTAAACAAAAATAAACATATACTATCAGATTTATCAGGGAGAAAATTATGGATTATATATATAACGAAGCGGACAAAGTCGCACAAATCAAGGTGGTCGGAGTAGGCGGCGGCGGGAACAATGCCGTCAACCGTATGATACAGGCAAACATTACGAGCGCGTCGTTTGTTGCGGTCAACACGGACAAGCAGGCGCTTTACCTGTCAAAAGCGTCGGAAAAAATTCAAATCGGCGAAAAGCTTACC
>ENA-ORSS01003481-ORSS01003481.1-human-gut-metagenome-genome-assembly--contig:-NODE-3481-length-12710-cov-2.981351_pt1 | contig 12710 bp, 4 predicted proteins | sample MGYA00241899_ERZ509162 | MGnify/ENA primary metagenome ERZ509162 (study PRJEB26280, sample SAMEA2338641) | human gut metagenome | biome: human gut; feature: human-associated habitat; material: faeces... | reverse complement strand
AATACTTCTGAACCGGCTGCGGCAGTTTGATAAAAATTCCTTTCATTCCGTCAAACCCCTTATGTTTTACAAGTAATACATAACAACTGCACTGATAATAATTACCGCAAGTGCGCCGGCTATAACAAGTACAATTCTTTTCATTAAATTGCCATTGCTTTTTTGAAACTGATAATTGCCAAAATCATCAGGGACAATATCATCATAATAACCGTCAAGATTATAATAGATGCACGGCGCCTGCAGATGTCCCAGTGAAATCTTTGACATAATCTCACTGACCTCCTCCAGCGTTCCCACACCACCGGGAAAGGCAATAAAAGCATCGCCAAGCTCAATCATCTTCGTTTTGCGCTCTGCCATATCTTTGGTAACTATCAGCTTCGTCAGTCCCTCATATTGATATTCCTCATCTACAAAAAACTGCGGCTCCACGCCGATAACCTTACCGCCTGCCTGCAGAACGCTTTGTGCCAGCTCTCCCATCAGGCCTGTCTTGGAACCACCGTAAACCAATGTATTACCACTCGCACCAATCCAGGTGCCAAGCTCTTTAACCGCAACCTCAAATTTATGATCATTGCCTGTCGACGAGGCAAGATATACTGTTATATTCACGTTAAGTCCTCCGAGTATTGTTTAATCTAGTCTACCACCATAAAAATACCCGTGCAAGCTATGCATAATATTTTTTCTATAGTTTTATTGTTAGCTGAAAAAATATAAATCAACAAAAAAGGCCGCTTTGCAGCGACCTTTTTTGACTTTCCGAAGCAGGCAGGGATTCCCCTGCCTGCTTTTTGCATATTACACAGATGAATAATCAGAACGTAAATCTTAAGCCTGCGTCTACACGCCATTTCTCTTCAACGTCACCGCCGAAGCTGCGTTCAAAGTCTGCATAAATCAGGCTGTTTTTGCTCAGCTTAGCTGTACCGCCGATTTGTGCTTCATACCAGGTATCGTCAAAGTCAATGCCGGTTCTGCCTTCAGGCTCGTTTACTGCACGGAAGGTAGTGTCAAAGTCTCCGCTGAATTCATGTGCTGCTGCCAGCTTTACAAAGTAGCTTGCATTATCCAGCTTCTGACCCAGGCGGAAGCCTACACGGCCTACCAATGTATTGAACGCATCCTGCTCAACCTGCATATCCTTCTTCACTCCAACGCTGTCCAGATAATCACTGTGCGCATTGTAATCCTTGCCGTTGATGCGTCCCAAGGTCAGCTCTACGCTCGGATCAAAGTAGAAGCCGTTGTCATTTTCGAAACGCTTGCCATATTCTGCGCTGATGCTAGTGCCCCAGGTCTTGTAATCGCCGCTCAGCTTATGGCCGCTGTCATTGAATACCTCGTAGTCATTATCCAGCTTGCTGTACTTAGCGATAATGTCAACATACTGTCCGTCTTCGCTCTTCCAGGTACCGTAGATGCCTGCACTGTAAGTGGAAAGATCGCCGCGGCCATTGCCGTAGGTAGCATCACCATCGTTGTAGGATACTGCTGCACCGACTGTCCAGCCGTTGCCTGCATCTGCATCATAGCCTAACTGATATGCATTATATTTCAGGTTGAAATCAGTATTCTGGCTGTCCATCTCATACTTGCCGCCGTAGTATTTTGCCCACAAGCCTCTTTCACCTTCAGACAGACGCAGGTCGCCCATGCGTTTCATCAGGTCATTGTTTTCTGCACGCCACAGCATTGCGGTGGAAGCCATAGCAGATTTTGCACCCTTCATCATTGCGGTTTCCTTGCTGCCGTACATAACAGGTACATATGCATCCGGAGTATGAATGCTGCCTGCAATCAGGCTGCCTTCACCGTTCTCTTTGTTGAAGTCCAGGTCTGCCAGACGGATTGCCACGGAACCTGCTGTCAGGCCTTCGGCAATACCAACCTTGCCATCCAGATTGATTTCCGGAGTCGAGCCATCCATAGCACTAGTTTCAGTTTCAGTATCAACCTCCGGAGAATTTATAGCTTCATTGTAAACCAGCTTTTTAGCTAAAGCAGTCAAGGTATTTACTACTTCATTATTTTCGCTGGTATCAATACCATTGCGGTCAGTAAAGAGCGTAATGCAGGCATTCTTGCCATCTGTCTTGGTTGCTTTTTCTACAACAATGTTGCCAAGAGCATCAAAGTTTGCGTTACCGTCTTCACCGATTTCATGTCCCAGATATGCGTTTACATAACCGGACAGATTTTGAATGTTGATATCCTTAGATTCCTGCTGATAAATATTACCGGCATGAGCGCTGTCTGCACCACCATAAAGATTGCTGATATTGCTGACAATATTGTTAGTGCTATAGGTGCCGCCAGCCCAGTTATGCGTTACAGCTGGCATATTATCCCAAACGGCACCGTTGCGCAGATACAGATTATTGTTACCAACGCCGTAGAAATGACCTTTCAAATAGGAATCAGCAGTGTTCAGACCGACATTAATCGTACCGTTAGAACCATAATACGGTGTAGCAGTAGAAACATCGCCTTCTATCTGCAGATAATTATCTCCGGCATCAACAGCATTGCCTTCGGCATCCTTCTGCATATTCAGGTTAATCAAAGCTTCATTACCAGCAGTCCAGATAGAGGAATAATTATGAGAAACAATGCGGCCACCACCGATGTCAATCGTCGCATAGTTACCACGAGCAAATAAAGATGCACAATTCTTTACATCAATATCTACAAGGCCTTTAATCTCAACAGAGTTGCCGTTTTCTTTTTTAGTGCCGTTCTGAGTATATATTTCAATAGCGCGCCAGTTCAGCTGATAGCCAGGAGTATCAATACCGCCGCGAATCTTCACAGCATGCTCCTTGCTGTTGTCATTATTGATAATAACATGTGCGCCAGTTTCGCCGGCAGCAGCAGTAGAGGCTCTGATAGCACTGCCGTAATAATAGTTATTAGTAGAGGTAATGCTGACAGCACCGGGGTTATCAATCGTAATCGTGCCATCACGGAAAACGCCGATAGCTGCAGCAGTCCACATCGGTTGGCTGCCGGTAGAGCCTGAAGCCGGGAAAGCACTGAAGTTTACATTCAGGTCATGTCCCTGCATATCGATAGTATAGCTCGGTCCGCCCTTAGTATAGGCAGGTGAAGATTGATATGGACGGTCACCGTAGTTGTTGATTGCTGCACAATATAGACCGCCCCATCCGAAGCTACGCGGATCCTTGTTCAGCTTAACATCAATAAGAGTATCATCATTAAAGGTATATTTTAAATCCTTGCCGACAGCGGTGCCGCTGATCTGGTCAGCATACCCGTTTTTCGCATCTGATGTCTCATTACCAAAAATAATACCTGTAAACGGTTTAAAGAGCTCATTCTCTTTTTTAGCCTGTCCGCTGGCTGCGTCAAAGGTAATATTGCTGTAGAATTTGCTTACAGAAGAACTCGTCAGGCCTTCTGCAAGTTCTACCCTGCCACTCAGATTACGCTCGCCGTTCACATAAGCAGTATAGGTAAGCTTCTTGGCCAGATTATCCAGCACGGAATTGATTGCAGCATCATCTGTAGTATCTATGCCATCGGTGGAAGTCTGCAGATACACTGTAGATGGTACTTCTGATACCTGATATTTCTCAGAGCCAACGCCTGTGCTGAGAACCTTAGTCGGCTCAGCGCTGTTAATTGTCAAATCGCCGCCAAGAATCTTGCTTGCATCAGCCGCATCATGCTGATAAACAAAGGTTGTATTACCAGAGTATTTATCAATTGTCAGATTGCCTTCACCAACATTGATAAAGCTTCTCTTAGAAGCAGAGTCACCACCATTATGTACTTTTAAATGCTGTGCAGAGTTAGCGGTAATATTCCAAAAAGTGTCGCTGCCCAAATCCAAAGCAACATCTTCACCTATAGCATTGCCTTCCCAGCCTGCTCCTGTAGTGAAATACAAATTAACATTACCCTCTGCATCACCTTGGTAGTTGTACTTACCGCCGAGGCCAAAATTAATTTTACTGTCAGCATCTGCCTTCATATTGCCGGTAACATTGTTGCTTCCTTTTAAAACAGTAGCCTTATCATAATCGACACTATCAAGATGCTCAACACTAACGCCTGCATTAATCGTACCGCCGTTTTCAGCCAATGCCAGATACTTGCTGCTGTCACCCATTGTTATTTTCAGCCCGGCAGTACCCTTTGTCTTATGTCCAACGTTGATAATGCCACCATCATGAGCATACAACAAATTGCCTGTAGCAGTTTCCAAGCTGCTTTGGCCGGATGTCAGGTTGATTACGCCATTTTTGCCGGCTTCGAGAACATTGCCGTTCGCCTTCAGCGCTACACCAACACTATTGTCAGCAGTAGATTCCAAAATGATATTGCTGGTATAATCCGCATTATTACCTGCATAGGCAGCATTGCTCTGCTCGTTGCCGTCAGCAGTGATAGTCATCTTGGCATCCTTCAGATGTACCAAGCCCTTCTGATCATTGTAGACGCCATAAACTCTGTCTGTATTTTTTCCCTCGGCTTTAATGGTTATCTCACTGTTCCAGGTACTGGAGCCCAATACGTTAGTAACATATAAATCCTTTTCAGCACCGCGTACAGCAGCCTTTATAGTTTCCTTAGAAAGGTCCGGAGCAACAGTCAGTCCATAACGGCTATCGTTTCCGCCAACATACCAGGTGTTTGCAGGGATTGTTGCATAACCATGCGCAGTATCAACCTGTTTAATATCATATTCTTTATTATTGCTGTCATTGCTTAAAACTGTTTTATAGGTACCGCCGGTCAGATTAGCTGTACTGCTCATGTCATCAGCAAATTTCACTTCAGATACGCGCACTACCTTGCCGTCATCGTCAAGAATGCGAATAGATACGTAGTCAAAGCCGTAATAGTGGAGTAAGCCTTCAGCCGGCTTCAGCTTCTTCAAAACAGCAGCATTAACCTTTTCTACTGTTGCTAAAGAGCAATCAGGCAAATCGCTAGCCTTAACGTCAAGATTAGCAAAAACAGTAACACCATTTACTTGCGTGCTACCCCAAGGAGTGGGTTCTTCATAGCGCATATCGGTAGCCATAGTAATATCGCCGCCAAGCACCTGACCTGTAGCCTTATCATAGCCGAACACATAATTGTCAGGCTCTTGGTAGCTTTTACCTATCTGGTCGCCATTTACCGCATGGCTCCAGGTAATACCGCCGGCGTATTCGCTGCTCGTCATATCATAGGTAGCAGCACTTGCAACACTCATCAGACTACAGCCTAAAGCTACGGCAATAGCTAAGGCTAATTTTGTTTTCATTAAGCTTTTTTTACTCTTACTCATTTTGTACATCTCCTCACTCAAAAAATAAAACTGAGTGGGGCAGGAGCGATAGCTTCAGCTCCTGCCCGCTCTATACATATGCCTTAAAAGGCACAATGTCAAGGAAACTAATTTTTAGAACGTAAATCTTAAGCCTGCGTCTACACGCCATTTCTCTTCAACGTCACCGCCGAAGCTGCGTTCAAAGTCTGCATAAATCAGGCTGTTGTCGCTCAGCTTAGCAGTACCGCCGATTTGTGCCTCATACCAGGTATCGCCAAAGTCGATACTGGTTCTGCCTTCAGGCTCACCCTCTGCTGCAAAGCGGCTGTTGAATTCACCTTTAAACTCATGTGCTGCTGCCAATTTCACAAAGTAGCTTGCCTTTTCAGTCTGTTGGCCAAGGCGGAAGCCTACGCGTCCTACCAATGTGTTAAAGGCATCCTGCTGTACCTGCATGCCTCTGCTCTTGCCCCAGGTGTCCATATAATCACTGTTTGCACTGTAATCCTTGCCGTTGATGCGTCCCAAGGTAAGCTCTACGCTCGGATCAAAGTAGAAACCGCTTTCATTTTCGAAACGCTTGCCATATTCTGCACTGATGCTGGTACCCCAGGTCTTGTAATCGCCGCTCAGCTTGTGACCATAAACATTGGCAACATCATAGTCATTTTCCATACGGGTATATTTGGCAATCAGGTCTACATACTGACCATCATTACCCTTCCAGGTACCATACAAACCTACGCTTGTATCCTTCAGATCAGCTTTGCCGCTGCCATAATTGGAATCACCATCGTTATAGGATACTGCCAAACCAACTGACCAGCCGTTACCTACAGCCTTATCAAAGCCTACCTGATAAGCATTGTATTTCAGATTAAGGTCAGTATTCTGACTGTCCATCTCGTATTTGCCGCCATAGTATTTAGCCCAGATGCCTGCTTCACCATCATCCAGACGCAAATCACCCATACGCTTCAGCAAGTCATTATTTTCGGCACGCCACATCAACGCACCGGAGGCCATAGCAGATTTTGCACCCTTCATCATAGCAGTTTCACTGCTGCCATAAATAATCTTCGCATCCGGCGTTCTGATAGTATCTGCTACCAGACTTGCCTGTCCGTTATCAGCAGAGAATTCAACATCTGCCAGCTTCATGCCGGCAGATGCAGCAGTTAATCCTTCTGCTATCTGCACATAACCGTCAAGATTAGCTTCCGCATTATCTACAGCACCCTGGTAATAAAGCTTGTTAGCAAGGCTGCTCAATACAGCTTTTGTTTCATCTGCTTTATGCACATCAAAACCGCTGTTGTCTGTTGTCAGCGTAACAGCAGAGCCTTCAGCAGCGTGATTAATAGTAAAGTTACCGCCAAGAATATTTGTTGCATCGTCCGCCGCATGCTTATAAATAACGTTTACATGACCGCCAAAATTCTCAATAGTTGTATCGACAACACCGTCATGCGTCATATCAACAGTACCTGCAGCTGCTTCCGTAGCACCGCCGATTAAGCTCTTTAATTTAGTAGGCTCCTCGGTATCATTAATGTTGTACCAAACAGCGCCATTTTTGATAGTTGCATCTACAGCATTATTCAAGGAATAGCCTTCCCAGGTTGCGCCGCTGTCCATCAGCAGTTTAGTAGCATAGGAAGCTTTGCCCATCCATTTAGCTTTATTGCCCATAAACAGACTGACTATACCATAATCGCCGGGTGTTACGCCCCAGCCGCCGCCGGTAACAAAATTACCTACCCAATAGGAATCAGGTGTATTCAGGCCCACATTGATTTTACCCTTGGTGCCCATACCGCCGACAGTTGTGAAATTACCGACTATCTGCGTAGTATTATTTCCGGCCGCAATAGCGTTGCCGGTAGGAGAATCCTCATCCTTGATAACATTGACGTTGACAATGCCATAGTTGGTAGAAACAAATTCACCATAAGCACGGATAGCAGCATTTTCCGTACCACCGCCAAAATTCAGGCCAGGATTTTGCCCAGCTTTCGTCATAATAATTCTGCCGCCGCCAACATCAATAGTAGATGCAACAGCACTCAATCCTTCGGCCATACCAACACCGTCTGTAGTATCTGCTTCCAAATCAATCAAGCCGTCAACCTTCAGCCAGGAGCGTTCACCATTTGCACCATTCATAGACTTGATGACAGCGCCATTAGTGCTGTTAGTTGTACTGCCACGAACCGTGAGAACCTTTTTCTCTAAATTCTCACCGCCATTATGGATATAAAGCTGACCGCCGCCATTCACAAACAACGCCGCTGTCTGAGCACCTTCATTACTTACAGCTTTAACGGACATAGCTCCGGCGTTGAAAATTTCAACCTTGCCGGTAGCACCTACTGCAGCAATGCCAGTCGTACTTTGGTCGGTAGCTATATTTAAATCCATACTATGACCATTCAGGTCAACATTCACATTCTGCTGATTATAACCGCTGAAAATACCGGAGCTGAAGGTATACAGCCAAGGCCCTGCTACTAATTTATTGCCTTCCGGATCAACATTGATTTTAATATCCTTGGTAAAAACATAGTTGCCGTTGTCGTATACACCTGCATCCTGATATTCTTTGGTCAGAGAAACATCACCGATTATAGCCTTGGTAAATTCTACGGCACCCTGTTCCGCAGGTTTAACGTACTCATTAACCTTGCTTTCCTTGCCAAGATAACCCTGACCTGTAGTATCATCAAAGCTCATATCGGCAAAATACTTGCTGGCAGAGCTGGTTGTAAGACCTTCCGCAATACTTACGGTACCATTTAAATTTCTTTCGCCGCTTGCATATCCTGTATAATAAATTTTGTTTGCCAAAGCGTTAAGTGTTGCCTCTCTGGCAGCTTCTGTATTCAGGTTGGCATCATAGTCAGTAAAAACATTGAGAGCACTGTTCTCTATAGCTTTTTCAATAGTGAAATTGCCACCTAAAATTTTTGACGGATCATTCTTGTCATGCTCATAAGCTACGTTAAACAGATGGCTGTCAAATTTCTTGATTGTAACATCACCGCTATCGGCACTTTGATGCAACATACCGTTAATACCGCTAAAATTATTCAATACTGTATTGGTACCCTTATTGCCTGCGTTAGCTGCAGTATTATTCCATACGGCACCATCATTAAGAATCATCAGCACATTGCCGAATTTTCCTTCTTCCTTAATTACGCCGTTCAAATAGGAATCTTTGCCGCTTAACCCTAAGTAGACAATATTTTTTTCATTGTCGCCGACAAAAACGTCGCCACCTATCTGAGTTCCGGTACCCAATACCACAGCACCAGTCTGACTGTTCAAGCCGCCGACTGAATTTGCGCCATAAAAAACCTTGCCATAGGTATTATAAATTGCATAACGCTCACTACCATCAGCTGCCGGAATAAGCTTAATAGTACCACCTTTTTTTACAGTAATGGCTTGATTATTATAGTTGGGAGTATTGTGTACAGGTGCAACAACTATACCATTGCCATCAGAAACAATATTACCCTTATGGTTCAAGGTTATTTTAGCATGATTACTGTCAACAAAAAGTCCCGCACTGTTTTCCAATACATCAGCAGCTTTTTTATTGCCACTTACTGTGATATTTACGTCACCATTAACCGTAATACCGCTATTGTTATAAAATTTATTGTCTGTTGTCATTCCCTCAGGTGTAGATACAGCTATACCATAAGCACCATTAGGATTATCCACTTTAATATTCAGGCCATCGGTAGCAGTTAAAGTAATAGTTCTAGTCTTATTATCAGTAGCTGCACGCCAGATACCATAAGATTTTTTTGTATTGTCGGCATCAGCATTGACATTAATGTTCAATTCTTTTATTGCACCATAATTACTGCTGCCAAACTGCAGAGTGCCAAGACCAGTGGTCTGCAAAATACCGGCGCCGATATTATCACCGGAGGCTTTAACACTTAAAGTCAGCTTATTAGCAGGAGCTGCAATGCAAATATTGGGGCTGGTCTTTCCCTGCACCATATTGACCGCTGCCGTCTGCACATTATAATCTTTACTGTTCAAATCCTGAATAGTGAAGGGGGCAGCACCATCAACAGTAATGCTGCTATCCTTGGTAAATGTATAAACGTTGTTATTCTTAGAAGGCACTTTCAAAATACTGCTGTAAGTAACATCTTTTTCAATGTCGCCGGTAATGGGAGCCGTAAAATCCGCCTCAGTTTGTTCAGCACTTGTAACACTCATCAGACTGCAGCCTAAAGCTACGGCAATACCTAAAGCTAATTTTTTACTTCGAATCCAAGATAATTTTGCCATAATAAGCACCCCTTGCAAAAACACCGGACAAAGATAATAACACCAGGGCGTCCATCTCCCGACTGTCATTTCCTCTATCATAAAGCAGTCCACTCTCACATCAACCGCTTATCAGGAATCAAAATATTATTTTATAAATGCTTAACTAAACTTTAACATATCATCGACAATATTCTCTTGTTGCCTAACTTTTATTTTCAGCATGCCTCATATGTAAATCCATGCTCAACTAAATTATTTTTTCCAGATTGCTTCCATAATATTGCTGTACTGCGCTTCCAGAAATTTCAGTGCTTCACCGATAATTGCGTTCAGCAGCACCGGATTAAAGGTATTGTTTTCTGCGGTAATGCAGGCATTCAGCATGAAATCGCCCTTTTCGGAAACTGTAAATTTAAAGGGACGTACATTGTTGTTCATGTTGTTGATAGCTGCAGCCAGCTCCGGCAGCTTTGCTTCCGGAATTACCTGCGGTGCAATCTGAACCTGTAAAATAATATAAACACTGTCATCCATCAGCACAGCCATCGGCAAAATCTGTCCTTTTACTTCCATACGGCTACGGAAAATTGTGGTATGACGCTCATCATCAATTTTTTGTACGTCAAAGCAGTCTATTTTGTTATCGGTCAGGAATTGCTGCATTTTTTCAATTTTATCAGCACGCTTCTGCTCCATATCCAAAACTTTAGTCTCTTTAGTTTCTTTAACTTTTTCTGTCATTTTAAAGTCTCCTTTAACATTTTTATTTAAGAGGGCGTCGGCGCTACGGCCGCCGCCCCACTTAGAACATTTTTATGCTGCTCGCATACCCCAAATCTTAGAAGCTCCAGCGCAAGCCTGCATCCAACCGCCAGTCATTGCTGCCGGTATCGCCGCCGAATTTCTTCTCGAAGGTAGCATATACATAAGAATTATCATTTACCTTCATGCTGCCGCCCAGCTGCCATTCAAACCAGGTTCCGCCAAAATCAACTGCTGTGCTGCTTGTAGGCTCATTTTCAGCTGCGAAGGTTGTAGTAAAGTCACCGCTGAATTCGTGTGCCAATGCAAATTTCGTATAGAACATTGCCTTGTCAGTTGTTTTGCCCATGCCCAGACCAATACGTCCGATTGCACTGGTAAAGGCATCCTGGCTGACATACATATCCTTCTTCAAGCCTTTGGAGTCGAGGAAGTCGCTGGCTGCACTATAGTCAGCTCCTGCAATACGTCCGACGGTAAACTGTACGCTCGGATCAATGTAGAAGCCGTTCTGCATCTGCATTCTGCGGCCATATTCAGCGCTCAGGGACAAACCCCAGGTATCATAATCGCCTTCCAGCTTATGGCCCATGTCATTATAAACTGTATAATCATTATCAAGCTTACCGCCTTTAACGATTACATCAGCATAATGTCCCTTGTCGCTGTTCCAGCTGCCATATACTGACAGGCTGACAGCCTTGCCATCACCATGACCGCCCATTTCGTAGGTATTCTTGCCCTTGTTATAGCTTACAGCCGCACCAAAAAGCATGTTGTTATCCAGTTTCTTGTCATAGCCTAACTGATATGCATTAAAGCTTGTGCTGTACTTGGTATTCTTAGCATCAAAGCTGTTCTTACCACCGTAGTAACGTGCCCACAGACCGCTTTCTTCATTGTCCAGACGTACATCACCCATGCGCTGCAGCATATCGCTGTTTTCACTGCGCCACAGCAAAGCAGTGGAAGCCATGGCGGATTTAGCGCCACGCATCATAGCTGTTTCACTGCTGCCGTAAATAATTTCCGGATCAGTACGCTTAATGCTGCCATCCTTATAATTGCCCTGTCCATGCTCGCCGTAGTTAATATCACCGTAAACCTTAACCTTCGTCAAGCCTTCGGCGATCTCCACATGACCGCTCAGATTATCAGGATTGCTGCCCGCATCTGCGTAATACAGTTTCTTGCTCAGCTCACGGAAGAGCTTTTCAATATTATCAGTTTCTGTATAGCTGAGATTATCGGAATTATCGGTTCTTAAGGTAATGCTGCTGCCTTCAGCTACTTTATCGATATTCAGCGAACCGCCGCCGAACTTGATATTATTCAGGGTGTTGCTTGCTGTATCCTTATCAGCGGTATGCTTGTAGTTGACAACAACGTTTCCGCTGTAATCACCTACATCAATATTACCTGCGTTAGCATCAGTCTGATTAATAATACCGCCATTACCCTTCAGGCTGCGCAGCTTGCTGTTCCCGATATTGTTCCATTGTGCCTTACTGCTGTTCAGATTCAGGTTAACGTTATCTCCGTCAGCATTACCTGTCCAGATACCCATATCAGCATAGATATTGATTACTGCATCACCGGCAGTACTTACATCACCTGTAAGCTTACTCTCGGCAGTTCCCAGTCCGATATCTACGTTGCTGCCAGATGCTGCCAAAACGTTACCGGTAATATCAGTAAGTTTGCTTCCTGCCGCATTATTATTAGCGTTAATGCTAATCTTACCTTTATTATCAGCAGTTACAGCACCTTTAACAATGCTGCCGGCAAGCTCAATACTACCTGCATCTGCTTTCACTGCATCGCCACTGCCTACGGTGATATTTGTCAGACCATCTGCTTTAATACTGCTGCCTGCGCCATTAGCAATAAACGCACTGTCTGCAGTTACTACGCCGGTGTTATGCAGAATGATTTTGCCGCCGTTTTCTGCCAGCAAAGCCTGGCCTGCAGCCTTAATGTCAAGCTTATCAAGATTCTTGAATTCAATGGTAATCGCATCTGCTTTCACAGCATCAGCACCGGAATGCAAGCTCATGCTCTTATTATTAAGCTGCAGCTGCAAATCTCTGCCTGCTCCGACGGAAGTACCTGCGGTAGTAATAATGCTTCTATCCTTGCTGAAGTCGTAAATAGCATTATCTGTATGCAGTACGCCGGCAAGCTTATACTCTTTATCCTGTTTCCATTCTCCGGTAATCTGACTTGTAAAGTTATCTTTTGTCTGTTCTTCCGGATAGGTTACATTCGGAGTAACGCTGCCATCCTTAAGGCTGCCCTGACCGGTCGTCTTATCATAGGCAATATCACCGGTTTGTTTAACAACAGAGCTTGCTGTCAG
>ENA-ORSS01003459-ORSS01003459.1-human-gut-metagenome-genome-assembly--contig:-NODE-3459-length-12781-cov-3.685133_pt1 | contig 12781 bp, 10 predicted proteins | sample MGYA00241899_ERZ509162 | MGnify/ENA primary metagenome ERZ509162 (study PRJEB26280, sample SAMEA2338641) | human gut metagenome | biome: human gut; feature: human-associated habitat; material: faeces... | reverse complement strand
CGTTAAGGAGTTGAGCCGCGGCCTTGGTGTGGCCGTATACGGAGGTGTAGGCTATGCAAACCCCATCGCTCTCGACGCCATAGGAGGACCATATATCATAAAGGCTCATATAATGGCTCAGATCGCCCGTGAGCACGGGGCCGTGCAGAGGGCATATCATTTTTATATCCAGCGCCGCCGCCTTCTTGAGCACGGCCTGCACCTGCATACCGTATTTGCCCACTATGCCCATATAATAGCGCCGTGCTTCGCAGTCCCATTCCTTATCCTGGCAGTCCAGCGCGCCGAACTTTCCGAAGGCGTCTGCCGAGAACAGCGCCTTATCCGCGCCGTCATAGCTCATCATTACCTCGGGCCAGTGTACCATGGGAGCGAATAAAAACGTCAGCTCGTGCCTGCCCAGAGACAGCACCTCGCCGTTCTTTACTGCGAGATTGTTTTTGCAGAGACCCCTGCCAAAGAACTGGTCTATCATTTCAAAGGTCTTTGCGTTGCCCACTATCGTGGCCTCGGGGTATGCGCTTATAAACTTATCTATGTTTGCGGAGTGATCCGGCTCCATGTGGTGTATTATCAGGTAGTCCGGCTTCCTGCCCGCGAGGACGTTTTCCAGGTTTGCAAGCCATTCCTCTCCAAAATCGGCGCTTACCGTGTCCATCACGGCGATCTTTTCGTCAATTATCACGTATGAGTTGTATGCCATGCCCTCCGGCACGATATACTGCCCCTCAAACAGGTCTATATCATGATCGTTTACGCCGATATAACGGATATCGTTTGTTATAGTCATAGCTGTTCCCCTTTCGCCGGCATATAATGATTAAGTTCGGAATCGTCCCTATTAAATAATTATATTACCATAATTCGAGCGTTGTTTCAACGCATCGGTGCAACAGATTGTCAGCGGAAAACACCGGACAGCATCAATCTTGAAAAGCATCAAAAGCCCCTCGGGATTGTGGGGTTTGCACCGCTATTGACAGGCATCTCCAAAAAAACTATAATAGCTTATTATCCTACCCTAAAGATAGGTAAATGTTAGAAATTATAAACATTTTTTAAGGATAGATCGTAATGAAGGATAATTTTGTTTCACCGCTCTGCTACAGCGGTTGTATGTGCGGGCAGAACGGCTGTTCCTCCTGCGGCAGCTATGCCGGACTTATGGAGCAGACCGCAGAGCTTTTGCAGACTCTGCGCAGCGCCATGTACCCCAATATGTTCGGATGCAACCTGGGCAATGGCGCGCGCCTTCGCAACGCCGTTGCGGACTGCGTAATGCGGGTACTGCCGGATAATTATCAGGAAATTTCCGACAATCTGGTGGATTCGCTGCCGGATATCAAGGCGGCGCTGGAAACGGACGCTCAGGCGGGCTATGATGGGGACCCTGCGGCCATAAGCGTTGAGGAGATAATGCTTGCCTACCCCGGCTTTGAGGCAATAAGCATATACCGCATTGCCCATGAGCTGTACAAGATGAAGGTGCCTATACTTCCCCGTCTCATGACCGAGATAGCCCACCGCAATACCGGTATAGACATACACCCGGGCGCCACCATAGGCAGATATTTTTTCATAGACCACGGCACAGGCGTGGTAATAGGCGAAACCACTACCATTGGCGACCATGTGAAGCTGTATCAGGGCGTTACCCTCGGCGCAAAGAGCTTCCCCACCAACGTGGACGGCACCCCGGTAAAGGGCATAAAGCGCCACCCCGATATAGGCAACAATGTGGTCATCTACTCCGGGGCGACTATACTCGGCGGAAATACTGTAATTGGCGACAACTGCGTTATAGGCGGTAACGTATGGCTGACGGAATCCGTAGAGCCGGGCCACACCGTATACGCAGCCCACGCCGAGACCCGCCGCCGAACCGTAAAATAACAGTTTCCCCAAAAGTAAAGAAGGCAGCCATTTCCAACGAGGATATGGCTGCCCTATTTGTTTTTTTATTTAAGTTCGTTACTTCAGCCTGCAATAGCAGTCTATGGCGAACACTACGGCTTCGATTCCGAGCAGTATCAGATCTACGCCCAGTATGACTCCCAGCGCCGCCGCAGACAGGGCCGGATCAAACAGCAGAATTACGCCCAGTATCAATCCCACCGCGTTTGATATGAGAGTGAGCCAGAAGCTCACCTCTCCTGCCACGTATCGCACGATGTTCAGGTGGGTTAAGCGGGCGATGCAGTGGGCGATTATGAATATCGGGAATATGATGAGCATTATGCCCGTACCCACATCAGGGTGTGCTATAAGGGCACATCCAAGCATTATGCTGAGTATGCTGGAAACCAGTGATACCGCAGGGCGGAAGCCCGTGTGCCGTTCAAGGCGTATGTAGAACATCACGTCCGCGAGGCCGGTTATGACAGCCAGTATGCCGAATATCAGCGTAAGGCTGTCCAGCACCTGTTCGGTGCGCAGCATGGTAGCCACGCCCAGCATTACCAGCAGCACGCCCTCCAGTATCTCTACGAAAAGGTATCTGTGCTCATATTTCATACCGCCGCCTCCTTAAAGCTGTCCAGTATCTTCATGAATTCCTCTCCTGTGATAGTCTCCTTCTCGGTGAGGTACTGAGCCAGTTTTTCAAGCTTTTCGCGGTTTTCCTTCAGCATGTTCACAGCCTTCTCATGCTGCTTCTTTATCATATCCACTACCTTCTGGTCTATGACCCGCTGGGTCTCGGCGGAGCAGCTCAATGTAGTGTCGCCGCCCAGATACTGGTTGGTGACAGTCTCCATTGCTACCATGCCGAATTCCTCGCTCATGCCGTAGCGGGTGATCATGGCCCTGGCAAGCTTTGTGGCCTGCTCTATATCGTTGGAGGCGCCGGTGGTAACTTCGTTGAAAACAACCTCTTCTGCGGCGCGGCCTCCTGTGAGGGTAGCTATCTTGTTTTCCAGCTCCTCCTTGGAGAGCAGGTATTTGTCGTTTTCCTCTACCTGCATCGTATAGCCCAATGCACCTGAGGTGCGGGGGATAATGGTAATCTTCTGCACTGGGGCGGAATGGGACTGTAATGCGGCCACAAGCGCATGGCCTATCTCGTGGTGTGCCACGATGCTGCGCTCCCTGTCGGACATCACGGCGTTCTTCTTCTGATAGCCAGCTATGACGACTTCCACGCTCTCCTCAAGGTCTGCCTGTGAGACAGTTTTCCTTCCGCCGCGGACGGCGCGCAGCGCGCCCTCATTTATGATGTTCGCCAGCTCCGCGCCGGAAGCGCCGGAGGTCATGCGGGCTATGACATGGTAATTGACGTCGGGATCGGCCTTTATCTTGCGTGCGTGAACCTTCAGTATAGCTTCTCTGCCGTTTAGATCGGGAAGCTCTACGGGTATCCGCCTGTCAAAACGGCCGGGGCGGGTCAGCGCCGGGTCGAGCGACTCGGGGCGGTTGGTAGCCGCGAGGATTATTACGCCGTTATTACTGTCGAAGCCGTCCATCTCGGTGAGCAGCTGGTTGAGGGTCTGCTCGCGCTCGTCATTGCCGCCGAATTGGCCGTCGCGCTTCTTTCCTATGGCGTCGATCTCATCTATGAACACTATGCAGGGAGCCTTTTCCTTGGCCTGCTCAAACAGGTCTCGAACCTTCGACGCACCCATGCCGACGAACATTTCCACGAATTCCGAGCCGGATATGGAGAAGAACGGCACGTTGGATTCGCCTGCGACAGCCTTTGCGAGCATGGTCTTGCCGGTGCCCGGAGGGCCCACAAGCAGCAGGCCCTTAGGCATGGAAGCGCCCACCTCGCTGTACTTAGTGGGGTTATGCAGGTAATCCACTACCTCGGCGAGGCTTTCCTTGGCCTCGTCCTCACCCGCAACGTCGCTAAAGTGTATGCCCTCGGTGGACTGTATGTATATCTTGGCGTTGCTCTTGCCCATTCCGCCGAACATGAGTGAATCCTTGCCGCCGGCCTGGCTCATAAGGCGTTTATAGAGGTACTGGCCCAAGGCGACAAAGAGTATTATCGGCAGCACGCCGGTAATAAGATAACTCACCAGCGGGCTCATGGTCTTTTCTATTACCCTGTCGAACGCCGCTCCTGATTCATAGAGTCTTTGCGTAAGGTCGGGATCCTCCATAGCGCTGGTGTAGTATACCTTGCCCTCCTTGTCCATGAAGGTTATCTCATTAGTATTCACCTGCACCTTGTCCACTTCCTTGTTGTCGACCATGCGCATGAAGGTGCCGTAATCCACCTCCTTGACAGGGTCGTCCATCAGCATCGGCGCTATGAACGCGTTGAACAGCACCACGCAAAACAGCACTATGCCATAGTAAAACAACAGCGGCTTCTTGGACGGTTTTACTTCTTTCATGGTTTCACTCCTTTTATAAAAGCATATGATGCCTGTAAAAATAGTTTGATTTATAAAAGTATAGCTCCATAAACTTACGTTGTCGATGCGGCAGCCGCAAACTTCACCTTTATTTTGCAATCAAAGACAAAGACATAGGCGGCCCTTTAAAGCCGCATATGCATCGCTTTTGGTTTTCTTTTGGGTACCTCAGTTTAAGGATATTGCATACGGTATAATCGTTTTTTCAAATGAGCGTTTTTTGCTCTTTGAATAAAGCCGAAAATGCACTATAATCCATATAGATTTATCCGGAGGTAACATCAATTGACAAATACAGCAAGCGATAATAAGGAACAGATAGTATTCGTAGACAGGCGGGGCACCGATTCCAGCAAGTGGGACAATCTGAAATCCACATTTGGCCGCAGCGACCTTCAGGCAATGTGGATAGCGGATATGGATTTCCGCGTGCCGGACTGCGTCGTGTCTGCCATTGAGGACTACATGAAGACAGGCGTGTTCGGCTATTATGTTCCCCGGCCAAGCTATCATCAGGCATTCATAGACTGGGAACGCAAATACCACGGCTATCAGGTGAAGGAAGAATGGCTGCGCTTTGCACCCGGCGTAGTACCTGCTTTCAACTGGTTTTTGCAGGTGTTCACCGAACCCGGCGACGCCGTCATAGTGCAGACGCCTGTATATTACCCCTTTATGCACGCCGTGAAAAACAACAGCCGCAGGCTCGTCTGCTGCGACCTTATAAATACCGGCGGCATATACACCGTAGATTTTGCGGACTTTGAAAAGAAGATCGTGGAAAACGGCGTGAAGCTCTTTATACTCTCCTCCCCCCACAACCCCGCGGGCAGGGTATGGAAGCGCGATGAGCTGAAGGCCATGCTGGACATCTGCAAAAAGCATGGCGTATACGTGATATCCGATGAGATACACCACGACATAGTATTCGGCGACAACGTTCACATACCGAGCGCCACCGTAGGCGACTATAATAAAATACTCGTCACCCTCACCGCCGCCACAAAAACCTTTAACCTGGCGGGCTGCCAGAATTCCTTCGCTATAATACCCGATCCTGATATCCGCAGGAGATTCGACGGCTTCGTGGAGGGCATACGTATACACGGAGGAAACCCCTTCGGCTATGTAGCGGTGGAAGCCGCGTACCGAGGCGGCCGCCAATGGTTCGAGCAGGTAAGAGATATCATCTACGGCAACTATGAGTATGTAAGGGAGTCCCTGAAAAAGTCGCTGCCCGGGGCAGTGGTATCCCCGCTGGAAGGCACTTATCTCCTCTGGATAGACTTCGGCGCGTACCTTCCCGCCTCCGAAATAAAAAGCTTTATGGAGGACAAGTGCGGCCTTGCCTTTGACTACGGCGACTGGTTCGGCGGCGAAAGGTTCGGCACTCACATTCGCATGAACCTTGCCACCTCACGGGAGCTCGTGGAAAAGGCGGTAAACAGCATCATTTCCAACCTTAAATAGTCAAAATGCCGCAGCCGTAAGTCTCATCTTTATTTTTAAATCAAAAAAAGCCGTGTGCGGCTCCAATCAGCTGCACACGGCTTTAATATCCTATTTTTTCTCTTCATCCCGGAACGCCTTTATTGCGTCTGATATGCTGCTCTCCGCAGAGGAGCGCCCGTAGGCGTTGACCTGGGCGGTGTTCCTTGCATTGTGGCTCAGGCAAGCGGGTCCGCCTATGCAGCCGCCCTCGCAAGCCATGCCCTCTATGAAATTCTCCTTGAGCAGCCCCTTTTGTTTTTTAAGGAGCGCCGCCTTGCATTCCGAAATTCCGTTGCAGGAAACGGCGGACAGCCCGAACTGCTCCTCCGTGACTCCCTGCTCCTTGAGCGCCTCCTTGACGGCCTCTGCAAGGCCGCCGCAGCGGGCGAATATCCTGCCGAAACACGAGGCGTTTCCCAGCTGTGCCTTATCCATGGACGCTACATCTATCCCCTTTGTGGAGAACATCGCCTGCATCTCCTCGAAGGTTATTGCATAATCCACATACTTCTTGGTCTTGGTATACTTCACCTCGCCCTTTTTCGCTATGCAGGGGCCTATGAACACCACATGGCAGCCCTCGTCCTTTTCCTGCAGCCAACGGGCTATCTGCGCCATTGGGGAGAGATTGTGGGAAATATTTTCCGCAAGCTCCGGGAAGCCCTTCTTTATATAGTTTACGAAAGCCGGACAGCAGGAGGAGGTAAGAAAGCGCTTTTCCGCAAGCTCTTCCGCCTCAAGCCACGCCACCATGTCGGCGCCCCATGCCGCCTCCACCACATCATAAAAGCCGAGAGCCTTTATGCCCGCCATCACCTGCTCCGGCGCAATGTCCGTGTACTGGCTCGCCACGGAGGGTGCAACCACCGCATACACGCGATAGTTTTTATTGTTGCCGGAGTTGTGTATAAGGGATATTACCTGGGTAATGCTGGACTTATCCGTTATCGCGCCGAAGGGGCACTGATACACGCAGGAGCCGCAGGATATGCACTTGTCCTTGTTTATTACCGCCTTTTCGGTCTCCTTGTCTATATATATAGCCTCTGCCTTGCATGCGCGGACGCAGGGGCGCACATGCTTCACTATGGCGGAATATGGGCATACCGACATACATTTGCCGCACTCCACGCACTTTGATTTATCTATAATTGCGTGATGATCCACTATGCTTATCGCTCCCCTGGGGCAATTATCCATGCAGCGATGGGCAAGGCATCCTCTGCAGGCGGCGGTGACCTGTATCCCGTCCACAGGGCATTCGTCGCAGGCTATAGGCAGTACGCCAACCACGTTGCCGTCCTCATCGCCTCCAAGCGCCATGGCTACCCGCTGGTTTATTATCGCCCTCTCCTTATATATGCAGCAGCGGAACATGGGTTTGCCCTCCGGTATTATCTTGGTGGAGATGTCCATTATCCTCTGCGGCGTGAGCTCATCATTATAGGCCAGCTTCGCCACTTCCCTAAGCACATTGTATTTCATCTTCTGAACGAAGGTATCAAACAGCAGCGACATATAATTTCTCCTTTTGAGTGCAAAACATTTTAAATATTTCAGAGCCTTCGGCCTCGTTTGTTTTCACGGATAGATATTATACTTACACCTTATACCAATGTCAATATGGCGGCTATTATCCATAAGCATTTATTATATTGATGTTTTTTTTGAGCGGTTGGATTTATACTTTGACCCGTTTCGCGTTTTTACTTTGCAAACAAATCTGCAGTAGATATACATCGGCCGCGGGTGAAAGAATATATATGATGCAGAGCAACAAAAAAGTGGCGTTCAGCCACTTTTTCGTCAGTGTATGCCCCCGCTTAGCGGGGGCGTTTTGCTTTGTATCAGGTTCAGATTACAGTATCGGAGTCCAGGCCAGCTTCAGCACCTCGTCGGCGTTGTCCATGGAGGTGATGAGGCCGAGGCGGATATAACGCCCGATGAAGTCCTTCAGGGTTTCACCGGTGAACTCATCGGAAAGGCCGAACTGCAGAGAGTTGTTTATCATTATATTCATCTCATAGTTGCCGCCGTTCCAGCCCATGTCCATGAGCACCTTGGTGGCCTCCTCGGAGTTGTCGCGCATCCAGCTGTGAGCCTTCTGCACGGCCTGGGCGACCTTCTTTGCGATGGTGGGGTTCTCCTTTACAAAGGTGCCGTTCATCGCCATTACGCAGCAGGTGCGGTTTGCAAAGTCGCTGTCAAGCTGGGAGCGGATGCACTTGAGCTTGCCGTCCTTGACCATGGAGTATGCAAAGGTATCGCTGAGGAGCGCGGAGGCTATCTCGCCGTTTTCCATAGCGGCGACGCAGGCGTCAGCGGTGACCTTCACGAGTTCCACGTCGGTGGCATAGTTGATGCCGTCAGCGTCAAGCAGCAGAGCGGTGATGTTATAGTCGGACATGCCGATGCCGTTCGGAGTGGAGATCTTCTGGCCCTTCAGGTCGGCGGTAGTGTTGTATTCGCTGTCCGCGAGAACGTACAGAGACTTGCAGCCGATATGAGAGCCGCCGACGAACGTGATGTCCACGCCGTTGGTGATGGGAACGAGCATCTTCGCCATCATGCCGGAGGCAACATCCACCTTGCCGGTGCCGAGGCCTTCCACGTCCGTGGTGCCCTTAACGCCCTCGGCCGTCCGACCGGCCTCGGCATAATAACCGAGATGATCAGCCATGGTCGGGCCGGAGGTGCAGCCGTCGGACATGAGGTACACGATGGGACGGCCATAAGCCGGCTCATTCTTCATGGCTTCAAGTTCTTCCGCGGTCGGGGTGAGATCGAAATCGGTCATTTCGATCGCGCGGCCCTCGATCTGCACAGGGACGAACAGCGCTTCCCAGTTGCCGGAAGCTGCGGCCTCGGCAGCGTCCATGTGTTCGCTGGCTTCGTTGACTTCCACATCTTCTACGGTGCCGATCTCGATCTGGCCGTCGTTGTTCTCGTCGGCGATCAGGGTAGAGGAACCGGTGTTTCCGGTTCCGGCGTTGTCGCCGGTTTCGGGGGCCTGTGCGCCGCACGCGCAGAGCGCGAACACCATGACGAGCGCGAGCACAAGGGCAAGGGTCTTTTTCATGTACTTTTCTCCTTCAATTTTTTTATTTACAGGGCATTGCCATATAAATTCTTATTCAGTCTTTTTTCCGCCGAAGTGGAGACGGTTGAGAATTTCGTTGCGGTACTCGACGAAGCTCGCAGACGAACGGTCGCGCGGGAAGTCCTCGTCGATTCGGATATCGGCGACGATGCGGCCGGGGTTGGACTCCATCACGAGCACACGCGTGCCCATATACACGGCCTCGTCAATGCTGTGCGTCACCATGAGTGCGAGCTGCTTTTTCTGCGCCCAGATATTGAGGATTTCGTCCTGCATGTTCATGCGCGTGAATTCGTCCAGCGCGCCGAGGGGCTCATCGAGCAGCAATATCTCCGGTTCGTTGATGAGCGTGCGCACGAGCGCCACGCGCTGTGCCATACCGCCGGAGAGCTGTGCGGGATAGTCGTTCCGAAACCGTTCCAGACCGATCATGCGGATCATTTGATCCACTCGCTCGGCTTTCCCGTCTTTCATGCCGCGCACATCCAGACTGAACGCAATGTTCTTTTCCACCGTGAGCCACGGGAAAAGCGTGGGATTCTGAAACACGACGCCGCGTTCCGGCGAAGGTGTCTCCACCTCTGCGCCGTCTACCGTGACACGGCCGAGTGTCGGCAGGATGAGGCCCGCCACAAGGCGGAGGATCGTGGACTTTCCGCAGCCGGAAGGGCCGACAAGGGAGACAAACTCCCCGCTTTTCATCGTAACGCTCACATCCTGCAGCGCGTGCGTCACCTCGTCGCTTTCGACCTTGGCAAAAACCTTGCTGACGTTTTCCAGCGTCAGGCAGACATCTTTCTTTTCGTTTCGCATTACTTTTCCGCTCCGTTCTGCCATCTGAGCAGATAGCGTTTGATCCGTTCGAGCCCCTTGGTGACCAGCGTGAAGATGAAGCAGATCACAAAGAGCGCCGCGAAGGATTTATCGTAGCTCGCCCAGCCGGTCTGCCATGTCATATACCACCCGAGGCCGGACTTTACGCCGAGCATTTCCGCAATCATGATCACGATACACGAAGAACTCATCGCCTGCGTGCAGCCCTGCAGAATGGACGGCATGGCGTGCGGGATCGCCACGCGGAACACGAGCTGACGGTCGTTCGCGCCGAGAGTGCGCGCTGCTTCAAAATACTCCTTGCCTACATTGGCGATGCCGGTGAGCGAGGCTACCGTCACAGCGAACCAGGAACTGAGTGCAATGATGAACACCGCACCGCCGAAAAGTGAGGTAGCAATGACCATGATGATCGGAATCCACGTGGATGTGGGGATCGGCCCCAAAAACTTGATGATTGGGTCGATCCAGTAGCGGATGCGCTTGGAATAGCCGCATGCAATGCCCGTCACAAGGCCGAGGGATACACCGATAAAGTAGCCGAGAAACAGCAGCTTGAGCGTGTTGAGCGTACAGTCAGCCAGCATTTTGTAATCGGCAAGAAACGCATTGATGATATAGTTCATGCACGGCACAAACGGCTGCGTCAACACGCCGGTCTTCAGCGTGAGATAATCGTACAGCGTCAGGAACAGCAGCAGCACCGAATAGCGCGGCGCTCTATAGTGCAGCGACTCATAAAAGTCTTTCTTCCCGTGCTGTTTTCCGATCACCGCTGCGAGCAGGCAGACGATATACACCACCAGCGCCGCGCCGAGCACCCAGACATAGCTCCACGGGTTCCGGTTGCGGCTGTTGTTCGGCACGAGGAGATATTCGAGCAGCGCGATACCGCCGCAGAGCAGCGGCAGCACCATAATGACCGCCTCCGCCGTTTTCTGGGCGGGTGTCTTTTCCTTTTCCTCCAGCTCCCTGAGCTGGCGGCGGGTCAGACCTGAGAGCAGCGCAAGATCGGTGCTCTGTTCCTTTTTTGTTTTTGCTTCATCGAGCATGGGACCACATTCTCTTTCTTTGATTTCAGACTTTTTCATTATAGTCGGGGCAATCGCTTCGTCAAATTGGAGTTCCAAATCATTTTACCAATTTTATCGGGTTTATCGATTGAGCAATCGGGATAATGGATTTTTATCGGCTTTTTCGCTGCTCTCGTCGCTTTCTTCGGTTTTTTCAATTACCGTGGCAAAAGAGCGAAAGGCGTGTTATAGTAGGCGCGAGAAAAACGAGGGGAGAATCACGGCATGGACTACGCCATCGGCATCGATATCGGCTCCACCTGCGCAAAGACGGCGGTACTCGCCGCCGACGGGGCTTTCGCCCTGCTCTCGGCGCGGCCGACGGGCTGGAGCAGTGTGGACACGGCGGAGAGCATCCGCGCCGAGCTCGAAGCGGCGCACTTTTCGCCGGAAGCGTGCCCCTGTGTTGCGACGGGGTACGGGCGCGTCGCCGTGCCGTATGCCGGAAAGAGCATCACGGAGATCACCTGCCATGCGCGCGGCGCGTGCTTTCTGCACAGGCGGGACGATCTTCTCGTGATCGACATCGGCGGGCAGGATACGAAGGTCATCGGCGTATCCGGCGGTGCGGTGCAGGACTTTCTTATGAACGACAAGTGCTCCGCCGGAACGGGGCGTTTTCTCGAGATCATGGCGAACCGGCTCGGTATGCGCCCCGAGGAGCTGTGTGCGCTTGCCGCGCGCGGCGGCGGCGCGTCCATCAGCTCGATCTGCACGGTGTTCGCCGAAAGTGAGGTCGTAAGTCTCATCGGTCAGGGCGCGCCGCGCGAGGATATCGCTTATGCGGTCGTGGATTCCATTGCCGGAAAGGTTGTCACACAGGCAAAAAAGCTCGGCGGGAGCTATGGCGCGGTATGTCTCACCGGCGGGCTCTGCCAGACGGAAGACCTGCCCGACGCCATTGCCGAAAAGCTCGGCGCGCCGGTCCTCACGCATCCGCAGGGGCGCTTTGCCGGGGCCATCGGCGCGGCGCTCGCCGCGCGCAGGCTTTCCCGATAACAAAGAAACGAGGTCAGATATGCATGGAGCTCTCTCTTCCCGAAACATTTGAAGCCTATTCCGACGCGCGCAAAGCGGGCTTTCTCAAGGTAAAGACCGCCAAAGAAGGCGGGCGGCGCGTGGCCGGTACGTTCTGCACGTTTACGCCGCTGGAGATCCTGGACGCCGCCGGGATGCTCGCCGTGAGTCTCTGCGGTATGAGCGCCGAGACGATCCCCGCCGCAGAGGTCGATCTGCCGCGCAATCTCTGCCCGCTCATCAAATCGAGCTACGGCTTTTATGTGAGCGACAAGTGCCCGTATACCTACTTTTCCGATCTCATTGTCGGCGAGACGACGTGCGACGGGAAGAAAAAGATGTATGAGCTGATGGCGCGCGGCAAGGAGCTCTTTCTGCTGCATCTGCCGCAGGGCGTCGATCTTCCCTATGCGCGCGATATGTGGCGCGCCGAGGTGCGGCGGCTGAAGGAATATCTTGAAGAGCGCTTCGGCGCGGAGATCACGGACGATGCGCTGCGCGCCGCGGCGCGGCAGAGAAACGCGCTGCGCGAGGCCCGTTCCCATCTCATGGAGGTGCTGCGCGCCGACCCCGCGCCCGTTTCCGGCACGGAGCTTTACAAGGTTCTCGACGGACTGGGATTCGACTTTGACCTCCCTCACGCTGCGGCGCATGTGGAGGAGCTTGCCGCGCGTCTGCGGGTCGGAGTTGACGAGCTTCGAGACCGCGACGATCAGGCTGATGATCTGCTTGGCCCGGACATAGCCCGCAGAAGCCTTTGCCGCAAAGACAAAGCTGCGCGGCACAAACGGCTCATAGGGATGATCCTTGATCTGTAGATACAGGTGCAGGATGTGCAGCACGTTCAGAAGCTGCCGCTTGTACTCGTGCAGGCGCTTGACCTGCACATCGAACAGGCTGTCGGG
>ENA-ORSS01003453-ORSS01003453.1-human-gut-metagenome-genome-assembly--contig:-NODE-3453-length-12801-cov-2.870234_pt1 | contig 12801 bp, 9 predicted proteins | sample MGYA00241899_ERZ509162 | MGnify/ENA primary metagenome ERZ509162 (study PRJEB26280, sample SAMEA2338641) | human gut metagenome | biome: human gut; feature: human-associated habitat; material: faeces... | reverse complement strand
GGAGACAAACCCGCCAAGCGCCAGCCCGTCGTCAAGAAGATCAAGGTCGGCCCCAACGACCCCTGCCCCTGCGGCAGCGGCAAGAAGTACAAGCACTGCTGCGGTGCGGGCAAATAGACCGGGCCCATGGCCATGAAATGCGGAGTCAGGGGCGCCCGGCGCCCAGTAAGGAAGTGACGGTATGATTGATCAGGAACGGATGAAACAGGACCTTGCCCGTCTGCGCGACACCGTGGCCAAGGCTGCCGACGCGCTCAAGCTCCCCCATCTGCGCGAGGAGCTGGCGGAACTGAAGGAAGAGATGAACGCCCCGGAATTCTGGAACAATCTGGAGCGTTCCACTGCGGTCAACCGCAAGGTAAGCCATATTGAAAGCAAGCTCGACCATGTCAAGCGGCTGGAAACCCGTGCCGATGATGTGGAGGCCATGCTGGAGCTGCTTTCCGAGGACGAGGACGAAGGGATCGCCGCCGAATGCGAGCAGGAGCTGGAGAGCCTTTCCAAGGACGCGGATGCATTGGAGTTGGAAACGCTCATGCGCGGCGACTATGACAGCTGCAACGCCGTGCTTTCGCTGCACGCGGGAGCGGGCGGCACCGAAGCCCAGGACTGGACGCAGATGCTCTACCGCATGTACACCATGTGGACCGACCGCCACGGCTATAAGTATACGCTGCTCGACTATCAGGACGGCGAAGAGGCCGGCATCAAGTCCGCCACCATCAAGATCGAGGGCGACAACGCCTACGGCTATCTTAAAAGCGAAAACGGCGTCCACCGCCTTGTGCGCATCTCGCCGTACGACGCCTCCGGCCGCCGCCACACGAGCTTTGCTGCCGTGGAGGTCATGCCCGAGATCGCCGAGGACAACAGCGAGATCGAGCTGCGCGACGACGAGATCAAAATGGACGTGTACCGCTCCTCCGGCGCGGGCGGCCAGAAGGTCAACAAGACCTCCTCCGCCGTGCGTCTGACCCACCTGCCGACGGGCATCGTCGTCTCCTCGCAGGTCGAGCGCAGCCACTTCCAGAATCTTGAAAACTGTAAGTCCATGCTCCGCGCCAAGCTCGCTGAGATCAAGGAGCGTGAGCATCTCGAAAAGATCTCGGACATCAAGGGCGTGCAGCAGAAGATCGAGTGGGGCAGCCAGATCCGCTCGTACGTGTTCATGCCGTATACGCTCGCCAAGGACACGCGCACCGGTTATGAAAACAGCAACATTCAGGCCGTTATGGACGGCGATATCGACGGCTTCATCAACGCCTATCTCGCAATGAAGGCCGAGAAATAAAAATGCCTTTCAACCGCCCGCGGCGTTAAGCTGCGGGCGGTCTATGCTTTTGGGAGGAAAATCAATGATCTGGTATCGTATCGGAGAGTCTCTTGTGCGTACGGAATCCGCACCCTGCGCGGATGTGCCGGCGCTTGTGCTGCTCACAACGGAGGAGCTGGAGAAACGCCCGGACCTTCCGGGGCTGGAAAAAGTTCTGGAACATACGCCATCGGTGCGCGGTGCGCGGACCTGCCGTGCCGAGGTGCGCCCCGACTGCCTGTCCGGTACGCTTGTGCTTCCACGTAAGGGAAAAGACGGTGTTCGCGCCGCATACGGTCTGCTCGTTACGCAAAACCGCATCGTTCTCACGGACGATTCTGCTTCGCTTCCGCCCCTCCTGCACCGCATCGCGCAGGAAAAACGATGGACGAAGGGAACGGTCGGGCAGACGCTCTATGATTTCTTTGAACAGCTCATTGCCCGTGATCTGCATCGTTTGGAAGAGCTGGAAGAGCAGGCGGAAGCCTTGGAGGATCAGGTGCTCGCCGACGGCGTTGATTCTCTCAGCGCTGCGATGAACGCGCTGCGAAAGGAGACAATAGCGCTCTTTCGCTATTATTCGCAGCTCGACGATGTGGCGTGCGAGCTGTGCGAAAACGAGAACGGTTTCTTTTCGGAAACGGAAACGGAGCGATTTCGTCTTTTTGAGGGGCGTGTTGCCCGCCTGCGGGAGAACGCGCAGCTCCTGTGCGAATACTGCCGGCAGATCCAAAGCGCGTTTCAGGCGCAGATCGATATCCGGCAGAATCGTGTGATGCAGATCCTTACCATTGTCACGACGATCTTTCTTCCCCTCACGCTGCTCACCGGCTGGTACGGCATGAACTTTGTCAATATGCCGGAGCTGAGCTGGAAATACGGCTATCTCATGGTAGGCGTCATCAGCGCGGCGGTTTTGGTTCTCGGTCTTTGGATCTGCAAGAAAAAGAAATTCTGGTAAAGCAGAGAGCAAACCGGCGGCCGGTTTTTATCGGCTGCCGGTTTGCTATTGGCAAAACAGCACATCGGATGCTGCGAGGAGAGAATAGTATGCTGCCCGGCGTTAAATTTACCCGAGAGGAGATCGTCCGCGCCGCGCTTGCGCTCGTCCGCGAGCGGGGGGGATACGCTCCGTGTCCGCGCCGTGCATTCTTACGCACGGCGTGCTGAACGCGCTGAGCGTGTTCGCTCCGGAACCGGACTACAAAACGCGGTGCGTCATCTTTCGGATCCTCATCGTTCTCGCGGCTGCGTACGCGGCATATCTCCTGCGGCGCCTGCCGCCGTTGACAAGCGGGGAAAGCTGTGTCAGAATGGAAAAAAACACCGAGGGGGATTAAGCCTTGAACGCTCTCGAACTCGATACCGTATTGCTCTCACCGGACCGGACGTGTCTGGAAATTCTGGATCAGACGCTGCTGCCCGGCGAGGTGAAAACGCTGCATCTTTCGGATATGCGCGATATCTGGGAGGCGATCTATTCGCTGCGCGTGCGCGGCGCACCGGCCATCGGCGTGTGCGCGGGCTATGCGCTCGCGCTGGCTGCCTCGCAGATCAAAACGGAGGATAAGGACGCTTTTTTCGCGCGCCTGCGTGAAACGAAGGAATACCTCGCCTCCGCCCGCCCGACGGCGGTGAATCTCTTCTGGGCGCTCGACCGGATGTGGCAGACGGCGGAGGCGCATGCTGGTGAGAGCATTCCGGCCATCCGCGAGACTCTTTTTGCCGAGGCGCAGCGCATCCGCGACGAGGACGTTGCCATCAGCCGCTCCATCGGCGAGCTGGGTTTTGGCCTGCTGCACCACGGGGACGGCATTCTCACGCACTGCAACGCCGGAACGCTCGCCACCGCGAAATACGGCACGGCGACCGCGCCGATGTATATCGCGCTTGAGCACGGCTGGAACGATCTTCGCGTCTATTGCGACGAAACGCGCCCGCTATTGCAGGGCGCGCGGCTCACGGCGCTCGAGATGCACGCTGCCGGATTGGATACGACGCTCCTTTGCGATAACGCCGCGTCGAGCCTGATGCAGGCAGGGAAGGTTAACATAATATTTGTCGGCTGCGACCGCGTGGCGCGGAACGGCGACGCCGCGAACAAGATCGGCACCTCCGCCGTGGCGATATTGGCGAAGCATTACGGCATCCCGTTTTATGTCTGCGCGCCGAGCTCCACGATCGATATGTCGCTCGCGTCCGGCGCGGAGATCCCCATTGAGCAGCGCGCCGCGAAGGAGGTCACGGAGATGTGGTACAAAAAGCGCATGGCGCCGGAGGGCGTCGGCGTGTATAACCCCGCGTTCGACGTGACCGACCATTCGCTCATCACCGGCATCATCACCGAGCGCGGCATCTGCACCGCGCCCTTTGAGGACGCCTTCCGCGCTCTCGGGTTTTAAGCGGAGGATGCTTTTATGACGGGACCCAATCCAAACAGCATCTATCCCAACGAGAACATCCGTCAGGTCGTGTACATAAAAAACGTCATTTCCCGGCCGAATATCCTTGTCGGGGATTACACGTATTACGATGACATAGACGGCGCGGAAAAGTTTGAGGAACACGTCACGCACCATTATGATTTCCTCGGCGACAGGCTCATCATCGGGAAATTCTGCGCTATCGCCCGCGGCATTGAGTTTATTATGAACGGCGCGAACCACCGCATGAACAGCGTAACGACCTACCCCTTCAACATCATGGGCGGCGGCTGGGAGAAGTTTGCCCCAAAGCTCGATGATCTGCCGCTGAAAGGCGACACGGTCGTCGGGAACGACGTGTGGATCGGGCAGAACGTAACGGTGCTGCCGGGCGTACACATCGGCGACGGCGCTATCATCGCCGCCAACTCCGTTGTGGCGAAGGACGTTCCGCCGTACTGCATCGCGGGCGGCAATCCCTGCCGGGTCATCCGCCGCCGGTTCGACGAAGAGCTCACGGCGTATCTTCTGGAGCTCCAATGGTGGGATTGGGACGCCGGAAAGATCTTCCGCAACATGGAAGCACTCTGCAGCGGCGATCTTGAGAAGATCCGGAATATAAAAGAGTAAAAGAAAGCAAACAGGCCCCGGACATTTCGATGTCCGGGGCCTGCTGTATGTGCTGATGAAGAAAATCAATATCCGAATAACCGGCTGACAACAGTCCCGTCGACGGCGTTGAGCGTCAGCATGGGCTGCCTGCAGCTTACGCCGTTTTGCATAACCTCGGAAGTATCAGTCCCCGGGGCGTACCAGCTCCAGGAGCCCCAGAAATCCCACACAGGAACGATCGTTCCCTGCGAAGAACCCTTATCTCGAATGCGCATAAGTGTGAGAGAAACCTCGGTGATGGTCACGTCCATACGAGTTTCAATGCCGCTGAGCTTGTCGAGCTCCACCAGACTGCGGCTTTCCGTCGGCCCGGTGATCACTACGGGCAGCATCGTATCCGCGACCTCTGCAATTTCTTCAAACGGCAGCAGCGAGGCACTCTCTTCCTGTACAATCGCATCGCCGCTGGGCGAATACCATTCGAAAGACAGTATACCTTCGCTCCCAACATAGATTTGGATGTTCTCCATGTTCCAGGACACCGTGTCGCCCTTTGCCTCTTCACTGCTGTTGTAATATTCATACTCGTAGGATTCCCGCGTACCGTCGGCGCGGAAATGATCCTGCCGGACGCCGGATACGCGAATGCCGTTCACCGTGGGCGCGTAATAGAGCCGCCAAACGCCCGGCTCCCATTCCTGCGCATCGTCCAACGCCATGCTGGCAAGACCCAGTTCCTGTATCAGCGCGTCGGCCAGACTGACGGCCTCTTCTCGGGAAATGTCCGCTCGGCTGCTGGCCGGCTCATTAGCGCTGTATTTATAGTCCCGGCGGATAATCTGCGCGTACCGGAGATTGTTGTCGATGGAGACATCGTAGACGACTCCGTCTACCGTGGCGGAGCCGCAGACAGCTTTCGGATCATCGGAATCGGAGAAACCGTGGATTACGGGCTTTTCCTCCGGTGCTTTAGCAATTTCCGCCGAATAATATGCGGCCAATTCATCACGGCGGCTTTCCCGCTGCTCCGCTGTCAGCGCGGGTGCATCCGGGTCGGGCGACCATTCCGGGGAATTGATACGGTCGAGACTTTCCTGCAGCTCCTGCTTTGTCTGGGTGTAGCCATAAAGCGGCGCGCTCTTCAGAAGTACGCGCAGAAGGTTGTCCACATCGGCCTGCGTAAATTCGCCCGGCGTCACAGAGACAACAGGGAGAACGACGCCCTGTTCGGCGACGACCTGCGCATCCGCGTGGATCGAGAGCTTTCCTTCCTGCGCCGTCCAGTCTCCGGTGAACGAATTCGGGAAAGAGTATGCCGTCTGTTCCTTGGCACTCTTCTCGATGAGCATGGTTTGATTGAGGTTTGCGGGCTCTGCCGTCGTTTGGCTGCCGCAGCCGGACAGCATAGCAGCAAGCAGTGCAGCGGCTGTCCAACACAAGGTTTTTCGTTTCATTTTAACACATCCTTTCTTTTGGATGTTTCCAGCATAGCAGAGAGGAACGGCAAAGAGTTTACCGCCGTATTACCGTTTTCTTACGTTTTCGCCTCCGGCAGCACGATGTGCGCCGTTGTCCCGTTGCCGGGCGTGCTTTCCAGCGCCAGCGTCCCGCCGTGGACGACAGCAATTTCCCGCACGAGCGCCAGCCCCAGACCGAAGCCGCCGTTCTTCTTGCTGCGGGAGGGATCACCCGTATAGAACGCCTCGGTCACTCTTGGCAGGTCTTTCGCCGGAATGCCCCGGCCATGGTCCGTGACGGTAAAGCCGATCTCATCGGCAGAAACGGAAACGACCTGCCCCGGTGCGGACGCTTTGGCGCTGTTCTCTACAAGGTTAGCAAGAGCGCTGCACATTAAATCTGCGTCCATGGAGAGCATGTCCACTCGGCAGTCCGTTTTCAGAGAAACGCCATATTTCGCGCAGACCCCCTCCGTGAGTTGCTGTACCCGGGCGAGAAGCTCCGGGACGGACGTTGCGGAAAACGCGGCGTTCTTTTTCACGGAAAGCAGCATCAGCAGCTTTCGCACCATGGTATCCAGCCAACGAAGCTTGTGATCCATACTTTCCAGAAGTGCTGCCTGATTTTCTTCGGGCAGATAGACCGTCTGCAGCGTGTTCACGTTCAGAAGGAGCGATGTCAGCGGTGTTTTCAGCTCATGTGTCACGGCAGCAGTAAACAGCTTCTGCCGCTCGGTGCGCTCCTGCAGGGCAGCCACATGGCTTTCCACTGCGAGAGCCATCCGATTAAAATCCTGCGCTAGCATCCCCACCTCGTCGGCGGATGAAACGGGAACGCGCTGACCGTAGTTCCCGGCGGCAACACTTCCTGCCGCTTCCGAAAGCGCTGAAAGCGGGCGGAGCGTCCGCCCGACAAGGTATCGTACCATGGCGAGCCCCAGCAGCATGACAGCAAGTGCCAACAGAGCAAAGCGGACGGCGAGCTCCCGGAGCTGCGAATGAATGTACGTAGCCTCCGCAACAAGATATATGCAGTATGTATCGCCGTGAAAATCAACGGCTTTGCCAAGGACGAGATAATTCCTGCCATAAGCGCGGACACGCGTAGAAGCTGCCGCGCTGACGGATGAGACAGTCAGATAGCTTTCAGGGTCAACCGGCGTAGCTGCGAAAAGGCATTCTCCGTTGACATAGAGCGCGCTCCCCGCCGTTCCGCAGCTGCGAAAGCAATGGGTCAGAAAGACTCTCCAGGAGAGGGCAGAGCCCATTTCGTAAGAAGTCTGGTAAACAGCAGTTGCAAAAGAGACGGCCAACTCGTCGAGAGAATCCAGTGAACGCTGCAACAGCGCGCCGTAGGACTGCTCGCGCACCTGCCAGAGCATGGCCGCGCAGAGACTGGCGGCCACTAGCAAGAGGATCGCGGCACAGAGCGCAGTGATTTTCTTTTTCAGCTTCATCGTTCCTCCAGCCGGTATCCTGCCTTGGATACGGTTCGGATCTCGTCCGCGAGACCAAGCTTTTTCCGAAGATTAGCGATACGGACGTCCACAGTGCGGATATCTCCGAAATAGTCCTCGCCCCATATCTCATTGAGAATTCGGTCGCGGGAAACAGTGCGGTTTTTGTTTTTCATCAGCACGGCCAGTACGTCGAATTCTAGCGGGGGAAGGGAAATAACCTCGCCGTTTCGCGTCAGACGGCGGTTGCGGTTATCCAGTGTCAGATCGCGGAAGCGGTATACCTCGTTCAGCCTCCCGCACCGCCGTAGCGCCTTTTCTATGCGCACCATTAGCGCGAGCATGTCAAAGGGCTTAGCAATGTAGTCCTCTGCACCGCCGCGAAGCCCCAGCACCTCGTGCTGCGCGTCCCCCATGGCGGTCAGGCAGATCACGGGGATATCATATTTCCGCAGCTCCGGGAGCAACGCAAAGCCGTCCAGCCCAGGCAGCATCATGTCCAGCAGCGTCAGATCGTAGTTGTGATCCACTTCCAGTGCGTCCCGGGCGGCAAGACCATTATCAAAGACGGTGACGGCGTAGTCTGCGCATTCGAGATTCAGTTTTACCGCTTCGGCGATGGCAGCGTCGTCCTCTATCATCAAAATACGGTTGCCCATGGTATCATCTCCCTTCCTTCGACATTCTACCATAGCCGGGCACACGGGTGTTTACCAAAATGTTACCGTGCGGATATTTAAGAAAAACGGCGCAGCTGGAGCTGCGCCGTTATCTGTGCACAGGGATTATTCGCTCAGCGGCGTGATGCCGCAGCTGGTGAGGAATGTATCCGATAGGGGAGAGCCGAACCAGTCGTAGAGCCGCCGGGCGGGACTGTCCTCCGTCTCGTCGCTGCGAATGACGACATAGCCCTTCGTGCCGAGCGGGTAATCGCCGGTGCGGACATTCTCCGGCGTGGCGCTGTAGCCGTTCAGCGAGAAGGCGAGCAGCGCTTCGTTGGAATAGACGTCGTTCAGATACGTCATAATGCTGTACCCGATGGCGTAGGGATCGTCGAGACAGGCGGAGACGAGCGTGCTCATCTCGTCGAGCCGCTCAAAGCCGAGCGCCTCATAATCCGGAACATCCTCGCCTTTGAATACCATCTTTTCAAAAAGCCGCTGGCTGCCGGACTGATCGTCGCGGTAAAGCACGCGGATCGCGTGATCCGCGCCGCCGAGCTCGCTCCAGTTGGTGATCTCGCCGCGGAAAATGGCGCGTACCTGATCGAGCGTCAGGTCGGTGACACCGCATGCGCTGTTCCCGATGAACACCAGCCCGTCGCCGCCGTAGAGCTTCATTTCAACCTCCACGCCCCGCTCGGCGAGATAGGCCTTCTCCTCGTCGGTGGGCGCGGCGAGCAGGGCGATGTCCGCCTTCTTATCGGCAATGTTCAGCCACGCGCCGTGCGTCGTGGAGCAGAGCGGCTCCGCCCCGCCGTAGCCGGTGTCAAGACAGAAGAAGCGGTAGATGTTCTGCACCAACGGCTTTCTCGCTGTAGAGGAGTCCATAACCGGGAAATCGCCGTCGGCAAACAGTTCGCTGTACAGACCGTTTAGATCGACAATGTACAGTTTGGCCGATTCCATATCAAGGACAATGTACGTTGTTGTGTTTGTCCAGCCGTAATCGCCGGCCTCAACACTGGCGCTGCACGAGATCAGAACCTTGCCGTCGCGGGCAGAGGCGACATAACGGGTGGTTTCGGCCTGCGGGAGATCCAGCATCAGTCGCTCGCTGCCGCAGACAAGATTGAGCGCAAAGTTTGTCTGATAGTTTCCTTCGACGAGGTAGGTGTCGTTGTAGGCGTGTAGAATGTTGTCGTTCACAGTAAAATATCCGCTCAAAATACTGATTGCACCATTGACAGGGTCGACGCGCATCTGAACACCGCGGCTGCTGTCACTGATGAAGTAGTTATCCGAGGAGTTGTAAGACGGATAGCAGTACGGGTCCAAAATGTCTGTCCACAGCTTTTCCAAAGAAGGAAGTACATAGCCGGTGATGCGGCAGGTATCTCCGGAGTAATCACTGCCGATCAAAACATCGCCGGACACACAGACGTCGCCGAAATACTCCCCCGGGAAGATCTCCACCGGCTCTTTGCCGTCTTCGCAGAGATAGAGCTTCGATTCGCGGATACTGTAATATTCGCCGACGAAGCCGCCGGAATAGGCATGGATGCGGTGGAATAGCTGCGTGCCGGCAGGTAGAATCTCCTCGACCTCACCGGTTCGGATGTCGACACGTGCCACGCTGCCGTCGTCAAAGGAAGCGAGCACGCTGTCACCGTCCTGATCGAAGCAGTTGGTGTACTTGTCAACGAGCAGCCTGCCCTCGCCCCCGCCGGCCGGGAAAGCGTACAGACGGGAGGATTCCAGCGTCACGCAGAAGAACGGTTCGTCCGTGGACGCGGGCGTTGCGCTGAGCGGAAGCACTCCGGCTGCGTTGCCGGAGCTTGCATAAGCATCGCCGGCAGAGGCGTCGCCCCAGCTCGCATACGCGTCGCCGGAAGAGGCGTTGCCCCAGCTTGCGTAGGCGTCGCCGGAGGACGCGTTGCCGCTGCTGGCGTTCGGCGCGCCGCAGGCGCACAGCACAAGAAGCAGCGCCAGAGACAGAAACAGGGTTGTCAGCTTTTTCATATGGTTTCTCCTTTTTTTGAAGAAGTTTACACCCTATAGACGAGGACTTCTGCCGATCGGTTCGTAAAAAAATCCAGCGGAGCCTCAAAAGAGACTCCGCTGTGCTGCGTGCGCGGTCTTACACCGTTTCGGTATGCACCGCCTTGACAGTGTAACCGGCGGCCTCGATGACTTCCTTGACCTTCGCCTCGTCCGGCTTTTCGGCGGAGATGAACTCGGTCTTGTTCGCGGTGTGGTCGGAAACGGGGTTCTCGGCGGCGAAGGCTTTGGAGAGCGCCTCATTGACGTGCTTTTCACACATATGGCACATCATGCCCTCAACGGTGACGGTGGTTTTGTACATGGTTTTTTCCTCCTTATGATCGGTTGCGGTATTCGTTTCCTGCGGCGCGGCGGTGAACTCGTCCGGGAGCGTCACCGGCTGCCTGTGCTTATCGTGCTTTGCTTCGTGCAGACGGAAGAGATTGAGCCGCAGCGCGTTCGTCACGACGCAGAAGCTCGAAAGACTCATCGCGAGCGCCCCGAACATCGGCTGAAGCGTCCAGCCGAAGATCGGGATCCATACGCCCGCGGCGAGCGGGATGCCGATGATATTATAGATGAACGCCCAGAAAAGATTCTCCCGAATGTTGCGCAGCGCCGCGCGGCTGAGCCGGATGGCGGCGGAAACATCGCTCACGCCGCTTTTCATAAGCACAACGTCCGCAGCGTCGATGGCGACGTCCGTTCCGGCGCCGACGGCGAGACCGACGTCCGCGCGCGTGAGCGCCGGGGCGTCGTTGATGCCGTCGCCCACCATGGCCACTCTGCCCTGCTTCATGAAGTAGCGGACAACAGCCTCCTTGCCATCGGGACGCACGCCGGCGATGACCTCGTCAACGCCGGCTTTTCCGCCTATGGCTCTGGCCGTGCGCTCATTGTCTCCTGTGAGCATGACCGTATAAAGGCCCATTTCCTTCAGGGATGAAATCGCGGACGCGCTGTCCTCCTTGATGACATCAGCCACGGCGATGACACCGAGGAACCTGCCGCCCCGCTCAAAGAAGAGCGGGGTCTCGCCGCGCGAGGCGCATTCCCCGGAAGCCTTAACGGAAGCATCGGGAATTTCAGTCTTTTCGGCCACGAATTCCCTGTTGCCGCCGCGAACTTCTTCAGCACCAAGCTTTGCGGTAAGGCCCTTGCCGGGCACAGCTGCGAAACCGCTCACCTCCAGCGCAGTCAGGCCGTCATGCTTCGCCCTGGCCACTATGCCGCGGGCCAGGGGATGCTCGCTCAGGCTTTCCACTGCGAATGCGGACTCAAGGAGTTCCTTTTCACTGATGCCGTCAGCGGGCAGAATGCCTGTCACCTCGGGCTCGCCCTTGGTGATGGTGCCGGTCTTGTCCATGATGACAATTTCAGTGCGGCCGGTCAGCTCAAGAGATTCAGAGGTCTTGAAGAGGATACCGTGCTTCGCGCCAAGGCCATTGCCGACCATGATGGCCACGGGCGTAGCGAGACCGAGGGCGCAGGGGCAGCTGATGACAAGCACCGCGATGCCGCGGGCCAGGGCGAAGGCCATTTCCTGGCCCGCTATGAGCCAGCAGATAGTGGTCAGAATGGCCAGACCGATAACGGTGGGCACAAAGACGCCGGACACGCGGTCCGCGATGCGGGCGATGGGGGCCTTGGTGGCCGCGGCATCGCTGACCATGCGGATGATCTGGGAAAGCGTGGTGTCCTGGCCGACGCGCGTGGCGCGGCAGCGCAGATAGCCGGTCTGGTTCACCGTGGCAGCGGAAACGATATCACCGGCCTTCTTGTCCACGGGCACGCTCTCTCCTGTGAGAGCGGCCTCGTTGATGGCGGACACGCCCTCCACAATGACGCCGTCCACGGGGATGTTCTCACCGGGGCGCACGGCAAAAATGTCGCCGGTCCTGACTTCGGCTATGCCTACTTCCACTTCCTTTCCGTCGCGGATAAGTGTGGCCTTCTGCGGCGCCATGGCCATGAGGCCTTTCAGCGCGTCGGTGGTCCTGCCCTTGCTTTTGGCCTCGAGAAGCTTGCCCACAGTGATGAGAGCCAGAATCATGGCCGCGGATTCGAAGTAGAAATCGCCAGCGTACTGCTTCACGAGATCAAGGCGGCCGTCAGCCTGGGCACGGGTTATGGCGAGAAGCACCACTGTGCTCCACACGAAAGAGGCGCCGGAGCCGAGGGCCACTAGGGCATCCATATTGGGCGCTCCATTGAGTGTGCTTTTGAAGCCGTTTACGAAAAATTTCTTGTTGATGACCATGACCGCGAGGGCCAGGAGCATCTGCACAATCCCATACGCCGTGTAGTTTCCGTCAAAAAACGCGGGAAGGGGCCAGTTGAGGAAGGCGTGCCCGCTGGTCATATACATGAGCGGGGCAAGAAGAATGAGCGACCAGATGAGGCGGCGCCTGAGAACAGGTGACTCGCGGTCTTTCAGAGCGTCTGCGTCCATGGCAGCGGCGCTCTGCGTATTTCCTGCCTGCCCGTTTTCCGGCTTCGCGCCATAGCCCGCGTCAACAACCGCTTTGACGATATCAGCGGGCGATGCCGTGCCTTCCACGCCCATGGTGTTGGTGAGCAGGCTCACCGAACACGACGTGACACCCGGCACGGCGGAAACGGCCTTCTCCACACGGGCGCTGCAGGCCGCGCAGCTCATGCCCGTGACAATGTATTTATCCATCCTGTCTGTCCTTTCCGCAATTTAAGGTTGAAGAAAATCTGTACTTGTAAAAGATAAACTAACTTCTAAAGCTGTCAACTGCAGATTGAAAACCATTTTCATTGACACTCCCCACGGATAAATCCGGGGGATTCTTGGTTCGACGACCACTGCGC
>ENA-ORSS01003449-ORSS01003449.1-human-gut-metagenome-genome-assembly--contig:-NODE-3449-length-12809-cov-24.329700_pt1 | contig 12809 bp, 15 predicted proteins | sample MGYA00241899_ERZ509162 | MGnify/ENA primary metagenome ERZ509162 (study PRJEB26280, sample SAMEA2338641) | human gut metagenome | biome: human gut; feature: human-associated habitat; material: faeces... | reverse complement strand
TTATGAGGCTTCCGGAACCTACAATGCCATTGCACTGTAAGATGATCGGCTGCTCTATCAAGTTCGATGGCAGTTGCCCCATATGGCGTACAGTCGAGTTGACGGAGCGGGGTAGCTTTCTCCTATGCGGATGGAATGCGGATCATACGCATATGGTAATTAGTGAGGTAGCTTCAGAGATGGAGGAATGTACTCGCCATATGGAGGCCGAGCTTGCTTCCCCAATAGTGGTTGACTTGAAACTATTTAAGTTCAAATAATGTGATTTAGGCGCTAATCCAAATGGATTAGCGCCTTTTTGTCCAGAAAGCAGAAATGGGTATTCTGGCGAATGGATGGATCTAATGGTATCCTGTCTCCGTACTTATTAGATTTCATCTCCGATGCGGAGCTTCATAAGCTGTGAGCCAATTCATATTGGCACTTCTGGGCGAACAATATGTTTCGCCTCTCATTTTGCGCTTTGATTTGAATTTCAGATCAAGGTGCTCTTTTTTTGTCCAAATGCCGCTTTAGCGGGTTTGAGAAATAATTATTTGAAAGGTGGAACAAGCAAATGACAGAAAGCAAAGTATTCACGGACAACTTCAGTCGTAGCTTTACGGAGCCTGGGGATTTTTTTCAATTCCTGAGTGACCGGAAAGCCCGCAGCAAATGGATGACCGCTCCATCCAGAGAACTACAGTTCGAACCGGTGGAACGAGGCTCCACGCTTGGGAATCTGTACATGCAGATCTATGACCACAATGGTGCCGCTGAGATTCTCGAAGACACAATGGAGAATACCAGCCTCCTGCTGAAGGTGGATGGTAAGGACTATCCGGTTCGTTCCTGCGCGATCAAAACAGTTCTCGAGCGAGCCCGCATCTCCGGTCATGCACTCAACAAAGTTTCCAAGACGGTATTCGCCGAGATCCTCAACTACTGCATGGGCGTTGCCTCTGGTGACAGCCTGATCAAAATCGCAGATGAGAAGGTATCGGCAGTACATGGTGGCGATCCGAAAGACTACACCGTTATGGAGATGCTGTCTCTATTTAAGGCGACGAGCGACTTCCTCAACCGCGAGTACCCCGGAAACACTTTCATGACAGCCCACTTCGATCACTCCATTGCGACAGCAATCTGGCGTCTGGATGGGCAGGCAGACAAGCTTCTCGATACATATCATAGGGAGATTGCTGCCAAAGGTTTGCAAACTGAGAAAATGGTTCCTGCGCTGCGCTTTTCCACCTCCGATGTGGGCATGAGCGGCGCAAATCTCTATCCGATCTTTCTGGTTGGTGCCGAAAGTCGTATTGTTCCATTGGGATACTCCATTCGCACCGAACACAAGAATGGCGTGGATATGCAGTATTTTGAGGAACAGCTCGGATTGGTCTATGCGCAATTTGAAAAGGCGCTGGACAAGCAAGTGCAGCTTATAAACATCGAGATCCGCTATCCTGTCACAACACTCATGCGTGTTCTGAAAAGAATCAAGGCCCCGAAGAAAGCCTCCTATGAAGCTATGGACTATTTCGTAGCAATTCATGGAGACAGTCCTTGCACGGCCTATGAACTCTTCATGCAGATGAGTGATGTAATCTTCTCTGCGCAGTGTGACGGTGCCTCTGGGCTGAGGATTGCTCAGCTGGAGGAGATTATATCTCGTGCCTTGAATGTGAACTGGCATGAGTATGATCATCCCGGTGACTTTAAGTGGTAAGAGGTGGTGATCTCACATGAAGAATATAACCTTCGAAGGCATCAGCACCTTACAACGTCTACACCTTTGCTGGCAGATCAGAAAGCAGATTGGAAAGATACATCAACCTATCAAAGTTGAATTCCATCAGCCGATTTGCCGCAAGCAGTATTCTTCCCTCTGGTACGGCGGCCTGGTGGTATCTATCAAGGTGCGCGGGTGTGTTTTTGCCATTCACGCCTGCGGAGATATCTACGCCACACTTTACGATAAGAGTGATGGTACAGAATTACTCTATGTCAAAGATAAGAGTAACTCTGGACGTTTTGGCGTTGATGTTTTGCCATATCTGAAGACGGACCATGCCTTATATGCTGCCATGGGTGATACGCATAAACGGTATCGACTCGATATGGAACACAACAACTGGTGGGAGTGCTTTGTCTATACGCCAGAGGGCGAATTCCATGACATGATGTGGGCATTAGATAGTGACCACATCTTCGAGGGAGTTGAGGTAGTACTCTCCGCTATGGATTCAGTCATAAAAGATATCACCGAAAACAAGGAGCGGATTGAATATGGAAAAGACTCGGCATTTTATTGTTGATACGCCAGTAGGACAACTCGCGATTTACGCTAAGCACGATAAGACTGACTGTGCAGCAGACTATCCAGGCGTTTTCATCGACTATGTACGCAAGGATGGCGCTACAGCGATCCTGGCTTGCGTAGAATACGATCCAAACAAGGAAGCACTTCAGACTGTTGTCTACGGCAACTGTGCATCTGACGAGCCGACTGAGATCGTCGAGCACTACAATACTGATTTTGAAGAGTAAGGAGGATAGATTATGCCTAATTGGGCGTTTGGGTATGTAAATGTCACCGGTACACGGGATGGCATTAAGTCGTTCATTGAACGGTTTGTCAGCGAAGACGATCCTTCAACCATTCCAGGCAAGCGTTTCTTTGCACGGAGCTTCATCCAGTCGAAAAGACAGGCATTCATTGATGAGGCTATGAAAGAATTCTCCGAGCCTGCCGTCGATGCCAAAGCAAGTTACTCGTTTGTCGCGTCGTTCGCATGGTCAGCATACAGTTGCTTGATCGGTGGATATCCTCAGAATTCTCCTAGTGAGTGCCTGACTCTCTCAGAGGCCTGCGCAGAAGATGGCGTTTCTGTCATGATCCAGACCTCAGAGCCGGGAATATGTTTTGAGGAACACATTACCTGCGATGACACAGGGACGGTAGAGCACACCGAAAAAGATCTACTTGCTTATAAGTGTCGGCATTGCGGGGAGATAACAAGCTTTGCCTCGTTCGAGGATCCTGATGATCAGGAATGCCCAGAATGCGGCAATTGTGGGTTTGATCGCTGCGAGGAGGTGTAGGCTATGGGCCTGAACCTGAACTACACGCCAAACAGATTGGTGGACATCACAACTCTAACAGAGGATCAATGGCTCAGTTGGAGGCGAAAAGGAATTGGCGGCAGCGATGTAGCTGTCGCCCTTAATTCCTCCCCATATCGCACGGCACGAGACCTTTATTATGACAAAATTGGGGTCGTCATGTCAGATGATGGGCCGGACAGAAGCATCACATTCCAGATTGGGCATTTGCTCGAAGATGTGGTAGCTCAAATCTTCGCAAAGAAGACCGGACTATCTGTGTATGAAGACCACTGGATGTACCAACACCCGTTTTTCCCCTTCCTGATTGCCGATGTGGATCGTTTTGTAACCCTGCCGGATGGACGTAAGGCCATCTTAGAGTGCAAAACGGCGCACTATGACATGCAATTCAAGTGGGCGAACGGCGCAGTCCCTCGCCACTATGAATTGCAGGTTCGGCACTACATGTCGGTGATGAATATCGATGTTGCATTCATTGCCTGCCTGTTCTCAAATAATGAGAATGACTTTGTATGGCAAAAGATTGAGCGTGACCTCGAGGAAGAAGAGAATACGATCATGGAGCTGTCGGCATTCTGGAATAATCACGTCATGGCTCGTGTGGAGCCGCCTCTGGTCGAAAAGCCAGATGCGGTTCTGGAGTCGCTCCGTCGCTATTTCGGCCCTGCTGACAAGTCCGAACCGACCGTGGATCTTGACCGCAAGTTTGTGGTGAACCTCAAGGAGATCCTGGCACTCAAAGAGGAAAAGAGAGCTTTAGATGCTCAGGTAAAAGCACTTGAGACTCGCATCAAATCCCTCTATGCTCCCATCGTCGAAGAGATGGGTACCGCATGCAAAGGAACCTGTGAACAGGGCGGCGAGTGTTTCAAAGTATCCTACAATCCTCTGTATCGGGAAGGAATATCAAAGGACCGTTTATCCGCTCTGCGAGCTCAGTATCCTGATATCTATGATGAGTTTGTGGATCAGACGGAATCAAGAATCTTTAAGGTGGTCAAATCGGCCATCGCATAAGGAGTGATCAAATGCTATGTCGATATGAAAGAACCATCTTTAAGTCCGATAAGGGCTTCTGCATTTTTGCCTACAGTACTTCTGATGAGTCTGTTCCAAAGGAAGCCCGTAATCGGTCTTACTACAATGACGACAAGATTCATTTCACGGCAATCGGCTATCATCTGATTGCTACAGATGCCGTGGAAGTGGAACTGGATGGAGCGTGGGAGAATTCCAAACACGGTTTACAGCTGTCGGTTTCAATGTGTAAGGAAGTCGTGCCGAGAGATCAAGCCGGCATCCTTGCTTACCTGAGCAGCGGTATCATCAAAGGAATTGGCCCTGAGACCGCAAAGGCCATTGTCGCTCGCTTTGGCGATAAGACAATGGAGGTTCTGGAGAAAGAGCCGGACAAGCTGCTTAGCGTCAAGGGGATTGCCCAGAAAAAACTCAAGGCAATCATCAAATCTTACGGGGAAACGAAGGCCTTGAGCGATCTCATGATATACTTGGCACCCTTCGGTGTTTCGATGAAAAAGGTTGCGATGATCCGAGAAGAGTTCGGAGATAGCAGTCTGAGAATCGTGAAAACGGATCCATTCCAACTCTGTAAGATCAAAGGCTTTGGCTTCATGACAGTCGATTCCGTTGCCCGTAAAACAAAAGTCAGCTTGAAGCACCCTTTGCGATACTCCGGCGCGATCAACTATGTGCTGGATGAGGCACGCGTATCTGGGCATCTTTTTCTATCCGTTGATGAGACGGTTGGCCAGTGCTATGAGCTTCTCAATATGGGCTGCGATGATGAAGTGGTTTCCGAAGAGGAAATCCGCCAAGCGATCTCAAATGAACGTGTGGAATCCCGTATCTATGTTGAGGGAAGCCGTGTATACCTGAGTTACGAGCGCATGTGCGAAGTTAAGTCAGCTAAGCGCATTGTGTCCATGATACTCCAAGAGGGCTTTACAAAGATCGACGATCTGGACAGCAAAATCGACAATGCGGAGAGGACCTTGCATCAAAGACTGGCTCCTTCGCAACGTAATGCTGTGAAGCTGTGCCTCTCGCATCCGATCTCCATCATGACCGGAGGCCCCGGCAGCGGAAAGACCACAACACTACGATTCATACTGGATATCTATAAAGCTGCGTTCCCTGCGAATGAAGTCCTCTTGGCTGCACCTACTGGCCGTGCCAGTCGGCGCATGGCAGAACAGACGGGAATGCACGCATCTACACTTCACTCGGCGCTTGGCCTTGTGACGGATGAAGACAGCCCGCTGAACGACAAAGAGTTACTATCAGCAGACTTGGTAGTCGTTGATGAGTTTTCAATGGTGGACATGCGCCTTGCGTATATCCTCCTTGATCGTATCAAGTCGGGCGCTCAGCTGATTATTGTCGGTGATGCTGACCAGCTCCCATCTGTTGGCGCGGGTAATGTGCTGCGAGAGATGATTCGAAGTGAAAAGGTTCCTACGGCAGTCTTAGAGACTGTTTTCCGCCAGGCATCTAATAGCCGTATCATCACAAACGCCTATGCCATCAACCACAACGACACACATCTTCAGTTCGGGGATGACTTTCAGTTTTTGGAAGTTCAGAACTCGGAAGAGGCTGCGCAGTTGGTCATCAAGAACTATCTGCAGGAAGTCTCTTTGCATGGTATTGAGGACGTGCAGATTCTCTCACCTCTCCGTAAGCGAGGTGCGGTTGCGGCAAATGCGTTGAATGAGACCATTCGAGACCTTGTCAACCCGCCAAACAACTTGAAGAAAGAGGTTAAGTGCGGCAGTCGAGTATTTCGAGTTGGTGACCGTATTATGCAAACGGCAAATCGAATCAATGTGTCAAATGGCGATGTCGGCGTCATAACCGACATGAAGAAAGAGGATGATGAGACGATCACATGCGTGAGGCTTTTGGATGGAAGGACACTACAGTACACGCAGGAAATGCTGGAGGATTTGGAGTTCTCCTACTGTACGACCATTCATAAGAGCCAAGGACAGGAGTATCCTGTCATCATTGTTCCTCTTTTGAAAGAGCACTATATCATGCTGCGGCGGAATTTGCTCTATACTGCTGTGACCAGAGCCAAGGCGAAGGTCATCCTGATTGGGCAAAAGCAGGCAGTCTTTGTTGCGATCCATAAATGTGATGTGGGTCAAAGGAATACGGTACTCGCGGATCGAATCGTGGCTTATTATAACCGCGAGCTGAGTCGGCGAGTAGCGTGATTATTTGGGAAACGGGGTGGTCAAAAGCTGCCTCGTTTCTACATTTATTGTGAAAGGACAATTACCATGAGTGAATCGAACTCTAATGTGATCCCTGCCATCAACGCTGTCGATGGTTTTAACCCCGCTGATTTCGTGCGTACTACCGTGGGTGAGGAAGGCGAAAACGATCTCTACCTTGATGTCAAATATCGCCTTCTTTGGTTCCGCCTGCACCATCCGAATGGAAAAATCGACCCGGAGCTTATCCGAGTTGATGAGAAGAATGCAATCGTATGCTGCAGGATCTATGCCGATAAGGCTGACCCAGCTGACCAGTTCATTGGGAAGGCGTATTCTCAGCGTTTCTCAACGGAAGACCGCTTTGGCGATCGCTTCTTGGAGATCGCCGAAACAGTCGCAAAGGGCCGCGCTTTGGCTGATGCAGGTTATGGTACGCAGTTCTGTATGAATGGTGATGCGCTGGCCGGTATTATCGCGGATGCCCCAATCAAGATGCCTCCTGATGAAGATGCAGGACACCCTGGTAGTGTTGTGGCGAGTTTTACCGCTCAACCGACAACGGATCCTCCTGTCTTCTCTCAGACGGCGACAGCGCCTAAATCTACCCAGCCTACTCAGCAGCAGGTTCAGCCTCCTGTGCAGCAGTCTCATGCTCCTGCTCCGGAGCCCCCCAAAACGCTGGATGAGTACTTGCGTGTCATGACCATTGAACAGGCGAAAGCCGTCAAGGTTGATTTTGGCCGCTTTAGTGGCTGGTCTCTTGGCGAAATCGCTATGAAGAGCCCAGGTGACCTCGCGTGGTATGTGAAGAACTATTCCGGCCATAATCTCGCACTGAAAGCAGGGGCTACAAAGCTTTTGGAAACGGTAGGCCAGATGGCCAGCTGATTCTTCCCCTAGCTAAGGGAGGTGGTTTAGATGGGCAGAATACCTGATCTGCCATGTGATATTGAGCAAGTGGTTGATCTTCTTGGCATCGAAGTCATACGAGATACCGGGACTCAACTGCATTGCAGGTGTCCATTCTGTGCAGATCGGAAAGCTCATATGAATGTCAAGATCCGCGATAATGTGTTTCGGTGTAACCGCTGTGGTAAAGGTGGGGGTATTCTCCATCTTTATGCGGAGTACTGTGATGTCAATCTCCATACGGCTTACGAAGAACTCTGCAAAATATTCGGGCCAGATGGAGGTGAACCGGTGCGCAAATGCAAGCGGAAGCCTCGCTCCATAGAAACGGTAGAACTCCCTATTGCCACGGCTGAGGTACGGGATAATACGTATTCCAACCTTCTCTCATTATTGACTCTATGCCCAACACATCAATCCGCTTTGAAAGAGCGCGGGCTAAAATCAGAGGAGATGGAGCGGCTATGCTATCGAACGACGCCCACAACACGTTTGAAACGGATTGTTACAGAGCTGTTGGAGCGTGGCTGCATTCTTGATGGGGTTCCCGGATTTTATTGCCAGAAGGACTCTGGCCAATGGGTGTTGGATGTCCGAGGTTCGGGAATCATGCTACCCGACCGAAACCTGCTCGGCCAAATTGAAGCCATTCAGGTTCGGCTTGATAAGGTCTACAACCAGAAATTCTATAACCTGACGAGTGTTGACCAGTACTACGGAACACAGTCGAAGTGCTGCCCGCATTATGTCGGTGTTCATGAAGGCGATGAAGTGGTTTGCCTTACGGAGGGAGTTATGAAGTCCGACCTTGCCTACAGCTTTGCGCAGGGTTCACCTTATGAGTGTGGTTTCGTGGGCCTTACAGGCATACCGAGCTATTCTCAGTACGAACGAGTCCTTGAAGAACTAGACTCCATTGGCGTGAAGAGGATCAACGTAATGGTTGATTCTGATTATCAGGTCAAAGAGGAAGTTCGGAAAGCGCGTGATCGTTATATTGAGATGGGTGCGGCCGCTGGTTTTGAAATGGCACCGATTACCTGGACGCAAAAGCAAAAGGGCGTGGATGACCTTTACAAGCACCTTTTCCGAGACAAATGATTTGAGAGCTGCAGCGGGTTGCTGCAGCTCTCTCCATTAATTTGCAAAGTCATATATGGAGGATGACACATGAGCGTTGAAATATATATTTGTGATCTTAAACCTGAGGTTCAGGAGCAGGTTCTATCTGAGCTCAATTTGAGTTCTGATAAGGATGGAAACTATGACCTATTCCCGCTTTTCGTTGTTGAAAAGCCGGAGCCGTAAAACACTCGGAGATTTGAGGATAACGAACGAGAGCTACAGCAATTTGCTACAGCTCACACATAATTTGCTGAAAGGAACAATAGATATGGAAGTCTTTTTGATTATGCCGACCACGCCGGAAGGAAAGGCGAAACTCAGCAAGGAACTGGCCAAGTTCCATGCGGAACAAGCACTAAAGATAGTGCAGAAGTTGCCCTGTTCCACGGAACAAAAGTTGGAGCTTATCGATGCAGTAGTTGAACATTTACGTTCCAAGCAATAGTGTCAACTTGTTTATCCGATTTGCTATAAACAAGTTTAAGCTGCCGCCCTGAGTGAAATCAGGGTGGCGGCTTTTTGCATAATAGCTTGACGTATGACAAGTAATGAAGTACGATGATGGGGAGTGAGAATGTACATATGCAGATTATGAAGGAAAAACAGGAGTTGACAATTTGTCATGGTCTGTCCACCGTAATTCTATCGAAATTGGTGGGTCTTTTCTGAAGGCGTATGGGAAATGATTTGGAAAAGGTGGAGCGCATATGAAGATTTTTGCAATTCGAGATGAATCGACGCAGGAGCAGAAGGATCTGGCGTACCTCCTGTATTACAAGCAGGAAAAGCAGTTCTATATTGAGCTGCCTGAAAATGCGGATGCATGGGAAACGCCGCTGTTGCTGGACTCCTTTGTGAAGCGTAGGGAAACCACAGTCAATTCCTATTGGAGCAAGATCTGGGTTCAGCAGCGGATCGTTCCGATCGACCGCCAGAACATCGGTGAGATTCTGCGCGACAATCATCTGAAGGAATATGATGAGTACGAGCTTCTGATGCTGGCAATGGGGCGATGCGCACAGGATGATTACTACCTTGTTCCCATTAACGAGAAGGAGCTTCCGGAAGAAATTACGCGGCGGTTCTCAAAGAGAATTGAAGATGTGCTGCCGCTGGAGAACCATTGCCTGCTGGTATTTTTCCGGGATGGCGCAGTGAAGAAATGCGATTTGCAGAAGCATTTTGAAAAGACAAGGGCATTTCAGATTCTTCTCAAGAAGCCGGACTATTTTCAGCATGTGCAGATGCAGACGGGCGGATATGGCGTTGCATGGGATGTGAACATGACCGTCTCGGATGCGATGCTCTACCGGATCGGCAAAAGCGTTCCGCTGACGATGGAAGACTTCCGGAACTTTGCCGCGCACAGAGTTATCAATGCAGCGGAGGCGGCGGAGATATTGGGCTGCTCCCGGCAGAATATCATTGACCTGACGAAACGCGGGAAGCTGCATCCAATCAAAACATCGGAAAAGAGCACGCTGTATCTCAAAAGTGAAGTCCTGAAACGAAACTGGCAGTGAGAATACGTTATACCCCTTTATACCCTTTTGAAAGGGGTATAAAGGGGTATAACGTTCTTTGGAGAACTTTTCAAAAAATCTTATTTGCACCTTTTCAAATGGGTTCCAATCCGTTACAATATATCTAACAACCTAACAATGTAATGCGAGGTGTTGCTATGAAAACAACAGACCAGCCGCAGGTGAAGCAATACGTCATCTATTCCCGCAAATCCAAATTTACCGGGAAAGGCGAAAGTATTGAGAACCAGATTGAGCTGTGCCGCCAATATATTGCAATGCACTTTGGCGAAGACGAGGCGGAGCATGCGCTTGTATATGAGGACGAGGGGTTTTCCGGCGGCAATCTGGAGCGTCCGCAGTTCAAGCAGATGATGAAGGATTCCCAGAAGATTGAGTTCGCTGCTATTGTCGTCTATCGCCTTGACCGTATCAGCCGCAATATTGGTGACTTTGCAAAGCTCATCGAGGATCTGGGTGACCGGCACATTGACTTCATTTCCATCCGGGAACAGTTCGACACGTCCTCGCCAATGGGGCGTGCAATGATGTATATCGCGTCAGTGTTCTCCCAGCTGGAGCGAGAAACCATAGCCGAGCGTATCCGCGACAACATGCATGAGCTGTCCAAGACCGGACGCTGGCTGGGCGGGACGACACCAACTGGCTACGCTTCGGAAAGCTTGTCCAGCGTAACAGTAGATGGCAAGGTTAAAAAAGCTTGTAAGCTCAAACCTATTCCGGAGGAGATTCAGCTGGTAAAGACAATTTTTTCTGTGTTCACGGAAAGTGGCTCCCTCAGTAAAACTGACCAGTACTTATTAGAGCACCGCTGTGTCACAAAGCGCGGCAAGCAGTTCACACGCTTTGCCATCCGGGGTATTCTGACAAATCCGGTTTATATGATTGCTGACGATACGGCGTATCAGTATCTCAAGGAGAACAACGTAGACCTTTTTGCTGAGCCATCGGAGTTTGACGGTGAGCACGGTATTATGGCCTACAACCGCACGCTCCAACGCCCTGGCAAGGCTACTCAGATTCGCCCGATGGAAGATTGGATTGTGGCAGTGGGGAAACATCCCGGCATTATCTCCGGTGCAAACTGGGTACGAGTACAGTCTATGCTGGATGTGAACAAATCCAAGAGCTATCGCAAACCGCGCAGCAATGTGGCGCTTTTGTCCGGCCTTCTGCGTTGTGGCGAGTGCGGTGACTATATGCGCCCGAAACTGACTGGTCGCACTAATGCTAATGGGGAGTTGATTTACACCTATATGTGCTCCACCAAAGAGCGCAGTCATGGTACTGTCTGTAGTATGAAAAACTGCAACGGCAACACTCTCGATGCTAAGATTGTTGAGGAAATACGTAAGGTTGCCACCGACAAAAAAGACTTTGGCCAGTTACTGTCAAAAACCAAGAAAGTAATCAATGACAACAAAGCAAGTTATGAAGCTGAGTTGACTTTATTAGTGAAGAACCATGCTGAAACAGAAGCCCGCATCAAACGACTGGTGGAATCTCTGTCCGTTGCCAGCGAGACCTCGGCCAAATACGTCATGGAGCAGATCGATGAGCTGCACCGGCAGAGCGAACAGGAGCAGACAAGAATTGCTGAATTGGAAAAGCTTGCTAGGCAGAGTAATGCTCTGAGCCAAAATCTATTTTTCTATAGAGATATGATTGAGTCATTCGCCGACACGGTGGATTCGACTACTATTGAAGAACGGCGTCGCCTGCTGCGTACTATCGTCAAAAAAGTGGTTTGGGACGGCAAAAACGTCTATGTATACCTCTTTGCGGAGGATGGAGAGCTGAATTTGCCGCCCATAGGGCAGCTTATGTGTCCGTCAGGAGAGGATAGCGAATGAGATACTAATGTACTTCCGGGGACAGAAAAAATTGCAGGGCGAAGTGTCGCTGAACGAGGCGCTGGACACGGGGCCGGAGGGTGACGCATTGTATTTGGGAGATGTGGTGGGAGAGGAGGACACCATGCTGGAGGAACTGCAAAGCAAGGAGGACCGCCGTCTGCTGCATCAGCTGCTGGCCCGGGAGCTGACCCCTCGGGAGGCGGATGTTCTGCGGCGGCGCTACGGCCTGGACGGCCATTTGCCCCAGACACAGCGGCAGGTGGCGGCCCATTACGGTATCAGCCGCAGCTATGTGTCCCGTCTGGAAAGCCACGCGCTGTGCCAGCTGCGCCAATATTGGGACAAAAAACCGGCGCAGGAGTGAAACATTTCTCCTGTTCCGGTCTCGGAATCCTTATTCGGTCAGCGCGCTTGCCTGGATCTCGTCCAGCTGCTCAAAGGTGTACAGCCGGCTCAGCGCCTCGACCAGCTCCTTTTTGGAAAGGCGCGGCGGCAGGCCCAGTGCGTTCAACAGCTTTGCCTTGCGCTCTGCGCTGCCCGGCTTGCCGGAGAGCCCCCATTCGTACAGGTCCGTGTAGGTGATCTGCCGGCCTTCCGGGCGGGCAGGCGCTGCGCCTGCCTCAGCCCCGAGGGCATCCCGCAGAGCCTGCAGAACGATAGCATCCTCCACACCTTCCACCCCCAGCAAACCTTCCTTGCCGGGCTGCTCCTTGCGCTTTTCCTTGCCATGAATGGCGGGCACATAGGCCTGCACCACATTCTTTTCGCCCACCAGATTCGTGATGTAGTTCCGGATGCGGAAGCCCGCCGCATCCGAATCCGTCAGCAGGATCAGCCCGTTTTTCTGCGCCAGCGCTTTGAACAGCTGCTGGCGCTTTTTGTCTTTGTAAATGCCAAATCCATCCGTCAGCAGGATCATGGCATCGGTCAGGTGCGCAAGGCGGGCGGCATCGTATTTGCCCTCCACGATCAGCACCCGGCCGGTATGGATCATTTCATTCTGCATCATCGTCCACTCCCTGCCA
>ENA-ORSS01003447-ORSS01003447.1-human-gut-metagenome-genome-assembly--contig:-NODE-3447-length-12822-cov-3.086551_pt1 | contig 12822 bp, 7 predicted proteins | sample MGYA00241899_ERZ509162 | MGnify/ENA primary metagenome ERZ509162 (study PRJEB26280, sample SAMEA2338641) | human gut metagenome | biome: human gut; feature: human-associated habitat; material: faeces... | reverse complement strand
TTACGACGCTACGGGCAGTATCTTTACGAGTGTGGCTTGAAACCCAACACGATCTCTACGTATATGCGTATGCTTCGTAGTATTTATAACCGGGGAGTAGAAGCGGGCATTGCGCCTTATGTGCCGCGACTGTTTCATGATGTTTATACCGGTGTCGATGTTCGCCAGAAGAAGGCCCTGCCTGCTGTCGAATTGCATAAGCTTCTGTATGAGGACCCCAAATCGGAGCGTTTGCGTCGTACACAGGCTATTGCTGCCCTGATGTTCCAGTTTTGTGGAATGTCGTTCGCTGATCTGGCTCACCTGGAGAAATCGGCTTTGGTACAGAATGTGTTGCGATACAACCGTATCAAAACTAAAACCCCGATGAGTGTGGAAGTACTTGATACAGCCAGTGAAATGATTAACCAGCTTCGCAATAGGGAAGATGCACAACCCGATTGTCCGGATTATCTGTTTGACATCCTTAGCGGCGATCAAAAACGTCTGGATGAAAGAGGGTACCGGGAATATCAGTCCGCTCTTCGCCAATTCAATAATTGTTTGAAGGACTTGGCAAGAGCCTTGCATTTGCAATCTCCAGTCACTTCCTATACACTTCGCCATTCTTGGGCAACGACAGCGAAGTATCGGGGAGTACCTATTGAAATGATTAGTGAATCATTGGGCCATAAATCTATAAAAACCACACAAATCTATTTGAAAGGCTTTGGACTTAAAGAACGTACAGAGGTAAATAAAGGGAATTTATCTTACATTAAAAACTGTTGTGTAGGCAGGGTGAAAAGTGCAAAGTATTAGTATTCAGAACTAAAGTATGTGTGTTACTTCTTAGGTAACGGAACTTAAATTTGACGCAAAGATAGACAAAAACATAAATAGTAAGCAAATATTCTTCCATTTTTTTTCGTTTTATCTGAAACATAGAGCAAAAAACTGTCTGAACATGAAATAATCTTATTTCCATGCTCTATACTTTTTCATTGCCTAATTCAATAGTTTTCTTATTGAATATTAGGCTTTTCCATTTTCTACGCCTTTGTCATGTATGTGATTTCTATTTTCACTGTAGTATGCGTTTCGTGTATGTATTGTCTGTTACCTAAGAAGTAACAGATGAACATGGGGTAAAAAAATATGATTTTAACGAAACCGAAATCAGTAAATGCCGGGCCTAGTAGTGGGACAGGGGAAGGCGTAGCACACTCAAAACGCTGGTATGTAGCACTCGTTCGAATGCATCACGAGAAAAAAGTTGCCGAGCGTTTGTCTAAGATGGGAATTGATTCTTTTGTTCCCGTTCAACAACAAATTCATCAATGGAGTGACCGTCGTAAGATGGTTGATACAGTCTTACTCCCAATGATGGTTTTTGTACATGTCAATCCAAAAGAACGTATGGAAGTCCTTTCATTTTCTACGGTCAGCCGTTATATGGTGATGCGTGGAGAGAGCACTCCTGCCGTTATTCCTGACGAGCAGATGGCCCGTTTCCGTTTCATGCTCGATTATTCCGAAGAAGCAGTCTGTATGAATGATACTCCACTAGCGCGTGGTGAGAAAGTTCGTGTCATAAAAGGTCCTTTGAGTGGACTTGTTGGCGAACTTGTGACTGTAGGCGGGAAGAGTAAGATTGCCGTTCGTTTAAATATGCTTGGCTGTGCTTGTGTAGATATGCCAATCGGTTATGTAGAATCCACAAAAATCACCAATGACAACACGAAGAAAATTTAACGTATTTCTATTCATTCTGTTGCTGGGAGTTTTTTCTCCTTTAATGGCTCAAAGCATGAGCGACTCCCAAGTTCTTGAATATGTAAAGGATGGCATCCGCCAGGGTAAAGAACAGAAACAACTAGCTTCTGAACTGGCACGTAGAGGTGTGACCAAAGAACAGGCAACTCGTGTGAAGCAACTGTATGAACAACAAAACAATGTTAATGCTTCCAATGCAACGGGTACCGATGTCAATGAATCACGCCTTCGTGAGGAAATGAAAGAAAACACTTCCGATATGCTGGAAGACCACCCGAGCACTCAAGACCTCGCACGTGGCAATCAGGTTTTCGGACGAAATATTTTCAACACCCGTAACCTGACTTTTGAACCCAGCGTTAACATCGCCACTCCCTTGAACTATTGTCTGGGTCCCGGTGATGAAGTGATTATCGATATCTGGGGAGCCAGCCAGAACACTATCCGCCAACAGATTTCTCCTGACGGCACGATCAACATTCAGAAAATAGGTCCTGTCAACCTGAACGGATTAACTATTGCTGAAGCCAATGACTATCTCAAAAAGACATTAAACAAGATATATAATGGTCTTAATAATGCGAATGATCCCACCTCTGACATCCGTCTGACTTTGGGCAGCATACGTACTATCCAGATCAATGTAATGGGTGAGGTTGTCCAACCGGGTACTTACTCCCTCTCTTCTTTTGCTACAGTCTTCCATGCACTTTACCGTGCGGGTGGAGTCAGTGACATAGGAAGCCTTCGCAATGTACAGCTGGTACGTAACGGCAAAAATATCGCCACGATCGACGTCTACCAATTTATCATGAAAGGAAACATTCAGGATGACATCCGTCTTCAGGAAGGCGATGTAGTAATAGTCCCTGCCTATGACGTATTGGTTAAGATCGACGGAAAAGTGAAACGCCCGATGCGTTTCGAAATGAAAAAGGATGAGAGTCTATCCACTCTTATCAGCTATGCCGGTGGCTTTGAAGCCGACGCCTACACCCGTTCCTTGCGTGTCGTACGCCAGAACGGACAGGAATATGAAGTAAACACAGTCAAAGACCTTGACTATAGTGTTTATAAAATGAGAAACGGTGATGTTGTGACCGCTGAAGCCATCCTTAACCGCTTCATCAACAAACTTGAAATCCGTGGAGCCGTTTATCGTCCCGGCATCTACCAGTTGAATGGAAAACTGAATACTGTCCGTGAACTGGTAAACGAAGCCCAAGGCCTGACCGGTGATGCCTTCTTGAACCGTGCCGTTCTCTACCGCCAGCGTGAGGACTTGACTACCGAAGTTGTTCCGGTAGACATTAAAGCTATCATGGACGGTACTTCCCAAAACATCATCCTGATGAAAAATGACATCCTTTATATTCCGAGTATTGAAGATTTGAAGGAGGAAGCAACCCTTACGATTCATGGTGAAGTAGCCAATCCGGGTACTTATTTGTATTCATCCAATATGTCGGTTGAAGACCTTGTTCTACAAGCCGGAGGATTATTGGAGGCAGCTTCGACAGCCCGTGTGGATGTGTCCCGACGAATAAAAAATTCAAAAAGTACTGAATTGAGTAATGTCGTTGGTAAGACTTTCTCTTTTGAATTGAAAGATGGTTTTCTTGTAGGAGGTGATCAGGATTTCCATTTGGAACCTTTTGACGAAGTATATATTCGTCGTAGCCCTGCTTATCATCAACAACAAAATGTTACAGTTGGAGGCGAGGTTTTATTTGGTGGACGTTATGCGCTATCAAAGAAGAACGAACGTCTTAGTGATTTGATTTCTAAAGCGGGCGGTATTACTCAAGATGCTTATGTGAAAGGTGCTCGTTTGATTCGTAAAATGACAGAAGAAGAGTTGCGCCGCAAGGAGGATGCACTTCGTATGGCTAATAAGGGTGGAGCTGATTCCATTTCTGTTAAGACACTTGATGTCTCTGATACTTATTCTGTCGGTATTGAGTTGGAAAAGGCTTTGGCTAATCCGGGGTCAGACTTTGATATGGTATTACGTGAAGGCGATATTTTGTTTGTGCCGGAGTATGTAAGTACCGTCAAAATCAATGGTGCTGTGATGTATCCCAATACAGTATTATATAAGAAAGGCGAAAGTTTGAAATACTATATTAATCAGGCCGGTGGTTTTGCAAGTCTTGCAAAGAAAAAAAGAGCTTTTGTGGTTTATATGAATGGAACAGTGTCTCGTTTACGTACGGGAAATTCCAAAGCGATAGAACCGGGTTGTGAGATTATCGTGCCAAGTAAAGATCCGAAGAAGAGAATGTCGGCAGCCGAAATTATAGGAATGGGTACTTCTGCTGCTTCATTAGCAACTATGATTGCAACGATGGTTAACCTCTTTAAGTAATAACTATGACTGAAGATAAGAATATAAATAAAACGACTCCGCAATCTGAGGAACAAGAAATTGATCTGATAGAGTTGGCTCAGAAAGTTTGGGCCGGTCGTAAACTAGTATTAAAGGCTTGTGGTGTTGCCGTGTTAGTAGGACTTGTAGTGGCTTTTAGTATTCCTAAAGAGTATTCTACAAGTGTAACACTGGCACCGGAAACAGGTAGCAAGTCTTCTACTGGAGGCATGGGGGCATTAGCCGCTATGGCCGGTATTAATCTTGGCAGTTCAACCGGAGAAGATGCACTTTCTCCCGAATTGTATCCTGATATTGTTAGTTCCACACCTTTTCTATTGGAAATGTTCGATGTGAAGGTTGCTGATCAGAAAGGCAAGATTAATACAACTCTGTATGAGTACTTGGATAAATATCAACGGGCTCCTTGGTGGGGAGCGGTTGCATCAGCTCCTTTCAAAGCATTAGGTTGGGTTGTATCTTTGTTTAAAGATGCACCGGAGGAACAGGGAGATGCAAAGATAGATCCTTTCTATTTGACTGCAGATCAAGCTGGAATAGCGGATGCTTTGAGTCATCGTATATCTGTTTCGGTAGATAAGAAAACAGGAGTGACTACACTTACTGTGACAATGCAGGATCCATTAATTTCTGCAGCGTTAACAGATACGGTAATGCATTGTTTGCAAAATTATATCACAGATTATCGTACCAATAAAGCGCGTCATGATTTGGCTTTTACTGAGAAACTATTTAATGAAGCTCAGGAGAACTACTATGAAGCGCAGCAGAAATATGCTCGTTTTATGGATGGTAATCAAAATATCATTATGCAAAGTTTTCGTACAGAGCAAGAGCGTTTGCAGAATGAGATGAATTTAGCTTATGGAGTATTCACTCAAGTGTCGCAACAATTGCAATTGGCGAAAGCTAAAGTACAGGAAATAACTCCTGTTTATACTGTAGTACAACCTGCTACAGTCCCTTTGAGACCGGCTAAACCTAATAAAATCATGATTTTAATTGGTTTTGTATTCTTAGCGGGTGTAGGTAGTATAGGATGGATTCTCTTTGTTAAAGATTTATTGAACGGATGGAAGAAACAGCCAGAAAAATAAAAGAAAATGCTTCTTGCTGGTATGCTGTATATACAGCACCGAGAGCAGAGAAGAAAGTGAAGGAACAGCTGGATAAGATAGGCGTTGAAAACTATTTGCCTCTTCAACCGGTAGTTCGTTTGTGGAACAATCGCAAGAAAAAGATTTTCATTCCTGTTGTTCCGGGATGTCTATTTGTGCATATCTCCTCTGAGGAGATTGCTCATGTAGCCGGTATTCATGGAGTAGCTTTTTTACTGAAGGAAAAGGGACAATATGTTTCTATACCGGAAGTTCAAATGGAGACTTTCAAGACTATGATAGAGCACTCTTGCGAACTGGTCGAGTTTGCGCCAAATGAGTTTGTTCCTGGAACCGTAGTGCGAGTAATAAGTGGACAATTACAAGGATTGGAGGCTGAGCTAGTTGAGTGCCAAGGAAATAATAAGTTGTTACTGCGAGTTGAAGGGTTGGGATGCGCTCTGGTTACAGTCTCAACGGATTGTGTAGCTTTAAAAGAGGAATAATGAAACTGATTACCGAAGGGCTTCTTGATAAAGTGACTGATCAGGCAAAAGAGAATTCACGCCTACGGATGAATTACAATTTCCATGACTCCATGGATGCTCCTATTCACAGGATGTTGAATGCTTTGGAGCCGGGAACTTACTTGCCGCCACATCGTCATAAGAATCCGGATAAGGAAGAAGTTTATCTTGTATTGAGAGGTAGCTTGTTGGCTATCCTGTTTGATGATGAGGGTAATGTAACGGAAAAGGTTCATTTGAATCCAGCTGAGGGACATTATGGAATTGAGATTCCTCCCTGTGTATGGCATACTATCGTTGTCTTAGAATCTGGAACCGTTATTTATGAAATAAAGCAAGGGCCTTTTGCTCCTCTTATTCCTGAAAATTTAGCATCTTGGGCACCTCCTGCAACTGATGAGGAGGCGGCCCGAGTATTTATACAGCGAATGCTTGAGCTTTAACACTCAAACATTCTGCTCCTTGCAAGCATGCAAGCTCCGACAATACCGGCTCTGTCTTTTAGTTTTGAAGTGACGATTGCCGAGTCTTTATTGACCAGATTAAGTGAGTACTTGCGGACAGCTGTTTTTATTGGTTGAGTAATGTAGTCTCCTGTCAGCGAAATTGTTCCTCCGATAATGACAAGTTCCGGATTAAAAAGATTGATAAGGCCAGCAATTTGTTTGCCTAATTTCTGCCCGATTTCTTCCACAATTTCAATACATAAAAGATCTTCCTTGTTTACAGAAGCAATGATTTCATCCAAGGTTATAGGATTGTTAATGTCTCCTATACGATTGGATAAGATTGAGTTTTCACCATTTTGTATACGTTCCAGCAAGATGCGGTGTAGCGCAGATCCGGAAGCTTCTGTTTCGAGACAGCCTTTTTTGCCGCAGTGGCAGATAATTTCATTGTCAAAGGTACTGGTATGGCCGAATTCTCCGGAAAATCCGGATTTTCCTGTATAAATTTTGCCATCGATGATGATTCCAACACCTAGCCCCCAACTGATATTTACGAAGATAATATCTTTTTCGCCATTTACACACCCCTTTAGGTATTCTCCATAGGTCATGGCGCGCGTATCATTATCTATTGTTACCTTATACCCTAATTTTTCAGCTAAAACTTCAGATAATGGGCGTTCTTCAAAATTGAATTGACTAAAACTATATCCGGATTCCGGATTAACGCGTCCGGAAACATTTACATTGATATTTAATATTTTGTCTTTAGCTATTGTCAACTTCTTGATAAAATTTGAAATGAGTTTGCATAACTCATTCAATCCTTCTATTGAATTTTCAAATTTATAAGGAATATTCATTTTAAGTTCCATCATATCACCTTTGAAGTTGATCAAGCCGATATTAATGGCAAATCTTTTGATATCGACTCCTATAAAGTAGCCGGATTCAGGATTTAAGCCATATAGGTTAGGGTGCCGTCCTCCACTTGTTTCCAATTTACCATAGTCGTTGATATAACCTTCTTCGCACATTTCACTGATAAACTTAGTGACTGTAGGGACACTAAGATCCAATTCTTTAGACAGGTCGGTAATTGTTGAACTGCCATTATATATATAATGTGTAATAATTTTCTTTTTGAGAAGAGCGCTTTTGGTACCTAGTTCTATTTCTTTTAAAAGATGTTGTTTCATATAGATTAATAATTTTGGTAATATCTACAAAGATAGTTAATTTGTTTATTAATTTAGGGTTTATAAGGTGAAAAGATGTTTCTCTATTGTTTTTAATTAATAATAATAAGGTTACCAAATACGTTTAATACGTTGACGCAAATTAAAGGAATAGCCAAAGAAATGAGATACTCCTGTGCGCCAAAAAACAGAGAAGAGAAAAAATGTCTGTTTAAAGTACAGATGGTAAAATAGAGTACTGGATAATACCCTATATATCAGAATAATAAATAATGGAAAACAAAAGAGAGTACAAAGGAGACCAACCTTAAAAAGCAGCACAGATCAGCATGGGAATTTATTTCTTGGCAACTAATACCAGACCGCTTCCTGGCTGTTCACTCCTGATTTTTATGAGTGTCATTCCCTAAAAGCTTCTCTCTATATACCTTAGGAGTTACGCCAAACTTACGGGTAAACTCTTTGTAGAAGTAAGCACGACTGGATATACCTACATCGGAAATTACATCCTGAATAGACAGTTCCTCGTTCTGCAACAAACGGGCGGCCTTCTCCATCCGGTAATCTTTAATCAAATCGCTGGGTGACATACCCGAAATCTCCTTAAACTTCCGGTAGAACTGACGGGAACTCATCAACATTTGTTCTGCCACAAACGTGGAGCCCAAATCTTCACGATCCAGATTCTGCTCCACGACCTGCAAGAACTTCCTGACAAAATCCGCCTGCTCCGTAGTGGTACAAACAATAGAATCTGCCCAGCCTTCCAAGTCTTCCATATAAATCTGTCTGGCTTCCCGCTTGCCATAAATCACTTTATGGATCGTTTCTTTCAGGAATGGTATATCATAAGGAAGAACAATATAAGAATCTGCCCATAGAATCAACTCCCGCTGCATAGACGCACTGACTTTCCATGTCAACATCGGAATAAACGCTGTCTTCGACAACATAGAACGATTCTTATTGACATACTTTATAAAAGTACTTTCCGCATCGGCATACATAAGCATATCCACCAGAAATAAAGTCGGTGCGGACTTATGCATCTCGTCAAATGCCAACTGCACACTCCGCACTGAACGGACTTCATACTCATCGGAAAGTAACGCACTGATCAACCAGACGATCTCTTCCCTGTCTTCCAACAACAAAACTGTTTTTCTCACTTCATTCTGCTCTGCCACAACAACCGGATCGAATGTGATAGTCAACTGATTATCCTGCTCTACAGGGGTTATATAACGCATCACACTATTCTGCTGCTTCAATGCAGAAAACACGAAACGTTGCATGGTCCGTATCCTGAACATATCATCCGAATCTTTCGCCCTGATAGACAAGAGTTCTTCTCCGGACAATACATCCTTCAATCCTTTCACTGTTTCATCCGGAGAAACAAAGGTCAGCATCATACAACCTGCTTCTTCTGTCACCGTCACCGATACCTTCTCTGTCTTACAACTGGAAATATAAAGGTAACTGAAATAAAGGATACAACGTAACGCATTCTTATAGGCGGGATAAGTGAAATTTTCCGGAATGTCTAACTGTATCGAAGAGACATCATGGCCTTCTTTTTCAAGTACTTGAAGCACCTCTTCCGCCAACTTCAAAAGAGACAAACGCCCCGAAACCGAAAAATGCAGCGACGACAACAAACGGAAACATTCATCACCCAACCCACACCCAAAGAGCAAGGACATCACGGATTCACGAATCTGACCTATTTTCTCTGCATGTCCTTCAGAGGAGATATTCTTGTCGTTTAGCTGATCACAAGCCTGATAAATGAGAGTACAAGTATTGAGCACCTCACGCGCCTGATAACTATCCGCCGCCAGAGATATATTTCGATTTTCCGACTCCAGCAGTTTCTTCATCATCCGTTCATGACGAAAATACTTGCGGAAAAGATGAATCACATACATTACCAATACGATACCCAATAGTATATAAACAATGTACGCATACACTGTGCGATACCAAGGGGGCAGAATGTGTACGGGAATCGTGAAGGTCTTGTATTCTGTAGCAAACACATCTTTCTTATAGCGAACCTTAAACAGATAATCTCCGGACGGGACGCTGAAATAGGATGCTTCATTCACACTGCTGAAAGCTCCCCAGTCCTTATCACAACCTTCGAGCATATACGAGTATTCCACATCGCCACCACTGGCATAATCAGGTACAACAAAGAATAAAGAAAACGAAAGATTGGCTCCCTGCATCCGCAGCCCTTTCCTGTCCGGCAAATAATGGTCTTGCAAATTGACAAATGTCTTTTCTATGATCAGCTTACGCAATAATATTTCCGGATAATATTCCGGTGCTGCCGACACCTTCTTATCAAGGTAGAGCAATCCGTCGATTCCTCCGAAGAAAAGACAACCGGTATATGGACAACGGTAATATGCATCATCGCTAAACTCTCCTATCTGAATGCCTCCGCTGTAATAATAGGCATGAGAAAATGAATTTTCCGGATTGAATTTGATCAGTCCGCGATTCGTACCCAGCCACAGCAGCCCGTTGGCATCTTCCAGAATACTATGAATCATGTCATTAAGCAACCCTTGTTCACGACCGATATAATCCGCTTCCAGTTTGCGTTCTTTAAAAGTAACGCGCACCAAGCCGGAGGTAGTGCCCACATACAATTGCTCTCCATGCCAGTGCAAACAGAGAATATCGTCTACAGATTTATGCAGAATCTCATTCAGGGAATAGATCTGATACTCTTCCGTTTTCCGGTCAAAACGTATCAACCCCTTTTGCCTGCTCCCCAGCCACAACAGGGAATCTCCTTGTGGCACCATACTATAAAAGAGGTTAAGCTCTTGTTGCTCATGGTAAAAACGATAATTCTTCCACGATTTGATTTGAACGTCCTGCTTACTGTTATCTACTATTACTTTATAAAAACCTTTACCCGAAGTCGCCAGATAAAGGACACTGTCGCTTTCCTCAAAGATGGAATGCACTTCTGCCACTTCTCTTCCAGTTCCTGTTTCCCTATTTGAAAGTTCATGCAACTTTCCATTATCAAAAGAATAATAGCACAAGCCCGAAGAGCCGGTTCCAACCCAGAATCCATTCCTATAACGGCTCTCCAACATGGAGTATACCTGAAATTCCCTGTTCTGCTTGACATACGACATCGCATTCTGCTTTTTATCCAGCGAGTAAACCTCTGTGTTGGATGCGTGTACCCCGTCCCGATAGTTTTTCACATGCAGCAGCCCGTCTCCCTTTGTTCCAAACCAAAGTCCCCCGTATTTGTCGGTCATTATCGACCTTACCTGACGGGTCAAATTAGGTGAGAAACTGTTTAACATCAGATTAGTGGCAATAGAATACTTCTTGGAATACATAATGGCTCCTTGCCCGTCGGTTCCTACCCACAGTACCCCTTGCCGGGAGTCATTATAAATACCATAGATACGCATATTCTGATCGATAATCTCCTCTGCATACTTTTGAGAAAGACGCAAGCGAATCAGACCATTCGTCTGGAATGCGATAACAATATCCTCATAGAAAGGTACAATTCCCGTTATTTGCCCATATTTATGAACCATCTCACCAATGTTACGGATGTAAATCTTAGACTTTCTTGATATATCATACACAAAAAGATCATAATCCGAATCATAGAAACAGAATACACCATTCTGATAGCAGACATACTGTATCTGCTTGGAGTGAAAATGTGAGGGAGTAGTAGTGAGACGCGTAGACAAGGTATCCTGATCGAAAGAGTTTAAAGAGAAACGATACAGGTCACCGCTTTCATAAGGGAAAAGGTATAATTCACCTTCGTCGGTAACAAACGCGCGAACATCTACTTTCAGCATTTTAATATCGGGCATCGGAATCCGCACAAAACGGCGATGGTGGGTATTGTAATAGGCAATCCAGTCATAACTCAACGCCCATGTATTACCTGCATGGTTGGAATGAATCACGAAATCAGTGTCAAATTCGTAATTGCAGATTACCTGCCGTGAATCCTTCGAAAAACGATTGGCTCCCAAATGTGTAGTTATCCATAAGCAACTGCTGTCTGCCTGCTGAATAGAATGAATAATGTTATTGCTCAGCGTCTTTTGTTCCGAAAAGTCTGAACGAAACACTTCCATACTTTTCCCATCGTAACAATTTACCCCATCATAGGTACCAAACCACATCAATCCCTCATTATCCTGAAAAAGACAAAGTACAGCGCTATTGGACAATCCCTGCTGGTAGTCCACCTTTTGGAAAAGATAGGCATCCTTTACATTGTCAGCTATGCTAATCAATGGACAAATCAATGTGATAAAAACTAGAATCAGGCGTATTCTCATAGCATTTTGGAAAGTAATCAGATAATAATATGCACAAAGGTATATTTTCGGTAGCAAATTACCAAAAGTTTTTTTCGCCTTCAGCGGTTACAAACCTAACATTAACAAATAAGTATCTCAGAAAGGCATGAAAAAAAGGGAGGACTCGTTTATTAGTCCTCCCTCTCTTATTATGCTCAAAGCTAGTTGATCGCTGTTACTTGGCTAGTTCATTGATTACATCTATAATTTTCTGACCGATCTCTTCAGCAGCCTCCATGGTCGAAGCCTCGCTGTACACACGAATAATCGGTTCCGTATTGCTCTTGCGCAGGTGCACCCACTTATCAGCGAAGTCAATCTTCACACCGTCAATGTCATTGATTTCCTCGTTCTTATAGATTTCCTTTACTTTAGCCAGGATAGCATCCACATCGATTTCCGGTGTCAGATCTACCCGATTCTTGGCTATGAAATAAGGAGGATAAGTAGCACGAAGCTCGCTCACCTTCTTCCCTTCGTGAGCCAGATGGCTGAGGAATAAAGCGATACCTACCAAAGCGTCACGTCCGTAATGGCTGGCAGGATAGATCACTCCACCGTTTCCTTCACCGCCAATTACAGCATTCGTTGCTTTCATCTTGGTGACTACATTTACTTCTCCTACAGCAGAGGCGCTATATTCCATACCGTATTTACGGGTTACATCACGCAAAGCACGGGTAGAGCTCAAATTAGAAACCGTATTGCCCGGAGTATGCTTCAATACATAATCAGCTACAGTAACCAATGTATATTCTTCACCGTACATGACACCGTTCTCGCAGATCATAGCCAAACGATCAACATCCGGGTCTACAACAAATGCAACATCCGCTTTTCCACCTTTCATCAGGTTCATGATGTCACCCAGGTTCTTTTCAAGCGGTTCGGGGTTGTGCTGGAAGTTTCCGGTAGGTTCGCAATAGAGTTTCTCTACATGTTTCACACCCAGACGTTCCAGAAGTTCCGGAAGGATAATACCTCCTACAGAGTTTACACAGTCGATAGCTACACGGAAATTCGCTTTCTTGAT
>ENA-ORSS01003439-ORSS01003439.1-human-gut-metagenome-genome-assembly--contig:-NODE-3439-length-12841-cov-2.451431_pt1 | contig 12841 bp, 15 predicted proteins | sample MGYA00241899_ERZ509162 | MGnify/ENA primary metagenome ERZ509162 (study PRJEB26280, sample SAMEA2338641) | human gut metagenome | biome: human gut; feature: human-associated habitat; material: faeces... | reverse complement strand
GGGGCCGTCTATTCTTCGACAAGCATGTAGACTTGTGGCAGAATGATTCTTCCTTTTGCGCTAGAAAACACAAGAAAATATTATGAAGATACAGAAGAATTGGTACAAGATATTGCGAATGGATATAAAGTTGTAATCAAACAATTATATGATGCAGGATGTCGATGCATTCAATTCGATGATTGTTCATGGGGTATGTTGGTAGATGAAAAAGCGCCATTATTTTTCCAAACGGATCAAGAAGGTTTATTAAAGGTACAAGAATTGTTCTTGCGCATCAACAATCTTGCGATTGAAGATAAACCAGAAGATCTAACAATCAATACACATGTTTGTCGTGGTAATTTCCACTCTACTTATGCTTCAAGTGGTGCCTATGATGCCGTCGCAAAAACATTATTTGCGAAAGAAAATGTTCATGCCTATTTCTTAGAATTTGATGATGCTCGCTCTGGTGGATTTGAGCCATTAAAAGAGGTCACACCAGATAAAAAAGTTGTGCTTGGTTTAGTTACGACAAAATCAGCCAAATTAGAAGACAAAGAAACGGTGATTGCTCGTATTAAAGAAGCAAGTCAATATGTCCCATTAGAAAACTTGTGTCTAAGCCCACAATGTGGATTTGCGTCATGTGAAATTGGAAATAAATTAACAGAAGATGAACAATGGGCTAAAGTTAAATTGGTTAAAGAAATAGCAGAAGAAGTCTGGGGTTAATTCCAGACTTCTTTTTTTCGTATAAATTTTTTTACATTCAATGTTACAAGCGTTAATATATATGGAATGAGACATATATTTAAAATCACATAGATAATTTCATACCATCTTAAATGGACGATGTAGAAAAAGTTTTGACATAAAATCATGGAACCTATAAAAATCATACACATGATCGTGACTAATATTTTTCTCAAAAGTGTCATCGGTACACATACGCGTATCAATACCATTAGTGCATTGACTCCAGCAAGAATTGTGCACATTGTTGAATACTCACCTGGCGAAATTTTTACAAAATGGTCTAGAATCGACACTCCAATTACACTGCATATAACGCATATAGCTCCTGGCAATGCTTTTGAGATGACATTTTGAAGAAAGTTACCTTTCACTCGATTTCCATTTGGTTCTAGTGTTAATACAAAGCTAGGTATTCCTGTTGCCAAGGCAGAAATCAAAGTTAACTGGATGGGTTTAAATGGATAGTTCTTTAAACATATCAATGTCAACAAGGATAGTCCAACTGAAAAAAGTGTTTTAACTAGAAACAAAGATGCTGTTCTTTGAATATTATTAATGACACATCGTCCTTGATACAAAATGGCAGGCAATGCATTCATTTGATCTTTTAATAAAACTAAACTTGCCACGCTTTTACAAGCTTGTGAACCAGATCCCATCGCAATCGAACAATCGGCTTCTTTTAATGCCATAACATCATTAACGCCATCTCCTGTCATTGCGACAGTTTTATTTCTTTTCTTTAATGCCAAAACAAGTTCTTTCTTTTGTTCGGGAGTCACACGTCCAAATATTGAATAGGAATCGACAACAGAATCCACATTCTTTACAGTGGACATATCGATACTTTTCGAAGTAAAGCCTGCTTTTCTAGCTAGAGCTTCAACTGTTTTTGGATCATCTCCCGAAAGCAATTTAATGTCCACACCTTGTTTTTTAAAGAAATTCAATGTATCTTTGGCATCGTGCCTTAATTCATCACGCAAACATATATAAGCTAAAACAACATCACCCTTTATCAACACAATAACGCGCATGGCTTGAGATGTATAGGATTCAATATGTTCTTCTACTTTTGAATCTATTTCTTTGGCAATATAAGAATAGGCACCTAGTTTATATTCTCCATCTTCAAATGTCACACTTGAATATTTTCTTTGACTTGAAAATGGCAGAAAAGATACGACTTTATTATGATTTCTTGTCTTAAAATGACTTCTTAGTGCAAGTGCTGTCGCATTTTCATCAGGTAAAGTCTGCATCATATCGCCTAGAATTCCATCAATATTTTTAATTTCTTCTACATGACATACACTTAGCTTTCCTTGTGTTAGTGTGCCTGTTTTGTCTAAACAAAGAGTATCTGTTCTTGCGAGTGTTTCAATGCAATAGAGTTCTTGAACTAAAACGCTCTGTTTACCAAGTTTAAATGAACTGATAGCTAAGGCAACATTTGTTAAAAAGACAAGTCCTTCAGGAATCATGCCTACAACGGCTGCCACTGTATTTAAGGTAGCTGTTGTATAATTGGTCTTGATGAATTGTTCAATAAATAAGGCACATCCAAGTGGAATTAGAATGTATGTACACCATTTAATAATGGTGTCAATTGAATCTCGAAGTTGACTTGGATATTTTTTAAAGCGTTTGGCATGTTTTAAAATCGAATAGGCATATGTATCTTGTCCTACTTTGTCTACTTTCATCAAACATTTTCCTGAAACCACAAAGCTTCCACTAAGTAGTGAAGAATTTTCTTGTTTATATACCGCATCACTTTCTCCTGTCAGCATGGATTCATCACATTCAATACTTCCAGATACGATATGACCATCAAAACTGATTTCATCCCCTGCATATAAGACTACAAGATCATTAACTTCAATGTCTTCAACAGCTAATTCACTTTCAATATTATTTCGAATCACATGAATCTTTGGCTGATTTAATAAAGAAAGCTTATCTAGCATTCGTTTAGATCGTATTTCTTGAAAGAGTCCAATGAGCATATTTAAAATGACGGTAATCATAAAAAGCATATTGCGATAGGAGCCCGTAAAAAATACGAATATTGCGAGTACTATATTGATTCCGTTAAATAAAGTAAATACATGTTGTTTAATGATATCTTTATAACTTTTTGATAAATTTGATGAGTTGTGCATATATCTATTGTACTACCTTTAAGCATGCAAAATAATTAAGTTTTTATTAAAAATGATACGACAATAGCCGTATCATTCAATCGATTCTAATGGAGTATTTGCAAGCGTAACAGCTTGGGCATAAGATGTAATTGCCAAGTTGGATTCAATGGCTTTTTGTAGACAGAACATCAATAGTCTTGTATCAAATGCCTGTAAGTCTTTATCGAAATTAATGGCTGGATATCTTGATAGATGATCCAATAATGCATCTACATCTTTTTTTATATGTTTAGTAGAAATACCTGTCACAACAACATTTTCTTGTTTAACAGCCTTTAAACCATTCAATAAAGCCACATAAGGCTTGTCCGGTCTTTGCACAAGCATCACCTTATTTTTAGGTGATGAAGCAAGTCTTAGTGTCCATACACTTTTACAACTTACAACAATTTGTGTGCAGTTTTCATCATTCGCAAACAAATCGATTGTTGCTAATAATTTATCATACGTATCTTCTACTTCTTTACAATCATCAAATACCAAAGCTGAATATTCCATCTTTATACCTATCCTTTCAAATCTTCAGGTAAAGTTATTTTTTTATTTGTGAAACTTGATAAAACAACCTTTACTTTTGTATCAGAAAACCATTCTACAAGTTGTGCATCATCTGTTGCCTGCACTTGTTTATCTCGTGCAAGCTTATGACACTCTTTAATCAAATCAGTTTTAAAGCATTGCGGTGTCTGGGCATGATATACAAGCTTTCTTTCTAACGATTCTTTCACATATCCATCCACAACAATTTTTGTAGTATCCACACTTGGAACCATTAATAAACAAGCCGATTCAGTTTCTAATGTTTGTTTCAAATCAAAAATCCAATTCTTTTCAACAAAAGGTCTAGCCCCATCATGAATCATAACATAATCTTGATCAACAACTTGTAAGCCATTATATACACTATCTTGTCGTGTTTGCCCTCCTGTTACAACTTGGATTCTTGAATCATATGTATAATGTTCATTCACATAATCTTTTTCATAATCAGCACAAACTAAAACCACTTGTTTACATTCATCATCTGATAAAAAAACAGACAGACTCTTATTTAACACAGTTTGTCCATTTTCGAAAGTATAAAATACTTTATTATAATCTAGATTCGTACGACTGCCTCTTCCAGCAGCTAAAACAATCACACTGTAGTTCATGCATCCATTATATCAAATTTTCTTAACAATGGATAAAAAAATTGGAAGATTAAACTTCCAATTCTATAACCTCTTGTTCCTTCAAAGATTTTTTCATATCAATAAGCCTTTGATTTCTTGAACCACGAAATGCCAATGTGATATCTTTTTCTTCTTCCTTAAATGGGCCATCTACTAAAACATCTAATAAAGATAACATTTCATCGGTTACTTCACAATGTTTTCTTCCCCCATCCAATAAGTCTTGATCAAGAATAAATCCCGTAAATGACCAAATATTCTTTTCTGGCAACTCTTTACGAACACGACGAAGAAGTTTCACAAGTTCTCTTTGGTTTTCTAGCTCAAACGGTTCTCCTCCAAGTAATGTCAAACCTGCAATATGACTCGGTTTTAAAGCTTCAATAATTTCATTTTCCGTTTCCTTTGTATAAGGCTTACCATAATCAAAGTTCCATGTTTCTGGTTGGAAACAATTCTTACAATGATTTGTACACCCTGATACAAATAGTGTTACACGCACACCTTTACCATTTGCGATATCATTCTTTTTTATATTTCCATAGTACATTTTGGGTTACCTCCTAAAAAAGAGCTAGAAAACTAGCTCTTATAAGTGTAGTACTCTTTCTTTGATTTCTTGTGTTCTTCCTTGGTTCCAGAACTGAGTTCCAATATATCCACAAGTACGACGAGCCACATTCATTTTTTCTTGGTCACGATTACCACAATTTGGACATTCCCAAACTAATTTATGGTTTTCATCTTCTACAATTTTAATTTCACCCGTATATCCACATACTTGGCAATAGTCTGATTTTGTATTTAATTCCGCATACATAATATGATTATAAATATGTTTCATAATAGCCAAGACGGCTTCAATATTATTTTCCATATTTGGAACTTCTACATAACTAATAGCTCCACCTGGAGAAAGTTTTTGGAATTGTGATTCAAACGATAATTTTGTAAATGCATCAATTTCTTCCGTTACATGAACATGATAACTATTTGTGATGTAGTTTTTATCTGTTACATGAGGAATAATTCCAAAACGTTCTTGTAGATGTTTAGAGAATTTAAATGTCGTTGATTCCATTGGAGTTCCATATAATGAGAAATCAATATTTTCTTCAGCCTTCCATTTAGCACATGCATCATTTAAATACTGCATAACTTTTAATCCAAATGATGTTCCTGGTTCCTCAGTATGAGGATGTCCTGTCATATAATATACACATTCACATAATCCGGCATAACCTAATGAAATTGTAGAATATCCACCAAACAATAATTTATCGATTGGTTCCCCTTTTTTCAAACGAGCCAATGCACCATTTTGCCATAAAATAGGTGCTACATCACTTGGTGTTCCTAGTAATCTTTCATGACGGCACATCAATGCTTTTTTACATAAAGCTAATCTTTCGTCCATAATTCTCCAGAATGCTTCTTCATCATGCTTACTTGAACAAGCTACATCCACTAAGTTCAAAGTCACAACACCCTGGTTAAAACGACCATAGTATTTTGGCTTACCATTTTCATCTAAATATGTAGTTAAGAATGAACGACATCCCATACATGGATAACAATGCCCTTCACCATTCACATCCACTTTCAATTCCAACATTTTCTTTTCAGAAATATAATCTGGAACCATACGCTTAGCTGTACATCTTGCAGCTAATTCTGTTAAATACCAATATTTTGAACCTTCTTCAATATTATTTTCTTCAAGAACATAAATCAATTTAGGGAATGCTGGGGTGATCCAAATACCCTTTTCATTTTTAACACCCTTGATTCTTTGTTTCAACATCTCTTCAATAATAATAGCTAAATCATCACGAGTCTGTCCTTCTGGCACTTCATTCAAATACATGAATACAGTTACGAATGGAGCTTGTCCATTTGTCGTCATCAATGTGATGACCTGATATTGAATCATCTGTACACCTTTTTCGATTTCTTTACGAACACGCATCTCTGCCATTTTATTTACAGTTTCTTCTGAAGAATCTAGATTTAACGATTCCAATTCTTCTTTTACTTCACGACGCGCCTTTTCTCTTGAAACCTGCACAAAAGGAGCTAAATGAGAAAGTGTAATACTTTGACCTCCATATTGTGAACTTGCGACTTGTGCAATAATTTGTGTAGCTACATTACATGCGGTAGAAAAACTATGTGGTTTTTCAATCATAGTTTCAGAGATAACTGTTCCATTTTGTAGCATATCATCCAAGTTTACTAAGCAACAATTGTGCATATGTTGCGCAAAATAATCGGAATCATGGAAATGAATAATTCCTTGTTCGTGTGCTTCCATAACATCTTGAGGTAATAAGAAGCGCTTTGTGATATCCTTTGAAACTTCACCAGCCATATAATCACGTTGAACGCTATTTACTAATGGGTTTTTATTTGAATTTTCCTGTTTCACTTCTTCATTATTACGTTCAAGCAAAGACATAATTTGCTTATCTGTTGAATTTGCCTTACGAACTAAAGCACGCTCATAACGATATGTAATATAGTTGTGAGCTACCGCAAAACAACGATGCTCCATCAATTCACCCTCAACCATATCTTGAATTTCTTCAACATTTGGGCTTCTCTTTAAATTTTCACATTTATCGACAACACTTTGCGTAACAGTATGAATCAATTCGTCTGTCATTTGATTATGTGTAGTTGCTTTATTTGCTTTTTTGATTGCATTTTCAATTTTTGCTGGATCAAAAACGACTTCTTCTCCACTTCTTTTAATTACTTTCATATAATTCCTCCTAAAATAGTTGAAGGTTCAACTATTTTTAATGACTATCTTAAGTATACTTATATTTTTTTCTAAAACAAGACTTTACTTTCCTACAAAATAATGCTTGAGCGATACATAAAGCAAACCGGTTTCTTAATTTTTTAAGCTCAACTAATTTGTATAAGTTTTTTATTTTTGTAAATATTTTGTACAACCCTCCTTTATTCATAAGATACCTCTTATACAGACATCATTTATGTCAATTTTATTTTTTTGATATTTCATGTTAAATTCACATATACTTGATACAATATAAGAAAGAAAAGGAGATTATATTATGGATTACAAAATCAAAGGGGATTCAGATTGTCCTATCGTTGAAATCAATTTACAAAATAATGAAACGGTAAAAATCGAAAGAGGCTCAATGGCCTACATGTCTAATGTTACAATTGAAGGTAAAATGAACAGCAATAAAAAAGGCCTTGGCGGCGTATTAGGTGCTATTGGCCGAAGCCTTACAAGCGGTGAAAGCATGTTTATTACAGAAGTCACAGGAACCAGTTATGATGGATTACTTGGAATTGCACCTTCTATTCCAGGAAAAATCATTTGTTTAGAAGTCAATTCACAAAATCACTACTATTTAAACAATGGAGCTTTTCTAGCATGCGATAATGGTGTTAGCTATGAAATGAAAACTCAAAGCGTAGGAAAAGCATTGTTTGGTGGAACAGGTGGATTCTTTGTCATGCATACATTTGGTCAAGGAGACCTTTTAATCAATGCATATGGGGATATCATGGAAATCAATGTGGATGATGCACATCCAATCACAATTGACAATGAACATGTTGTCGCATGGGATGATTCTTTAGATTATGAAATCAAGATTGCTTCCGGAACCTTTGGATTTACAACTGGTGAAGGATTAGTTAACGTATTCCATGGCAACGGAAAAGTATACATTCAATCTCGTAACCTTCATTCACTTGCCGATGCATTGATCCCATTCATTCCTCAAAGCAAAGACTAAAAAAGCGTGATTTTCACGCTTTTTTATTTGCAGCCATCACCTTTACAATCAATGCAAGATCGAACGCATTTATTGCCCTTTAATTTTTTGAAACTTTCTTCACTAATTGTATGTTCCATTCGACAAGCTTCTTCTTCTGCAAGAACAGGTTCTACTCCTGCATGAAGCAATTGATTTTTAAAATAAATATGTCTTTCATACACTTGACTAGCCTGCATTTGTCCTTGTTCTGTAAAAAAGATATAACCTGTTTTATCTGTATATATCAAATCTTTTTCTTTTAAGTCTTTTAAAGCATGTGAAACACTCGGCTTAGAAAAACCTAAAGCTGCGGCTACATCAATAGCACGAACATTGTCTTGTTGAGACTTTAACACGTATATTGTTTCTAAATAATCTTCCTGAGATTGTGTTAGTAGCATTTCTATCCCTCCGGTTAGCTTTAGCTTACCATAGAAGTATAACAAAATTTCACATAAGATTCAAAACTTTTGCACAAAAATTAAAGTTAATATACACTTATAACGTATTAGAAAATAAAAGGAGAACAAAATATGTTTAAATGTAATAAATTATTAGGCGCATCCCTTGCAGTTGTAATGGGTGTTTCAGCTTGTGCCACAAATGTATTCGCAATCGATACATCTGTCATTGATGAAAAATGGGGCAAACCAACTGTAGTGTATGGTGGTGGCCTTAACAATGATCAAATTCAAAGCACACGTGATTTATTTGATATCAAAGATACAAACAATGTATATGAAACAAGCGTAGATGCAAACGACTTATATACTTATCTAGGTATTGCAGGTGGTAGTACATCCAGTTTAATTTCTAGTGTTATGGTACAAAAGAAGGATTCTGGAACAGGTGTAAAAGTTAAAATCATCACCGAAGACAACATCACAAAAATCACTTCAAATCAATATGCCAATGCCGCTATTACTGCCGGTGTTAGCGATGTTGAAATCGATGTAGCCTCTGTATCAAAAGTAACTGGTGAATCTGCATTAACTGGTGTTTATAAAGCTTTAGAATCAAATGGAGAAACATTAGATTTAGATCGTACACAAGTTGCTCAGGATGAACTTGAAACAACTAATGAAATTGCCGAAAACAATGCAGATAATTCTAATTTTGATTCAGGACGCTTAGATCAAGCTATGGTTGAAATCAAAAAAGAACTCGCCGAAATCAAGCAAAATCAAGGTAGTGCTGCAACAGCAGAACAGGTTGAACAAGTTGTAACCGATGCATTAAAAAAATTTAATTTAAGCGATATCATCTCACAAGATGACATCAATAAATTATCAAAATACTTCTGCCATTGATTCACAAGAAGTATTGAAACAATTAAACAAATTATCTGGTAGCTTAAAAAACCAATTATCAGGTCTATTAGATAAAGCTCAATCTGAAGGATGGTTTGATAAAATCATCAACTTTATCAAAAGTTTATTTAACTAAAATAAGGAAGTCTTAAGCGACTTCCTTTTCATTTGCCATACGATAAATATCAAGCATATCTGTTTCATCCAATTCTTTAAATTTTCCAAGTGTACGCGTATGCTCAAAACTACATTTATAAGTTAATTCATATAATTCAGGCTCCGTGCATTTACGATTCAACAATTCTTGAATACTTGTAGGCATGCCAATCGATTTAAAGAATTCTTCCATTTTTTCAATTGTATCCAACGCACACGATAACGTATCTGCATCATCTAAACCAAACACGCGATGACCTAGTTTTGCAAAACGCATTGGATTTTCCATATACACATGATTTGCCCAACTATCCCAAATAGCTGCAAGACCTGCTCCATGAGCCACATTAAACATGCCACTCAATTCATGTTCTAAGCCATGACAAGCCCAGTCACCTAAAGTTCTATCTCCTGTCATGCCATTATGAGATACACTACCAGCCCACATAATCTCACTTCGAGCTTGTTCATTAGTAGGATCTTCTAATAAGATTTTTGCGTTTTTAATGACAGTACAAATCAAACTCTCCGCCATTTGATCCACTAAATCCAATGTTTCGAATGGCGTAAAATACCTTTCAAGTGTATGCATAATTATATCTGTACATCCACACATTGTTTGATACTTTGATACAGTATATGTTAATTCTGGATTCAAAATCGAAAATTTAAAATACCCAAAATCACTAGCTAATCCACGCTTTAAATTTCCATCTTCATTCGTAATAACGCTTGAACCACTCATTTCACTACCCGTTGCTGCAAGTGTAAGGATGCATCCCATAGGTAAAGCTCCTTTTATTTTTTTCTTTTTGGCATAATAATCCCAAACATTGCCTTCATTATAGACACCATAAGCAATACCCTTGCTTGAATCGAGTACACTACCACCGCCAACAGCTAAAATAAAATCAACACCTTCTTCTTTACAAACTTGAATACCTTCATTTACCTTAGAAAGTAAAGGATTCGCTACAACACCACCACACAAACAATAAGCAATATTTTCTTCATTCAATGCCTTTTTTACCCAATCCAACAGACCAGACTTAATGGCACTTTGACCTCCATAATGAATCAGCACTTTTGTCGGATGAAATTCCTTTAAAATCTTTCCAACCTTTTTTTCCTCATCTTTTCCAAAATAAACTTTTGTTGGTGCATAATACTTAAAATTTTCCATAAATACTCCTTTAAATCTTTTTCATTGAAATTGCTTCAATCAATAAGCTTATACCAGCTACAATCAAATAGGCTGCAATAACATAGTTGACAACTAAAGCACTTTGGAATGGCATTACCATAAAAATAATACCCAACAACAAATTAACCAAACCTGTAAAGCTCAAATAATTGGTATTTATCACTCTAAAAAAGCTTAACTTTGATCCCCAAGTCATTTTTTGAATTCCGTTCACCAATAAAACAAACGCAAACAAGAATGTTAAAGTACTCACCGTAATGGTCACTGGCATTGTATACAACAAACAGCCTAATAAGATGTTTAAGATTCCACTGACTAACCACATAGCGTCTTTAAAAAAGAAAGTGGTAGTAATATATGAATAGATTTCATAAGCTCCCCATATTATCAGGCCAATAGCAGCAATCATCTGAATGGTAGTGAACACTTTTTCTGGAAACGCAAAACATAGAATGCCAATAAGAATCAATACTATACTCAATATTATACTCGTTCTTTTTACTTTTTTATACCTTTCATTCCATTGTGTTGTAAATTCATCAATATAATTATAATCTGAATCAAACCATTTCATTTAAAACATCTCCTTTAACTGATTTCAGTATAACACCACTTTTAGCACTTTCAACACAATAGTGCTAGACATATTTCGATATCTGTCTAATATTGTAAATTCAATGTATCAATGATACACTTTTATTTGTCGAAAAAAAGGAGACTTATATGCTAAAAAAATACTTGATCGTGTTTTTTGTATCAATGGTACCACTCATTGAACTTCGTGGAGCTATTCCAATTGCCGCTGGAATGGGATTACCATTTGTACAATATTATATTATTGCGATTATCGGGAATATGATTCCTGTTCCATTTATCTATTTCTTTGCCAGAAAAATATTAATTTGGGGAGCAGGCAAACCTGTTATTGGAAACTTTTTTACTTGGTGTTTAGAAAAAGGTGAAAAAGGCGGAAAAAAATTACAAGCTACGGCAGGTAAAGGATTATTCGTTGCCCTACTATTATTTGTAGGTATTCCATTACCAGGCACAGGTGCATGGACTGGAACTCTTGCCGCTAGTATCTTAGACATGGATTTCAAATCAAGCATATTAGCCGTTATGTTAGGTGTCATTCTTGCAGGTATCATTATGGCTTTAGCGAGTATGGGCTTATTTGGCGCACTTGGAGCACTGTTTTAAATAGTGCTTTTTTCTTTTATTTAAAAAAAGGTTTGAAAAAAATCAAACCCTACTTAAACATATTATGTCTGAAAAAATATACTGTGGCAACAACGCATGCCAATATAGCTACAAAACTTGGAAACCACACAAATGGAAATGGCAACTGCACATTCATTCCATAGAATCCAAAAATAATATTTGGAATGGCCATAACGATTGTTATTACAGTCAACTTATTCATGACAATATTCATATTATTAGAAATGATACTTGCGAATGTATCCATGGTACCTGCCATTGTATTTGAATAAATATTACACATTTCAATAGCCTGATGAATTTCAATCATGACGTCTTCTAACAAATCCTCATCTTCTTCATACAATTGAATTTGTTTACCACGCATAATTTTACTCAATGTAACCTCATCTGATTTTAATGATGTTGAAAAATAAACTAGTGATTTCTCCAAGCCTAACATTTCAATCAATTCATCATTTTCTACAGATTGATGCAACCGCGTTTCTGTTCGACTTGATAAGCGATCAATTTGACGTAGACAAATCAAGAATCTTTGTGAAATACGTAATGCTAAAAGTAAGAAAAATCTTGTTTTTAAACGTGTATCCATGCCTTTGATTCTTCCTTGTGACATTTCTAAAATGCTCCAGTTTTCATATAAACTAATTGTAACGACATATCCTTTTAAAATCACGATACCAACCGGTAATGTAGAATATGTTGAATCAATAGAATCGTCATCTTCATTTTCAGCACTTGGGTAGTCAAAGATAATCAAAGCTTGCCTAAAATCATCATCATAATCGATATGTGAGCTTTCTTCTTCATCCAATGAAGACTTCACAAATTCAGGCAAAACCCCAATTTGTTCAATCAAATAATTTCTTTCTTCTTCTGTAGGCGCAACCGCATTGATCCAACAACCTGGTTCTGGCTCTGTAATTTTGCGTGTTCCATCTTCAAATGTTTTATAAAACTCTAACACAATTTGTCCTCCTTATATTCTAAACGAAGACAAATCTCATGCCTCCGAACATATATT